>Ga0136643_10002579_pt1 | contig 23640 bp, 23 predicted proteins | sample TergutLab28metaG_FD_96883 | JGI IMG/M metagenome (GOLD analysis project Ga0136643, IMG submission 96883) | Labiotermes labralis P1 segment gut microbial communities from Petit-Saut dam, French Guiana - Lab288 P1 (version 3) (version 3) | ecosystem: Host-associated > Arthropoda: Insects >... | reverse complement strand
TGTAGATGGCGTGTTAGAAGCCGAGTATAGCTATGATGTGAACGGAAATAGGTCGAGTTTGTCGTACCCATTGGTGGGAGTGCAAACTACATACAGATTTAACCGTGCGAACTTAGTAACCGAGGTTGTGAACAGGGTAAGTGGCGAAGTTGTATCGTCGTTCGAATATAAGAAATTTGCACGTAAAAAACAATATAAAGTTATAAGAAGTCATAAGCTCTAAAAGCCAGTAATAACCATACTCCTAACCACATATATATTTATATATAGTAGTTTAAGGAGGGCAATTTCTTGAAGCCATATATAGAAGAAAGAGCCGTAATGGTAGCCAATTTTATAATCAATTCCAATGCAACTGTAAGAGAAACGGCAAAAATGTTTGGAATTTCTAAATCAACCGTACATAAAGATGTTACAGAACGTTTATTAAAATTCAATCCAAACCTAGCCAACGAGGCAAAAAGAATTTTGGAGATAAATAAATCTGAAAGGCACATAAGGGGCGGACTCGCAACAAAAGAAAAATATTTAAACATCACAACAATAAATCAAGATAAAAGGCAAGATTTTTAAGTTATTTTAAAAGGGTGATTCTTATCATCCTTTTTTTATTGTAAGCAATTCTCAAACACTTTTCCAATACTTTCATTTATTACTAAGTTAGCTTTTCTATCAACATGAGTACTAGACTTATTTATAAGAACAAGCTTATTTCCTTGATAATAATCTATAAGTCCTGCGGCAGGATATACTCCGAGTGATGTTCCTCCTATTATTAGCAGATCTGCATTTGAAATATGTCTAAAAGCCGAGTTTATTGTGTGTTCGTTAAGAGTTTCACCAAATAGCACTACATCAGGTTTAATCACTCCGCCACATTTGCAATGAGGTACTCCTTCGCAATTTTTAATAAGCGAAACATCATGGTTTAAGCCACATTTAACACAAAAATTGCTATAAACAGAGCCATGAAGCTCTAAAACATTTTTAGAGCCTGCTTTTTGATGTAGTCCATCAATATTTTGCGTGATTACTGCTTTTAGCTTGCCGCTTTTTTCTAATTTGGCAAGCTTTATATGAGCCTTGTTTGGCTGTGCATCTAAGCAAAGCAATTTATTTCTATAAAATTCATAGAATTCATCAGTATTGCTCATGAAAAATCTACGGGATAGGATAGTTTCGGGTGGATGTTTGTACTGTTGATTATACAAACCATCTACACTGCGAAAATCTGGGATGCCACTTTCGGTTGATACTCCAGCACCTCCAAAAAAAACGATATAACTACTTTCTAGGATATATTTTCTTAAAGTATCTGTATTTTTTTGCATATTAATAGCCCTTTCTTTAAGCTTCGTTAGTTCTAAGGGTTCTATTATACCTAAATGTTCTTCCATGTACTCCAACACTATTTAAAATAAGAGTATCACCGTCAATAAAAAATTCCCACTGTTCAAAAGTGAATGTAGTTGGGTCTAGTATAAAAAGATAGTTGTTAAATGTAGTCCAAATGGCTATTCCTTCAGAGTCGGAAAAACCAAGAAAACATGTTGCATCATCTAAAAAATAGTATTCCCAATCTGGGTCTTCTTCCCAAGCCCAAGCACCTAAAAGTTCTGGGTTATTAGAAAACTCTCCACGCACATATTCTAATCTATAGCCAGTAACTTGTGTACTCTCTAAAAGCAGGAAGTCACCGTTAATTGTGTATGTCCAATGCCATTGATCTAAAGGGCCAAATTGCTGAATTAATATATTATCACTGGCAAACCAATTGAAATCGATATGCTCGTCAGGCTCACTATCAAATGGTACAGTAACTCCTATTGTGTATTCGTTAAAATTTATTTCTTGAAGATGTTGTAAATTAACCCAGCTTCCTAAAAGGTCTTGATTTTCAGTTGACCTAAGGTATGTATATGCCATCATTCCGCCATCATCAAGAGTTATTAAATTGTCTTCCTCAAATGTATAGTCGTGAGTTTCTCTAAAAAGGCGACCATGTGAACTAGTATCAATTATAAGGGTGTTGTTTCTTGTTCCCCACCTAAAACTTTGAATTTGGGCATCACCTCTTTGACCGGTACCATCTTCATTAAAAACATATGTCCATTGAACGTTGCCTTCCCAATGCCATGTTCCAACGAAAGCAGGGTCTTGATAAAGCTCATCTCTACCACAACCTGTAAGAAATATTGCTAATGCAAGCAATAGCAATAATAAAATTTTTTTCATTAACTATTCTCCATATCCTCTTTTATAAACATTATATCATTCGTGTTTTAAAAAGTCAATCGTTGTCATAATATAGGCAAGCTTGACAATGGCTTTAGTGTATGATATACTATTTAACCAACTATACAGAACTGGGGCGATAGCATGAACAAAATTAAGCTAATTATAACTGATTTAGACAACACCCTTTTAAGGAGAGATAAAACAATATCACAGTATACTAAGTCAGTATTTGAGAGGCTAAAATCTAAGGGGGTTTTAGTGGCATTTGCAACGGCTCGCTCGGAAAAGCAATGCAAGCGATTTTCTGATATGCTTAATCCTTATGCAATTATTTCAAATGGTGGTGCTAGGGTTCGTATATCTGATAAAACTATACATAGAGCGACTATTGATACTTGTACAACAAATAAATTATTATCAGCACTTTCTAAACTACCTAGTGTTAAAAATATAGGAATTGACACAGATAGCGGATATTTTGTGAATCGCCAGCCTGAAGAGGAGCTCACTATTGACTTGCAAGATTTTCTTCCAGTTAGCATGATAGATTTTTCAAAAGAGTTTAAATATGGTGCGTATAAAATGCCTATAGAATGTTTTAATAGTGATGATGTTTACAAGGTTGCTTCTAATTTCCCAAGTATTGAAGTTATGAAATTTTCAGGCGAAGACTGGTTTTGCTTTATGGATAAAAATGCTACGAAATTAAATGGAATTAAAGCATTAGCAAACCATATGGGTATTGGGCTTGAAAATGTTATTGCCTTTGGTGATGATTTTAATGATATTGAGATGATTGAAAAATGCGGCACATCAGTTGCTGCTGGTAATGCTATTGATGAGGTTAAAAATGCCGCTGGCTATATATGTAATGATTGTGATAATGATGGGGTTGCTAAGTTTATTGAGGAGAAATTTTTAGGAAGGCGAAAATACCTAGGCCATGTAAATAAAAGATATATCAAAGACTTTAAAACTCAAATAATAAGGGTTGATGAAGATAATATTAGCGGATATGCAGCATTTATTAAAATCAAGGAGGTTCATTGTCCTCAATTAGTAGGTGAAAAGGGCTCTGAAACTTGTATTGCGGACAATGGCTATAGCGAGCTGTGCTACTTACCTGACAATGAAAATTGGCAATTTTATGCAATGTATGATAATCAAGGCTGTATTATCGAATGGTATTTTGATATTACAAGAAAAAATGCAATAAGTGAAACCGGCGAACCATATGCTGATGATATGTATCTTGATGCAGTGCTTATGCCTAGCGGGAAAATAATGATTTTTGATGAAGACGAATTGCTTGAGGCACGGGATAATGGCAATATATCTCAAGAAGAGTTTAATATAGCATATAGCGTTTTAAATAGATTGATTGATAGTAAAGTAATTAGTGTTAATTTTATGGAAAAGTTTTGTTCAAGGCTTTTAAGTTTATTCAAATAAAGATTTGAACAGGAGCGAAACTGGTGAAAAGGGGAATTAATAGTGCAAATATTAACAAAACGATGTATTTTAACTCTATTAAGCGAATCCGATTTTGAAGAGCTAACACCTCTAATTACAAATGAAACTGTGCGAAGATATTTAGGAGGTGTTCGCCCTTTAGAAAGTTCTTTAAATGGGTGGCTTTTGTCAATACAGTCGTTAGATGAATATATATTTGCAGTACGGTTGCAAATATCAAGTGTTGCTGTTGGGCTTGTAACACTTGCACAACATCATAATCAGGAAGATATGGAAATATCTTTTATGTTTCTGCCCGAATATTGGGGAAATGGTTATGCAAGGGAAGCAGTTGGGGTATTACTTAAATTTTCTGAATGTGAATTACAGTTAAGCCGTGTTGTTTCGGAAACTCAAGCGGCAAATATACGTTCACGTTCTATGCTCGAAAAGTTAGGGTACACCTTAGAGAGTGAAGTAGAGCGTTTTGGCGAAAAACAGTACATTTATGTTTTTAAAAATAAGTTGCTTTAAATAAAGTTAGGAGGAATACCATGATAACACTTCAAAACATCAATAAAACATTTCATGTTGCAAAGCGTAAAGCAGGTTTCGGAAGTGCCGTTAAAGCTTTGTTTTCAAGAGAATACGAAGAGATTCACGCATTAAGCAATGTTAGCTTTACGATTAAAGATGGCGAGATGGTTGGCTATATCGGTCCAAACGGTGCAGGCAAAAGCACAACAATAAAAATTATGTGCGGAATTTTAACACCTGATAGCGGAGGTTGTGAGATTGATGGCAAAACTCCATGGAAAGACAGAACAAACCATGTTAGAGAAATTGGTGTTGTTTTTGGGCAACGTAGCCAGCTTTGGTGGGATGTGCCTGTTATTGATAGTTTCGAGCTTATTCGTGATATTTACAAGGTTTCAGAAAAACTGTATAAAAATAATTTAGATGAACTTACAGAAATGCTTGATTTAGCCGAAATTTTAAAAACACCAACAAGAAATTTAAGCCTTGGGCAACGTATGCGGTGCGAGATTGCGGCATCTCTTTTGCATAGCCCTAAAATTTTATTTTTAGATGAACCTACGATTGGGCTTGATGCAGTTTCTAAAATTGCGGTTAGGCAATTTATTAAAAAGCTTAACCAAGAACACAAAACAACCGTTATTTTAACAACTCATGATATGCAAGATATTGAAGCATTAACTGAGCGAATTATGTTAATAGGTAAAGGCAAAATTTTGTTAGATGGTGGCCTTTCAGAGCTTAAAAATCACTCTTCAAAGCATAAAACTCTTATTGTTGAATATAACGGGAATTCGCCAGAAATTTGCGAAGGTATGACCATTATCGACCAAAAAATAGGCAGGCTTGTTATTATGCTAAACCCAGAGATTTTATCGGTTTCAAATGCTATAACTCATATGGCTAAAAGCACGGAATTGCTAGATATTTCCGTTTCAGGTATTAGTGCCGAAGAAATGGTGGCGGGCCTTTACAAGGAGTACCAGATATGAGAAAATATACAGCAATTTTTCGTATGAGGTATTTAAATGTTATTCAGTATCGTGCAGCGGCACTTGGTGGTGCGGCAACTCAGTTTGCATGGGGAAGTATGGAAATTTTGGCGTTTCTAGCGTTTTATAGAGCGAATCCTAGTAATTTTCCAATGGAATTTTCAGAAGTTTCATCTTACATATGGCTACAACAAGCATTTTTAGCACTTTTTATGATGTGGTTTTGGGAGGCCGATATTATTAAAAATATCACCGATGGTGGAGTTGCCTACGAAATGGTTCGCCCAGTTGATTTATACAACCGCTGGTTTTTTACGATTACAGCTAATCGCTTAGCGAGAGCAACGCTTAGGTGTATTCCCATTTTATTGGTAGGTTTTATTTTGCCAAGCCCCATTGGGCTTTCACTTCCTCCGAGTTTGCCGCAGTTTGGGTTATTCTTAGTTTCAACCGCACTTGCACTTTCGGTTGTTGCTGCATTTGCTATGCTTGTATATATTTCTATGTTTTATACGCTATCCGCGATGGGTACAAGAATGGTTGCAGCAATACTTTCCGACTTTTTGGCAGGTGCAATAATTCCTTTGCCGTTCTTTCCAGAAAATATAAGGCGTGTTGTTGAATTTTTGCCATTTGCATCTATGCAAAACATGCCACTTAGAATTTATAGCGGAAATGTTTCGGGTAGTGATGCCATTCGTGGCATTGTATTACAGCTTTTCTGGCTTATTACATTAGTTTTTATAGGCAAAATCAGTATAAAGCGGGCTCTTAGAAAAGTAATCGTACAAGGAGGTTAGTTCACAATGAAGCTATACATGAAGTTTTTTTCGATACATCTAAAAAGCCAAATGCAATATAAAGTTTCGTTTTTTCTAACTGCTTTGGGACAATTTTTGGTGTCGTTCACAGTTTTTTTGGGTATATATTTTATGTTTTCAAGGTTCAATGAAGTCGAAGGGTTCACCTTCGAGCAAGTTTTATTATGCTTTGCAATAGTTCTTGTGTCGTTTTCAACTGCCGAGATGTTCGGGCGAGGGTTTGACTTATTTCCTTCGATGCTTGGAAATGGCGAGTTTGACCGAGCATTAGTTCGTCCAAGAAGCACAGTATTCCAAGTTTTAGCAGGCAAGATGGACTTTACAAGAATCGGGCGACTCTTGCAAGCTATAATTATATTTGTGTATGCAATTCCGAGAAGCGGCGTGATTTGGAGCTTTGACCGAGTTTTAACCCTAATCTTTATGATTGTTTGTGGAAGTTTAATATTTTTTGCACTTTTTATCGTATATGCATCTGTTTCATTTTTCACTATCGAGGGAATAGAGTTTATGAACATATTTACCGACGGTGGGCGAGAATTTGGGCGTTATCCATTTGCGATATACGGGCAAAATATATTGCGCTTTTTAACATTTGTAATACCGCTGGCGTTATTTCAATACTACCCATTGCTATATCTGTTAGGCATGGAAGAAAATAAACTTTTCATGTTTACGCCACTTATAGGGCTGGTGTTTTTAGTGCCATGCTACGTATTTTTTAGGTTTGGGCTTAGGAAATATAAGTCAACGGGGTCATAATGTGGTGGCTTAAACTGCGAGGGAGTAAATCCCTCTTGTTTTCGCCTACCACATTCGTTGAAGTCAGGACTTCAACGAGTTTTGCGGCTTCGCCGCTAGTTAGTCAATATAAAACTTTTACCTTGAAACTATTATATTACATAAGGACCCCCTAAAAGTCTCAAATTTGTCTCAAATTTTTGTAAAAAAGAAGGAAATATAATGCAAAAAGATTTTAAAGAAACAGATATGTCGCATCCAATAAAACAGTTTTTTGAAAGTAAGGGCTACACCGTTAATAGCGAGGTTAAAAACTGTGATTTAACTGCAATTAAAGGTGGTGAGCTTATTGTTTGCGAAATTAAAAAAAGCTTTAATATTAAGCTTTTATACCAGCTTATAGATAGACAAAAGGGAGCAGATATGGTTTTTGCGGCCATTCCTAGGTTTTCTGGGCGAAAGCATAGAGATTTAAGTAAAATTACACATATTTTAAAAAGCCTAAATATGGGACTTATTACAATTGCTATGGATAGCCCTTTGAAATACGTTGAAGTTGTACTTTTTCCTGAAAATATAAAAACTAAAAAGAACAAAGTAAAATATGAAAAAATTTTAAAAGAGCTTAGTGGAAGGCATATGGATTTAAACCAAGCAGGTAGTACAAAAACAAAGCTTATGACGGCATATAGAGAAAAATCTATAAAAGTGTTGTGTGTGCTAGAAAAATTAGGCGAATGTTCGCCTACAATTTTAGTCAAAGAATATGGGTTTGAAAAAGATGTGCAAAGTATTTTAAGTCGCAATCAATATGGTTGGTTCGAGAAGAAGGCTAGGGGAGTTTATATTCTTAGCGAAACAGGGAAACTAGAGCTTAAAAACCCTAATTTCCCTGAAATAGTTGAATATTATAGAGAGTGCTGTACACCATAAAATATAGCTTTAATTGTATCTTTTGCAGGATAGTTGAACTTGTTAATATCAGCAAGCACTTGTTGTATATCATATTCAATTCTAATTTCTTGGAAAGATATGCTTTCGCTTAAAGAAAGTATTAAGGCTCTAGCAATATTTTTATCTTTGCTAGGGCAACCAAGTGAGCCGCAGTTAATAAAGTATTTATCACCGATGAAAATAGATTTTTCATGGTTATGCCCGTACAAAATAATGTCAGCATCAACATACGAAAAAAGCTCATCCAATTCACTTAAAGAAGGTTTTTTAACAAACTGTGGATATTTATTATTTTTGTCAATAGCATAATGAACAACATATATGCGCTTTTCACCGACATTTAGAAATTCCTCGTATTTTAGGCTTTCTATGAATTTTTTTGATTTTTCGCTTAATAGGGCATGTTCCCATTCATGATATTTTCTCTCTTCATCGCTCATGTTTTCGCTCATATCGCTGAGGTACCGCTCATGGTTACCTTTAACACATGCCAGCAAATTTGGTATTTCCATAATAGCAGAAACTGTTTCTTCAGGGTGTGGCCCAATCCCTATTATATCGCCACAACAAATAATTCCATCGCAATTTTCTTCTTGAAATTTTTTTAAAATGGCATTTAAAGCCATAATATTATTATGAATATCTGTAATAATTCCTATTTTCATTTGATTCACCTATGAAAACCTAATATCTGAAGAATCGCAAATTGGCACATAGCCAATTTTTTGATAAATGCTGTTAGATGTTGGGTTTGATAAATCTGTATATAATACACATTTTTTAAACCCACGCTCAAGCCCTATTTGGCTAATCTTTGCAACACAGCTACTAGCATAGCCTTTGCCTCTAAGGTATGGTGGAGTGTACACATAGTTAACAACACAGGTTTCTACAAGGTCGCGACCTATCCTTGCCATAGAAACAGGCATACCACTATCTTCTAAAATATAAAGCCTGTTTTGAGAAATATGGTAATGATAACTTTCTAAGTCATCTTTGATAATTATAGGCATTTCGAAACAATCACTATTAAAAGCTTCAGCCCAATACGGAAAAAAAGACATATCACTTTCATTTGCAAGACGTAAATTGCCGACACTAGGTATTTTAGGATTTACTTCTACAAGTTCATAAATACGTTGGTTTTTATATATTTCAAATTTTAACCCTTTTTTATCTGTATATTTTTGAGCAAATTTTTCTGCTAAATTCTTCTCTGACATAACTCCAGGAATATAAATATTAGAGTCTACAAGCGAACTTACAAGGAAGTCCAAAGCTTCGTCATTAATTTTATTATCAGTTGCGTAGAGTGTTAGTAAGTGAGGCGGCGTCATAATAGCAGTTATATGTAGACTCGACTCATCAAAAATTGTTGCCATAAACCAATTTTTAGGATCTCTCCAATCCGTTTTATCTTCACCCTTGTAGCCAATAATAATGTTACCAAGCGGGATAATGTTTTGAGCCTCGTGTTTTAATAAAACATCATAAGTGTCTTTATAAAATTCTTTAACTTCGTTGTAAAGCTTAAATTTCATAAGAATTCCTCCTGTTTTTAGATATTCTTATTAGATTACCACAAAACACGAGCATCGTCAATCTTTTTTGTAATTCTTTTCTGGTCGAAGTGTTCGAGTAGCAAAACGGCGTATTTCCGGCTTGCCTCGATTATATCTCTAAATTCTCCCAATGTAATTTGACCATTTTTATTAATAGTTTCCCTAACAATTTGCAGTGCTTTTTCGTAATATTCTTTGTGAAACATAATCTGCTTATCAATTAACACAAGCCTACCCTCGGTTATAAGTGCACTCAGGATGTTTGGAGCATTTTTATCTTTAAACATTTTTAAAACATCATCTTTGTTAGGCACGATAAATCCAGCACTTAAGTACATTCTTTCAATTTGCTCTGCAATTTTTATATGGCCATCATTAAATTTAACCTTGAAATTAGGGTCTTTTACAAGCCCGTCCTTTACTACTATTATATTTTCTTCAATGAGTGGCTCTATCGAGAAATTTATGCGGCTTTTATACTCTTCTATGTTCATTCCTTTTTTAAAAGGATTATTTTTGTGAAATTCTGACAAAATATTGCTAGAATTTTTACCTATTTTAAGCAAAAATTCGTAGCTTACAACATGGTTTTCATCTAAAATTATGATTTTTTTATCTGCCTTTAATTTGTTTAAAGCAATTTCAAATTCATTTTGAGGCATATTTGCGAGCATTTCAATTTTTTGGATAGTTGGCGGGCTTAGGGAGCTTCTTTCGGTTATAATAGCTTTAACAACTTCAATATTTTCACCATTCTCCATAACTTCAAGCCTATTTGTGCCAGAAATGCGTTTTTTGGCAAGAGGGTTTAAAACAATTCCACCACCAACAGTTTCAAGAGGCGAGTAAAAACGTACTATATACCTATCGCCGTATTTTAGTGCAACCTTTTCTTCAAGTCTTAGTTGTGCGTAACAAGATTCTTCGCCTTTAAGCTCAGATTTGTCAAAAAGAACAACCTTACACAAACAATCTTTAGAGCCGTGATAGAAGTGAAGCCTAGAGCCGTTTTTGATAACTCTTTCAGTGTCGGTAAGAGTTATCTTAACGTCCACGATATAAGTGTTTTCCATGCTTTCAGGCTTTGCTAAAACATCACCTCTTTGCAAATCCTCTTTCTTAACACCAGAAAGATTTATTGCAACACGTTGGCCTGCAAAAGCTTCTTCAACGTCATTATCATGAACTTGAATATTCCTAACTTTGCCAGTTAGTTCACTTGGATAAATACAGAAATTATCGCTTTTTTTTACCTTGCCGTCAACCAAAGTGCCTGTTACAACCGTTCCAAAACCATCGACAGAAAAGATGCGGTCTATAGGCATCCTAAAGGGAATATTAGTATCTTTTTTAAAATCCTTGATAAGCTCTTTAATTGCCGATTTTAACTCAGATATACCACTATTTTTAAATACAGAAGTTTCTATAATTTGCGAGCCTTCTAAAAAACTACTAAGAACAAGCTCTTCAATGTCAGATTTAACAAGCTCAATAAAATCAGGCTCTACTGTGTCACATTTTGTAATTACAATAATGCCTTTTTTTATTCCTAAAAGCTTCAAAATATCAAAATGCTCTCTGGTTTGCATAGAAACGCCTTCATTAGCGGCAACAATTAGTAGTGCAATATCTATACCACCTGCACCTGCTAGCATATTTTTTATAAATTTTTCATGGCCCGGAACATCAACAATGCCAACCTTTGTGCCATCATCAAAATCAAGATGGGCGAAACCAAGCTGTATAGTTATCCCGCGTTTTTTCTCCTCTATAAGCCTATCTGTGTCAATCCCTGTAAGGGCTTTTATAAGGCTGGTTTTGCCATGGTCTACATGTCCAGCTGTTCCAATAATTACGTTGTTATTCATTTAAACACTTCCTAACGCAGTTTGCAATATACTCAAAATCTTTTTCAAAAAGCGTTAAAACATCAAGTAGTACTCTATCTTTAACGACTCTTGTTATTATAGGAACTTCACAGTTTCTAAGTTTTTCTTCCAACCCATTAACCGAACAATTTAAAGGATTTATCGCAACAGCATATGTTTTGATATTAAATTCAGGCATTGTGCCGCCACCTATTTGACCAAACTCTTCAATAATTTCGGCATTAAATGGTTCAAGCATACTATGAAGTATTACCGCTTTTTTGTAAAGACTTTCTTTATCAAGTAAAAGGCTATTAAGAAGGGGGATATTTTTAATTGCATTTTCTTCGTCTAAATACTCTCGCAAGGTTGCCTCTAAAGCGGCAAGGGTTAGCTTGTCTATTCTAAACGCTCTTGTGAGCGGATTTTTCTTGATTTTTTCGATATATTCTTTTTTGCCGATGATAATGCCTGCCTGTGGACCTCCCAAAAGTTTATCGCCACTAAAGCAAACAACGTCTGCACCGTCTTCTATAGCCTTTTGCACAAATGGTTCCCCACTTATGCCGTATTTTTCTAAATTTATCAGTGAACCTCCACCAAGGTCATAAATAAGCGGAATATCATGCTTTTTAGAAAGTGTTGAAAGCTCCGAAATCAAAACTTCAGAAGTGAACCCAATAATTTTGTAGTTGCTCGTATGAACTTTTAGAAGAACTGCATCTTCAGTAATTTCTTTTTCATAGTCTTTTATGTGAGTTTTGTTTGTTGTGCCCACTTCTTGGAGTAGGCAGCCGCTTTGTGCTATAATATCGGGCACTCTAAACTCTCCGCCAATTTCAACCAACTCTCCGCGAGATACAATAACTTTTTTATCTTTTGCTAGAGTGTTTAATATAAGCAATACTGCCGCCGCATTATTGTTTACAACAACCGAATCTTCTGCATTGGTAAGTTTTTTAATAAGTTCTGAAACAGAATCGTATCTGCTGCCACGCTTACCAGAGGTTATATTAAATTCAAGATTAGAATAAGATGAAGCAATAGTATAGGCGGCTTTTGCGGCTTTTTCTGATAATAATGCACGCCCCAAGTTTGTATGGAGTAAAACGCCTGTTGCGTTTATAACGGGGCGAAGGTTCATTTTAGCGTCTTTTTTAAGTATTTTTAATGCGGTTTCTATAATTTCATTTATTTCAGGTGATTTTACGATTTTTAAATTTAAAATGCCAGTCCTATAATAATCAATCGCTTTTCGTAAGCTTTCAACTACAAGCGAACGGTTACCCACTTCTATTTCATTTTTTATAATACCTTCGTTTAGAAGCTCGTCTATTTTTGGCAAATTTTTGAGCAAATCTTTATTCACATTATTCATAAAACACCTCTGTATACAAAAAAATCCACCAAAACCAAAGTTTTAGTGGTAAAAGTATGCGGATGACAGGACTTGAACCTGCACACCTACGGGCACCAGAACCTAAATCTGGCGTGTCTGCCAATTCCACCACATCCGCTTACTCTAAATATTATACTATAGCGAATTTCAAATGTCAAGAACAAATTTTAAAAATAAGAAAATATTAACGCCACCGTATTGTGGTATTTGAATTTCTTATGCTGTCATACTGCAAACTAAATCTAATACGCCCAGCGTATAAGCCAACTATAGGCAAGCTGCCCTCAAAATTTGATATGTCGTACCTATTTTCTGCACCGTTTCGCTGTGATATTATGAGAATTATTTCTCCGCTATCGCTTTGGCTACCTACATGAATAGATGATAATTCTCTACTAGTTAAGTTAAATGTTTGATTACGAGTACCGCTTCTGGCAGAACCTACAGAAATTGAAAAACCACCATTTAATCTATTTTCATATACATTTCTGCTCATCACCCAAGAAGAGCTGTTTGCAGAGCCACCACCTCTAACCATGACTACTGTAAAAAGCAATATAGCTACTATAAAAACAGGAGATGCTTTACGCCAAATTCTAATTTTTATCATACGAATCACCTTTTAAAAACTCTTCTAATCGATTAATCCAAGTTGAAACATAAGGATTAATTTGCTCTTCATTAGTGGCAGTTTCCTGTGTTGCAAGCGAAAGACCATGAACACCATGTGGATATATATGCATTTCATACGGAACTTTATGTTTTGAAAGACCTTTTGCGAAAAGCAGTGTGTTTTCAACTGCAACAGCGGCGTCATCTGCTGTGTGCCACATAAATGTTTTTGGTGTTTTTTCGCATATTTTAGTTTCTAAAGAATAATTTTGCAAAACGTCAGTATTATCGCCCAAAAGGTTATAAAAGCTTCTCTCGTGCTTAAATTTTCCGCCACTTAAAACGGCGTAGCACAATACAAGTGCGTTTGGTTTATAAACTTCAGAATTAACATCGCCCTTAAAAAACTCAGGCTTATGCCAGTAAACGCCAAGGCTTGCCGCAAGATGGCCTCCAGCAGAAAATCCCATAACAGTAATGTTATCAGGATTTACATTATATTTTTTAGCATTTTTACGAACGTGTTTAATTGCACATGCAAGCTGCTCTAAAGGCCTTGTAAAAAGTGGTGGATTTTTGACATCATAATGAAGTACAAAAGCATGAAGCCCCATTTTGTTAATGGCCAAAGCTACAGGCTTGCCCTCTCTTTCCGTTGTTCTAGCATAAGCCCCGCCAGGGCAGATAATTACTGCCCCAGCGAGGCTATTATTTGAATTTAGGTAAATTTCAAGTTTTCTTAACTCCGCAGAGTATAGCAAACTGTGTTGGAATTTATTATACCACAAAGACTGTAAAAAGTCTAGCAATGCTGGATTTTTTACAGTCTTTTATTGCGTTTAGGTAGTAACCATGCGGGTTGCCTAAGGTAAGCAGTTTTGAGTATTTTTTTGCACGTTGGGCAAACATCGGGCAAACATTATCCAATCGGGCAAGCACATTTTTTGTGCAACGTGATGAGTGGACATGGCCTTATTACGTCAGAACATTGGGCAAGCATTTTTCAAGTTTTTAGCAAAATAGCGTTCATCTACTATTGGCAAATAACGTAATTGGAGGACGCATGAGAAAGCCAAAGTATTATAAGTTAAAAGAACAATACCCAGAATATATAAGTTTAGAACAACTATCGAAAATTTGCAAGATAGCTAAACGGAGTGCAAAGTATCTTTTAGATCAAGGAATTATCCCTTGTCAAGACACAGGAAAAAGTACATGGCGATACAAAATTGCTCTTGAAGATGTTATTACTTATCTTCGGCGACGCGAACAAGTAGGCAGTATGATACCGTGTGGGGTAGTTATCTCACAAAAGTCCAATAAGGAGCAAATACTTAATAGCCGTAGGTGCTTTGCACAGTTAGTAACACCAAGGCAAAAAACGGAAATTGCTGATTATTTCAAGTTTATTTATAACGAATGCGATGATATTCTCACAACTGCCGACATTGTTGAAATGACAGGGCTAGAAAAAAGCACTATTTTGAAATGGCTAGGAGCAGGATATATCAAGCATATCGAGAAAACCCCCAAGTATATTGTTCCTAAACAGTATCTTATGGAATTTGTTGTTACTCGAAAGTTTATTGAACACAGAACAAGTTCGGAGCATTTCAAAAAAATAATTGAAGGATTTGAGATATGGAGAAATGCAAAATTATAACTGTTGCTAGTCGATCGAGATTGAAAAAAATTTACATGCTCCTATAAAACATGACACACTGTTGTCATCAATGGTAGTGTAAAATTATTTTTACACTACCAAGCGAAAATCTCAGCAATATCAGAATTTTCTGTTATTTGTTGTACATTGTTCACTAATGACTTCATTATAGCATCATAATAATCTTTATACTGTGCTTATGCATAAGCTAAAATGTATATTTGATTTTTTTGCACTAGAACTATTTTTACAAAATATAATTCTTTGAAAATACTGAGAGTTACAACACATCTGTGAGTGAAGTAATAAGTAAATATAGCAGGGATTGCAAATCCCCATTAAGGGTGCAATCACTATATTTAAAAGGATATTTTATTGCTTATTTATAGATCATTAAGGTATATTAAAATTTCATTGATAAACCGTGAACTGATTTCTTGTTGAGTTAACTCATCAGAATCAATAATTATTGACTGCTTAAAGCAATGACTATACTTACGATAAGTTTCGTCGATTGAAGTTTTAAGTATCGCTAAAGTCTTATTATTTATGATTGTTCCCTCAGCACCAACAATCCCATGTGTATTTTCTCTGCTAATGGTTGTTTCAACATTGCACCTAAACGTAATCAACAATGCAATTTTTTCAGAAAATCTTGACAAGCTAAAATAGCTACTAGACTTATCGTATTCCTCTTGAGATAGTTGCCCATTGTCATAATGGAATCTTGCCCAGCATAAAGCATCAAAAATTCCACGCTCACAGATAACCAAGTTGTGATTGCTATTAAAAGCCTCCGTTAATAGTGATAATGTTTGCGAAAATGTCCAATCATTGAACATTGGAGATAACTTGTCTTTAATTTTGCAGTATCCCGCAGCCTCAGGAATAATCTTATATTCCAATTTGCTTCTTCTCATTAATTTTTCTGCAACTTTAATAGCTCCAGACTTTCCAGAATTGGGCATCCCAGAAACCTCAACTATGAAAGGTAGCTCATATTTACTACGATAATTCGCTAGAGCATCAATGACGTTACTGTTATTAAATATATTCTCTATCGTGATTTTACTCATTAAAATACCTCTTAATAATATCTTTTATCAGTACGTAGTTATTGTAATAAAGGTTGCAAAAAGCCTTTTCATGATCTTTTTTATATTGAAAGTAGTTAACCCTGTATTGATTTTTAGACTGATTTGTACTATGCCTATTTATTCGTTTACTTGAGATAACTTTCATATCTTCTCGTGCCCGTTCAATGCCTATATCAATAATCGTACATCTTAGATTGTGGTCATTTTCTGTATAATATATTATAGCACCTGCCATTTTTAATTTAAGAACATTCGTATCAAATCTCGTGCTTGCATTTCTTGAAAAATTAGATATTTTTGAAAACGGAAAAATAACTATCACTGTCTTACCGTCGCCTGTAAGTTCCTTTATAACGTCTTCATAATCCTCCGCCCAACTTAAATCTCCTCCAAACATGACAATATTTTCAGTCGCATTTCTCATCAAAAAAATAGTTTTCTTTATTAGTCTAGCTTTGCTAAATTTGTTTCTAGTCATAAAGCTTATTAATATATTTATTGCAAGTAAAGCGATGATAAAATATGCACCAAAAGGCTCAAATTGCACATACCAATCTGGCATATCTAGGCTTTGTAGAACGAAAGCCATTATTGATGAAAAATTTACAATGTACTGAAAGACAATGACTCCATTATGTTTTTTCATTAGCAGTATCTCCTTAAAGTTTAATCACTATACTAGTATATTGTTTTTATTCTAAATTTCGCCTTAATTATTGGGTAATTTTGTTGTGACACTCCTCATTAATTAGCATACTTTTTATGATTTTTCTAAGTATGTTGAGTATATATTTTTTGCGTTTTCCAATATAGATGGATGTCTTTCTTTAGGGATACGACTCGTTATTTTAACAATTTTATCTTCGATTTCCTCTAGTGATTTAAAATCAAAAAGGAAAGCACATATGCTTGCGATTCCGCTTTCACAAATAATTCTCATTTGTGAAGCACGTTCGAAAGAAGCATTGCCGTGTAGTTCTCTATTTCCATATACAGAACGTGTTCTCCCGTGTCGTTTATCAAGAGTTTCAATAAATGCGTCAACAATTTTATCAATTATTTCGTAATTTCCATCTGTACGCAGTATTTGCAATAGCCCAATAAATACAGGTAAGTAGGATTTGGTGTCAGCAAATGGTTCTATCTTGATTAATTTTAATATTAATTCATCTATAGCAAAATCATTAGCTTGCAATGAATAATATAAGTCTAAGCTATCAATGTTTATAAACGAGAAATTGAATTTTGATATATTTAATATCGCATTTCCAAGTTCGATGTTTGATAACCAACCCAAAGTATGTCCTGATTTTAAAAAGCCCCAGAATGAAATTGTATTTGAATTTGTTATCTTACAAAGGAGTTCTGTTACCATATCTAAATAAACATAAGTAGCACCATTATCATAGGCTATTGCACAAGTATTCATCATACATAAGAAATCACTGGTTTTGGATTTTGTCATATCGATTTTAGATATTAATTCTTTTCCTGATTCAGAAGGAAACGTTACAGCAACATTACTAGATGTTTTTATGAAATTAAGTATTTTCCTTATACGCTTATCTTCTTCTATAAGTAAATCATACGAGAACGATACTATTGTTTGGTAGTCAATGTAGATTTTATTGCAATTTTTTAATAAGTCTAAACAATTAATGGTTTCCATAAAGTACAAACTCAAAGAGTCCATAGCAATTTCATTTATGTTGTTTTGTCTTTCAATATTGAAAATCTCTACATCTCCTGAGAATGTCTTCAGTATCTTTAAGTGAAAAGGTATATCAGCATATCTCCATTGCATTATATCTTTCATCATAGAAATACCGTATACATACTGCTTATTATACATTTGCATTATGGACTCATAATCGCGAATCAGTTTTTCGAAAATTTGCTTAACTTCGGATGTCCATATATCGTTTCCATTTTCATCTTTTTCCAAAGCTGTTATGACTCGAACCCAGTGTGTATGTTTAGGGTACTTAGAAGTATATTCACTAATATGGATCCATGTATCAATATCATTAGTTCGTAAGCATAGTGACCAATATAATTGATGTGCAGGTGACGTTGGTAAGTCAATCGCTAAATCTTTAGCTTTTTTGGCAGAATCAAGGGCTTTATCAATATCTCCAATTAAGACATAGTAGTTAGCATACAGAATATTTACATTAATTTCATCTGCATTTTTTGAATGCGAAAGTAGATTGAGTAAATCTTTTAAGTTCTGAATATCAAACAATGCTTTGTACAGTTCACAAGCACTATATAAATAACTTATATCGTCTGTCTGTTCATATAATTGAGAGTTTGTTGCAGCATATGTAGGCAAATCTCCAATAAACTCTGCTTTAGCGGCATTAATTCTAAGCTGTAGTATACAGTCTATTGAATATTCGCTCATTCCTTCTAGTAGATTGAATATTCCTGTATCCTTTTGCGATTTAATGTAAAGACTTAAACATTGTTCAAAGTAGTCATTCGGATTAATACCAATTACAAAAGCCTTATTATTTTTAATATCGTTTAATTTTTCAATAGCAAATGTAATTTCGCCCACTCTATTTGCAAACCTTATTAGATCCAAAATGACTATTGGGTCTTTAGATTCTAAATATAGCGTATCCAAACTTTGCAAAGCTCGTTGAGTTGACTCGAAGCGATAAATATACATACTCTCAATAAATTTCATATAATTATCAAATGTTTCATTTTTCTTAAAGTGGTTGATACACTCAATAAAACATTCTGGATTTTCTTCTTTAATTTCAATGCAAACTCTCAAAAGTTGATATTTGAAAAGTCTTTGGAGTTCATCATCTGTCTTAATTGCAGGCCATAAATAGTTGTATATCTCAATATATTTCTTGCTTTCAAGTAAACTTTCTATATGATTTATTTTTTCATTTGTAGTACAATATCCTTTTGAGTTGTTATCAGAATCAGGAAGTGTGCTTATAAAAAAAGAATAGTTGTCTTTTGTTTCTTCAAGAGCATGTTTTAATAAATTCTGTGGAGCCTTATTGGATTCTTTGCCTAAGAGAACGATGCAATTTAAGTACACATCTGCAATTAGACAACGAAAAAACTCCACTTCATCTTCAGTAAGATTTTCCTCAATTTTCAATATAATTAGCCAAATATTATATAACTTGGCAAAATCCATATCAGCACGTCGAATGAAATCGTTATCATTTTCACTATAAATTAAACTAGTATAAAGAGTGTTTATGTACTGCGAATGAAGTAATAGTGACGGCTTGAACTCAAGTGTTTTATAAATGTTTATTACGCTATCAAATTCCATTCTTATAATAAAAATATTGCACAACGTTTCAAAATACAGTTTTTTATCTTCATCATTATCTAACTTAGTGCTGATTCCTTCTAAATATTGCTTCCCATCAAAATTAACATCAACAATTGTTGTTACGAGAGCATAAATACACATACAAATAATGCTATTAGGAAAGTGTTCTAACGCTTTATTTGCTATATTATTAAGCTCGCTATAAAGGTTAGGGTCTTTCTGGTTTAAATAGTATGAAGCCATTATTGAATAGCCCTTGTCGTCGAACGGCAAATTTCCTTTTTTGTGCTGTTCTATAAATTTCTTTGCATTTATAAAATCAGACATATTAATATATATAGAAGCAATTCCAAGTAAAACACGAGATTGAATACTCTTGTCTAATGAGCTCATCACAGTATAATCGTTTATCAATTCTTGATACTTCGAAAGAGCGACATCTAATTTACAATTTGAGATTAATTTCTTTATTGCATCAAGTGTTGATGTTACAGAAGAATCTAGTATCTGACTTGATATTGAATAATCTGTAATCATATAATAAGTGTTTTGAACACCGAAATTAGCCCCATCAAATGAATTAGTGCCATTTTTAATAACAATACTGTTTTTTAATTCTCCTATGACCTCTGGTGCAGGATTAAAACCTTTGGATTGATATTGTTCGTTCTTATTTCTCTTTTGAAACAGTGTTTCAATCCATTTTTTTATCTCTATCATTATGCACCTCTTTTGTTATAATACCAAAATTAGCTCCCTCAAAACTATTAAATGAGCTCTTGTTGCCTTTAATATTAATGTTGTTTTCAATTATTCCTTGCTTTTTATCACGCTTTTTGTTTCTGAAAAACATGCCAATAAGAACACCGAATATACTAACGCCAACACCACTAAAGAGCCACGATGCATTTTTCAAAGTCCAATCCCACAATGTTTGTAATAAATTTTGGTCAGTCATTTATAAAAGCTCCCTCCGTTCTTTAAATTCACATTAATAGCCAATACCTTATGATTGCTATGTCGCTCATATGATCATAAACTTTTGATTCTTGACATTGTCAACACCTATGCAATATATTACAGCAGGGTCAAGATTATGTTCTGCTGCAATAATATGAAAATCTACTGCTTGTAACACTAATTGCTGTTCTTTGGTTTTTGTTCTATCTTGTTTGATGCGTTTTATTTTATGAAGTATTATAAGCCTCACTCCATACTCTACATTATTGATTTGATTCACAATGTCAACATCGCTCATGATACTGTAAGTCATACTCCTAAAAGCATCAGCAAACTTTTTAAACTCGCATCTTGAAATCCTTTTTAGTATCGTTTTTTTATGCTTTTGGGGTATTTTGATACGCGAATAATGTTCCCCATTAATCTCGCCATCAATATAATCCCAAAAATCTGTGACATCTAAAAATGCTAGTTGCTTTTTATTAAGGAGTGATGCAATAATATCTATTTCATTTTTATCATAATAATAAAATGTACATTCACTTATCTTCGAATCATTTATGACCTCAAAAATATGTCTATCATTAAATGGAGATAGTCCAATTATATTCAGCTTTCCAGTAATATCTACCAATTGCTGAAATGGATAAACTTCTTGAAATTTTAAATTTGGATTCTCAACTTCACAGCCACACCTAAACGGGCAACTAAGTCATCTACATCGTCTCCCCATGAGTCCACATCTTTTGTCACACCAGGATTATTTAAGTACGCATCTGCCAGTTTATCAATTCCCTTATTTGCAACGGAACTTAAGTTCACTCGATATTGTTTATAGTTGTCGCTATACGTGGTTATAGCGGTTGAATAAAGATGCAAAAAACCTTCATCTACCGATGTATTTTTATACGGCTTGTCTGGTAGACTATTTCGAAAGGAGTCTTTTTGATATACATCTTCCAAAGTATCAAAATCCCCATGCAAATGAAAAACACTTTTGCCAGTAGCTAACTCTATATTTTTATCGTAATTTGTGGTGAAAATTTTTTCGTAATCTCTTAACCACCCCACAAACTCTTCTGAAAACGCCTTGTATGCGACATTTACGTTTCCGTTATCATAAATCGAATTTAAAAAGTTAGTTCAATTATTGTTCTGATATTGTATCGCTTAGGATTTCCTAGTCTGTTTTTGTTGCAAATAATATCATAAATTAAGTAATAATCCTCAAACCCAATGTCAGTCATTTTCAGCGATTTCTTGTCGTTGTACTTCCGCTTGAAATCAGCCAATGACTCTTTCCCTACAGTAAGAACTGCATATCTATCGTTTGCACCTGAAAGGGTGTTAATAATTTCGACAAATAAATGACCTAAGAAATATTTCACTGAAATTGGCTCATCCATAATAATATGCTTTGGGAAATCATCGCTTTCAAGAGATTTTAATCCCCTCAACACAATATCTGCGTTACTAAAACAATATCCACCATGTTTTATATTGACACCATTGCCAACAAGTAAGTTGGTCATTACTTAGCCTCCTCAATACTGAAATAGTCATCTCATAGGTCCACTAGCTCTTTTTCTCTCCACTTAGTTTACCCTTTCGGCTAAGTCTTCAATATCAGCTTGGATGGACATGAGAAATAATCTTACAGTAAATTGTAAAAAAATATGTTAGGATAGCTGGATTCGACGTTTCTACCATTTCAGCTCATACATTATGTCATACAAATGATACACTTATGTACAAATATGGCAGAATAGACATACGCTCATTGCAACAAATTTTTGGACACGAAAATCTGGCGACTACTGAGATATATACTCACGTTGATGATAACCAGCTATAGGCAGCAGTTAACTCAAATCCCTTAGATTATGTTTAGCTAGGGGATTTGTTTATCAAAACTATTAATTCCGTAGTTTATAAGGGTAAGAGTAAAGCTCTTTATGCTCCATTTTTCCTATAACGCTACCATTTTCAAGATGGAATAAACCACTCCATTCACCCCTGACAAAATCACGGCTACTTATGCCACCAGAGTGGAAGTTTTTCTCACCTAAACATGCCCAGAACAATCGCAAGTTGTTGTCTGCTAAGTATTTTTCAATATAGTCTTTTCTTATTAATAATCCATTGCTATTCTTAGATAAAGTCCCATCAAATGCGACAAGTATATCATCCTTATTGTAAAAATATCCATCATACTCTCGTTGCTCTAATTCGAGATAATCGATAATATCTTTACACGGCATATAAAATGAAGTGGATTCTTCTTGGGATGAGTCATATCCTTCTTCCCATGTAAAATTCGAATAAGTCGGCATAACCTTTGCTAGTAGTTTTTTTACATTTACAGTAGTTTCCCATTCTTTTTCCTCAAAGTATAGAGACACACCAAGTTTTGAATCATCAGTATCATAATTTTCGAGAAGGTTTTCAAGCTCTCTTACAGGTAATTCATCCAAATCTTCCATAGTTGATTTAAATTTTGGTATCATACTATTATGTTTTTCAACAATCTTTTCTCCTGTTTCAATTTCATACTCCCGCCAAGAATCTCTAAATACATTATTACAACTTGGAGACCAATAATATTCTCTATTAAATAATTGATATATACTATATCCTTCGGGAAACCATCTGCCCATAAAATTCCTTGTTTTAAGATCACTCATTATGTCTTCAAATGATTCTTGTTTTACAACGGTTCCAAATGACATCGACCATATATCTTGTCTACCAGGGGTATCATAGTCATCTTTAGATGTGTTTTTTATATTTTCGTATTGGTACAACATTATCCACTCTTGACCTGTTTCATCAACAAGCTGCAACTTTTTAGGATGCTTATCTAAAAAATTACCTTCTGACTTTGCCCATTCTATAATACTTTCTCGATTTTTTTCTGTTAGGCAAACAAACTCATCCTCTAAGGTTTCATTTGTATTAAATTTTGGTAAGTTTGGAGGTAATAAAAAGCTATTGTTTAGAGTTGGGTCGAAGTCACGAACATCAGGTTCCCAAGCCCCTTCAAATGTATCAACATCTTCTCCAAAGTCTCTCCAACGCCCATCTAGATGATGTGTATCAGAAATTCTAGCCAATATATTATACATAGCTATCCACTGATATTTCTTGCCGATTCGTTCAGCTTTTTTAGTATCGTGCCTATCATAGTATCTATCGCTAGTATCACGGACTCCAAACAAGTCATCACTATATCCCAATTCATCTCGGATGAATTGCATAGCATAGTGATATAAGTTCTCTATATTGACATCTTTAAAGTAGTTTAGTGCCGATTGGAAAACATACCTACCAAAATCACCATACATGCCTTGTTTTTCAGTCTTCATTGAATATACAATACGATTGAATCCACTATTTCTTACATCTTTAAGATAATACTCTTCCTCTTCGAC
>Ga0136643_10002577_pt1 | contig 23648 bp, 14 predicted proteins | sample TergutLab28metaG_FD_96883 | JGI IMG/M metagenome (GOLD analysis project Ga0136643, IMG submission 96883) | Labiotermes labralis P1 segment gut microbial communities from Petit-Saut dam, French Guiana - Lab288 P1 (version 3) (version 3) | ecosystem: Host-associated > Arthropoda: Insects >... | reverse complement strand
CCGTTACAGGCCCGGTGTGGCCCAGAGGGTGGGTAGAGGTATAGCTCTACTCTTCCATGACCGCGGCACTAGAAGGGGGTGAGTGGTCAGCAGCACGCCCCGGCCGCACTTTCCCCCCGGGAAAGATCCGGTACCCATTTTACATGAGGCTAATGTTGTGTAGTTTTTTTTTTAAATTTATACGCATATGGATTGAATGTGTGATTTCTCGTAATTCAGTAAAAGATTTGCAACAGATTTAGAGTGCGCGCATAAGTTGAACGCCGCAAGCAGGGGGACTGAGGGATCAGAGTCAAATCTGGTGTTTTAGTATGTTCAGCTAGTGGCCGCGCGGTCTAAGGCGTAGGTCTGCGACCGCTTGCCTGCTGAGATTGTGGGTTCGAATCCCGGCTGGGACATGCATGTCTGTCTGTTGCGAGTGTTGTGTGTTGTCAGGTAGAGGTCTCTGCGACGAACTGTTCACCCGTCCAGAGGAGTCCTACCGACTGTGGTACGTCGTATCGATGTATTTGCTCTAGAAACCTCAAGAGTGAGGAGGCCCTGACCAATGGGGGCTGTTGAACCACAAAAAGAAATATGTTCAGCTAAACACTCTTGTGTTTGTATTTTGGTGGTACGAGTGTGGGTGATGAAGAAAGATATAGCAACTGGAAAGGTTCACCGAAGAAGGATGGCGTGTATGTATGAAAGAATGCTTTCTCTATAAGGAAGTTACAAGAAATTGAGAAGACAGCTCAGTACAGTGCATAGGCAAGCCAGCAGAACCCAGACTTGTTGGCTAATTACTTTTGGGTATCCATATTGAGGGGTAAATACACCAATTGAGTAGACAACAAATTTAGTGTGGAATTATCAAGCAGAAAGCGTGTAATTTCTTGTGTTTCGACCGAAACATTTTTTACTTTGCGTTCCGGTCCAATGCGAACACTGAAGTAACGGTAAAAGGATTTGAAATTTAGAATTGTAACGTCAGAAGGAGTCTGTACTTCGTAGGTTGATGGAGATGAAGAGAAACAGAATTGGCAAAGTGCGGCCTAAGTTTGATTTTTTGGTAGTTCTGAATGTCGGATGGGACAGTGGTGGCGGCTTTAAACCAGTGGATGGTCATATATTTTTCTTCACAAACTGCTGTTGAATTCATCACACAGGGATGTTTTCATATCATGCTAAGTTTAACGGAACGTGGCCAGGTTTTGACGAGAACAGAACTTCTTGATCTTTAATTTCACGTATAGATTTGTTTTTTCTGAATATGTTTGCTCCATTTCAGAGACGGTTTTTATTCCTGTGTGTTAATTTTTTTTTGTCAGAGGAGTGCAGGACAGAATGTAAGCATAACGACTGAGGATATTCACAAAATGGGTTTTCAAGAATTGGGATGTAAAGACATAGACTAGATTGGATTGATGTGGCTCGCGATAGGAACAGGTGGACGGCATTGGTGAATGCGGTAATGAACCTTTGGGTTCCATAAAATGCGGGGAATTTCTTGACTAGCTGAGGACCTGTTAGCTTCTAAGGAAGAACTACGTTTCATTCTTCTCTACAGCGTTTCTTATAAATATTTTTCCCTCCCGTAAATATTTAGCCAATTACTCTCCAGATGTACGTAGAAACGCACTATGTCTTCATGTAAAGTGATCATTCAAATTTTCCAATATAATGCCCTGCGTCTATTGAAATATTTTGTAGATACATTAACTGCCAAATGTGCAACCGACACCTTTACGCTCTCTTTATGTAATATAAATTGCCCTGAATGATTGGCTGGGAATGGGTAACCAAATAAATCTAGGAAATAAATGATACTGTGACCGATTAAATTGAAATCAGTCTGAAATTGGATTTTGTCATGACGATGCGTCCTGGTTGCGCCTGAGCAGCGAGTTAGTTGTGACTAGTGTTTAACGCTGCACAGATGTACCAATGAAATGAGTCCCATAAATTTTGTTTGTTTATATTTTGGAGAGGATTGGATGATATAAATTAGATGTAAGCCAGTTATAACAGCAAAGAATAAATCTGATTTCTCTTTGTCTAGGGATGAATTCAAACTCGACACGTTGTGGCATGAATTAATTGTGTCCGTGACAATTGGCGCTGCTTGGATGTTTTCTCTCATCGGTGGATGGCTGACAGGTATGTTGGCACGACACCTGTGTACATTTGAAACCTTTTAAAGCCTGCTGGTCACGTGAAGCATCAGCAGGCAATAATTGTACTTCTGCCCTTACTGATTTATGTGTTTTGTATTTATCTAGGAATAAACAGCGACTTCTGCTCCATATAACATAACGGATTGGGTTTTATAACCGAGGTGAAAAGTGTTTACTGCGCGGTACGAACTGAGTCTTTAAATAAAGCAGTCTGCGCTTCGTTGTTAAAAGGTTAATTTCCATAGCATGGAGCCAAACATACACATTGCACAATTCTCGCAATTATCGGAAATAAATGACGATCGGAAAATCGTATTTAGTCATCTGCTTACGCAGTTCAGTGATATACTATTCAGAGAACAAGCATTTCAACGGGAAACATATGAACGGAAACTTTTGTTTTCCTGTTTAGTGTCCTTGTGGTGTCCTTCCTATAATGCACTTCTTATTTTATATACGTAATGTTCATTTCCACTTCTTTCAGTTGCTGTGTTTTAGAATTCAAATTATACGGCCAGCATCAGACATAAACATTTCCTGCTAGGAGGTTTAAAGCCCCAAAAGCTAAGGCAGTCGCGGTGTCTTTTTTCCCCCCGTATTCTTCTTATTTTCCTTCTTCTTCTTCATCATCATCATCATCATCTTCTTCTTCTTCTTCTTCTTCTTCTTCTTCTTCTTCTTCTTCGTCCCTGCAGACCCAAGTGGACCTTCGCCTCCGCAATGGCCTTCTTCCATTCATTCTTATTCCTAGATGTTTCCCTCCAATTAGTAATTCTTCCTTCCTTCATATCTGTCCACTTTCCCTCCATGTAGACCTAGGTCTTCCTCTTGTCCATACCCCGTCAGGTTGACTGTTGAAAACTTGCTTGACTTTTCTGGTATTATCCATCGGATTGGTATGGCCAATCCAATTCATTATTCTCACTCTTATGGGGGCTGCAATGTCCACGTCTTCATACCCAGTCTTAATGCATGGTGGTATCTAATTCTCCAGTGGCCATTGCTATATAGAGGTCCACAGATCCTCCAAACGATTTTCCTCTCAGATACTCTTCAGCGCTCACAAGTATCTCCGTTGAGGGTCCATGGTTCTACTCTGTAAAGGATGATGAGTCTAATTAACATTTCACAAGTTCTTATCTTGACATATGTGGGGTTGATATGACTGTTAAGCAAGAGTAGAAGTGCAAAATATGCTCTCTTTGCGTTGTTTATTCTTTCTACCACTGTTCTTGTGTCATTATTAGCATTTAATAATGTCCCAAGATATGGAAATTCCCAGCAGTGTTGAAGGTGTATTGTCCGGTTCTTTTCTCTTCATTTTCATCGCGGTGTGTACTACTGCAGTTTGTTTCTTAAGACAATCATAGTGCAAGTGGACTGACTTTGATTCGTCCCAAGTACGTCGGCAGTTAGCGATGTTACTGACACGGTGTTTGAAAGCCCTTATTGTTCCTATGTACTCTTCAGCTGCTCTATGACAACTGACGTATCCGTACATAAATATAATGATTTCGCGGCATTTTCTCGGGAGATCATATCGAAAGGGGTGAGATGGGTTGAACATGTGGCACGTATGGGCCAGGGGAGAAAAAATGGAGGACGGAGCTTCGAAAACCTAAGTTTCCGTACGTACTGCATGGAGCAGAATCCTTCTTGAGCTAACGGGTTCTCAGCTAATCAAGAAATTCCCCGCATTTTATGGAACACAAAGGTTCATTACCGCATTCGCAAGCTCCCGCCACCTGTCTCTATCCTGAGCCAGCTCGATCCAGTCCTTGCCCCCACATCCCACTCCCTGGAGATCCATCTTAATGTTATCCTCCCATCCACCCCTGGTTCTTCCAACTGCTCTCTGTCCCTCAGGTTTCCCCACCAAAACCCTGTATACGCCGCTTCTCTTCCCCATAGGCGCTGCATGCCCCGCCTATCTCATTCTTCTCGATTTGATCGCCTGAACAATATTGGGTGAGGAGTACAGAGCATTAAGTTCCTCATTATGTAGTTTCTCCACTCCTCTGGTACCTCGTCCCTCTTATGCCCAAATAATCTCCCCAACACCCTGCTCTAAAACACCTTCACTCTACGTTCCTCCTTCAAAGTGAGCGACTAAGTTTCACACTCATACACAACAACAGGCATAATTTTATTTTTGACTATCTTAATCTTGAAACTTTTGGATAGCATACTGGAAGACAAAAGATTCTGCACCGAATGAGGCAAGCATTCCCTGACTTCAGTCTGCTTTTAATTTCTTCCTGAACAGAATTATGATTTGTTAAGGTTGTTCCCAAATATTTGAACTCTTCTACGTTTCAAAGAAACTGTTATCAGTCTTTATACTGTGACTTAGGTTTCGATGGGACTAGTATTAAAATGGATCTGAAACAAATAGAATGAGGTGACGTAGACCAGATTCATGTGACTCGTAGTGGGGACATTGGCGGGCTGTTTTGAACGTGATCATGAACCTTCGGGTTTCAAAAATGGCGTAACATTTTTTGTCTAACTGTGGAACTGCAAGCTTCGCAAATAGGAATCTGTTTTTTGTAGACATTTGCCCTCAGCACGGCAGGTGTCACGTCAGCTTTATCGCATACGAAACTTGTATCCGCCTGGAATTTAAACAGTCGGAATTTCTCCTCCATTTCATCTTACTCTATTCCATACGAAAGTCTCGAAGCGCCAACCTTAAGTTTCTAAGAAAACCTCACATTTTCTAAATACACAAGACAGAACTCTTGTCTGGCAGTTGCTTTTTAATTTTCTGTCACTATGCTGACAATGCTACAGAGAGTTTGGCAGTGGATATGGTCTTCAAGTCTACCGTCAATTTATTTTCACTTCACATTGCCGTTTTAGGAGGGCCTAAGCAGTGAAATTACACTTTACGTCAGGAGATGAGTTTAACATTCTGATGAGTACATCCGGATTTACTGTCATTAGACGGTTTTGTGCCTACTTGAAGGTCGATCTCACGGTTGTGTTCTAATAATATTTTACAGACGTAACATTGTTTTACTGTGAGAAACATTCCTAGAAAGATAGAAGTGGGGGACAAGGGAGGGGGTGGGATTAAATAAAAGTGACAGTGTTTAATTAGGTTACTGTTGAGATAGTTATCTGTTTCAAGGAGCTTGGAAATATAAGCTCGAGAAATGTGCTGAAATACAAGCGTTAATACAGTTGTCTGGTGCCAGCGCGAACTTGATTGGCTCGCGCTGTCACAGAATGCCACACGTTGACGGGCGACGGACTATAAACGTCCACTCTGACGTAATAACAGTGGAAAACGACAACTGCAGTGACGATAGGCACAGGGAGGTTTGTGGTTTAGTGCAGTGAAATCGGTGAGACTAATATAGACCGCACGTGGACTGGAGAAACCAGAGATGACAGAGAATTATGGTGTGGAAGCAACTTCGGGGCCGAGGAGATAGGAGTTTAAAATTGAGGTTGATTTTGAGGATCCAGATTTTAATAGGAAGGGGCTATGGGAGATGGTTGTAGTTGGCGCGCGATCGTGTGCGGTTTTGAGCTTTGTTTTTCTTCGTGTAGCATCTTTGGATTATGTTACGCAAGAGTTGAAAATAGGCTAACATTAACTCCCTTCAGTTAAATTTCGGTGTTACAGCCGATAAAAACAGCTAAAAGTGCGTGCCACGCAAACACTCAGAAGTAGTAGTAGTAGTAGTAGTAGTAGTAGTAGTAGTAGTAGTAGTCGTGGTGGTGGTGGCGGTAGTAGTAGTAGTAGGAGGAGGAGGAGGAGGACGAGGAGGAGGAGGAAGAGGAAGATAAATAATGGTAGTAGTATTAGTATAATTAAATTCTTGCAGATTAGGTGCCCTAATGCATTGGCATGTCGATAACGGGCGTTGGGGATAGAAACGGTTGTAACAAGGCGGCCAACTTCAGCTAGACGCGTTCCAGCTTCTTGTCATTAGTCGATGTGATGGAATTCCAGATAACAGAGGCGCACTCTAATTTAGGTCCGACTGAGCTGCCCGCTGGACGGTCCGGGGTTCGAGTCCCGGTACGAACAAGAGATATTTATCTTCTCCAAAGTATCCATACCGGTTCTGGGACCTACATACCTCCGTATTTAGTGTGTATTGGGGTTATTTCCTGCAGAAAAAGCGGTTGGGGCATGACGTTGTCACTCACCGCTATCTAGTGCCGAGGTTGAGAATTAGAGCAATACCTCAACGCCCCTTATATATCTTCACGGCAAGAACAAGGAAAACTTCACCTTAAAGTAAAATATAACTTCAGTAATCAATCAAGGAAAAAAAAAAGAAGAAAAGGTTAATTGAGAACGAAACTCAGCAACTTAATTGGACGTAATCAACTTGATTAATTTTAGTTTCGAATACTTCCAGGCCCAGTAGAGTCAGTAAGGGTTATAATAGATCCACAGAGTTTTAGTTACAAATTAAAGTGCTAATGTTTCTTGATAAAATAACTTTAATTATACTAATGTACAGTTTCACAAAATTAGCATCCCACCAACCTCGCAAGGAGTCGTTATTACGCCGTAACAAAGTACAGTGGCTCTGTGATTTAACAGCGGGGGAAAAAATTGCGTCGTCAACTAAAAGAAGTGTGTGTAGTACTTAATTCGGCCTACATTTGGCGTAAGTCATTTTTGAATGCACCGAAAAGCAGAAGCCCCGGAACATCCGCGTGCACAGGACTGGCATATTTGACATAGCCACTTGGGAATATTTCCCACGCCGTGGGAAAGGATTACAAATGCTTTCCGTGTAAAGTAGTCGTGGAAACAGTACGTAGTTTAAAACTCGACGTCTATTACAGTTGTCAGTTATTGGCGCATTTTATAAATACACTACTTGTGGGATCGCGACAGCATTATAGCCCAGAACGGCTTCGTTTTCCATTTTTCAACGCACCGTTCATTACCTCACATGTTTTTTGACGTTTCGAAAGGTATTTTATAAACCTGTAGGTCATTAAGTTACTAATATATGCATCAGTGCTCCACTACTACACTTTTTTCTTTGTTTCTTACTGTATTTAACAAGCGTAATGAGGAAATGGGATAGCATAGTCATTGTAGCGACTAGTCTGTGGCTGGATGATCCCGGGTTTGAATCACAGCAGGGGCAGGAAATTTTTCTTTTCTTTTCCAACACGTCCAGACCTCTCCTGGGGTCCAGGAGGAGAAAGATGATGACTTAAAATGGAAATAATAAACATAAAGACCTTAAACCATTGAGAATGAAAAAGCATTACAAAATGAGATACAAGGCTACAGCAACCCAAAAGTACAGGCGCTTATGATTACTGACCTAGCTTTCGCCAGGCACTACAAAAAATTATTTAACGACTCATCATTTGTTCCCCTCCACGGAAATCTTTAGTAAAAGGCGAAAGATTTATGCGTATTGAAGGGAAACCAGAGTACCTAACCAATCATGACAGTCACATCATATGTACTTGACAACCTTTTGCAGCCGCGAAATATAATGCAGAAAGGATAAAAAAAATAAAATGTATTTTATAAACCTGTAGGTCATTAAATTACTAATATATGCATCAGTGCTTCACTACTACACTTTTTTCTTTGTTTCTTACTGTATTTAACAAGCGTAATGAGGAACTGGGATAGCATAGTCATTGTAGCGACTAGTCTGTAGCTGGATGATCCCGGGTTCGAATCACAGCAGGGGCAGGAAATTTTTCTTTTCTTTTCCAACACGTCCAGACCGCTCCTGGGGTCCAGCCAACCTCATATTCAGTGGATTCCGTGGTTCCTTCTCGACGGTTAAGTGGGCGGGTTAAGATCTAGCGGAGCTAAACCTCTTTGCCCCACTACGCCTACATGCAAGGAAAAGTGCAACTTTAACTTACCCTTTCTCAAGTCCATAAAGTAAAATGTGAAGATGTAATATTGAATTGACTATGAATGAGAAAATGATGATGGCTTGTTGGAAGGCAATGGACAGAAAATTTCCGTAAGGAATAAAAGAAAACCAAAAGAAACCTTTGTGGCCGAGATCCGAATTCGTGACCACGAGAGTACAAAGCATATTCATTAAGTGACGCGCACAAGTCTTTCTCCTTTTTATGAAGAATCCCGTGGAGGGAAACCACGTGATTCTTGCAGGAATGGTGTGTGGTGATTTTCGGCTTCCTTTAGTGATTGACAGCCATCACAGTTTTATTAAAACCTGTAAATAATTATCGCAGGTGCAGGTATTTTATTATAATTCCCGTTTTTATGAAAATACATTTTATTTTTTTATCCTTTCTGCATCATATCTCGCGGCTGCAAAAGGTTGTCAAGTACATATGGTGTGACTGTCAGGGTATGTTAGGTACTCTGGTTTCCCTTCAATACGCATAAATCTTTCGCCTTTTACTAAAGATTTCCGTGGAGGGGAACAAATGATGAGTCGTTAAATAATTTTTTGTAGTGCTTGGCGAAAGCTAGGCCAGTAATCATAAGCGCCTGTACTTTTGGGTTGCTGTAGCCTTGTATCCCATTTTGTAATGCTTTTTCATTCTCAGTGGTTTAGGGTTTTTATGCTTTTTATTTCCATTTTAAGTCATCTTCTTTCTCCACCTTTTCCATGATCTGTCGATTTTTTCACTGTACCTGTCCATCATTACGTACAAATATTTCGCTTCCTACACGTCGAGGGAAAATATAAGTCTTTAAATAATTTTTTGTACTACCTAGCAAGTCCTAGGTTAATAATCGTACTAATTTCTTCTTCTTTTAAAGCGTTGGTATGGACCTCGGCTTCCAATAAAATATTTCGCCATTCCCAACAGTTTCGGACCATTGCTTGCCTGTTTTTTTGTTTCCGGTCTATTTGTCTCTTCTTCTATTTTACCAGTTGCTCTTTGTCATTTTTTTAGTTTTTCATTCTTTCAGCATGACCAAACTAAATCGGAGGGACTTTATAAATTTTACAGTATCTTTCCCCTGCAGTATGTTCTTGATCACCTTGTTTGTTCCTTTTTTCCAGCGTCCTCCTTATTTTACGGATCCATGTTTGTTCCTTTCAAATACTCAGTGCCTTGTTTTCTTTCATGATCATTGTCCAAGTTTGTGATCCATAGGTCAGTATGGGTCATATTAAAGTTTTATATAGCTTTCGGTACACACACTCATCTCTACAATTTAGTAAATTCTGAAACACTTAAGCAAATGGGATTTTGTTGATGACTATTGCTTTCAACTCGTTCTCTTGATCATGTCAGACTGTATTTGAAATCCTCTATTGTCGTGGTCATGTCCAAACGCAGTACTGTAAAATTTACATTGTCACGCGTATTACATTCTTAATAATTTATTAATAACATACATTCAGAAGTGAGAGTAGGGGTTGGATGGTCCGTGGTTCGGATTCCGGTAGAGGTAGGGGAATATTCTCTTCTCCAGAACCTTTCAGACTAGCTGTGGGTCCCACCCAGCCTCACATTCATTGGGTACCGGTACTTTCTTCGTGGGGGTTAAGCGGCCGTGACGTGAAGTTGCCACACACCACCATCTAGTGCCGATGTTTAGAATGACTGGAGCTATACCTGTACCCTTTTTATATCCAAGAGTAGAAACTTACCAGCTTATTCCATATTACCATCACTGATAATCTGGAAGATTTCAGCCCGCGTCTCTTTTCACAAAGGATGTGTCCCGCTCACGGAGACGCGAGAGGCGGCGAACACTTCGCTGCCTGCCGCCACGCAAGACGGTCTGTGAAGTGACGAGCGTATTTATCAAACAAATTTACGACCCTGTAGAATTTATATCAGGAACAAATAGAAAATAAATCGACAGTAACTGAAAATGCTGAAAGGAGTGACCCCAAACTGGTCTTTGTGGCACACCAGGTAACACTGCAAAAGGCTATAACACAGCCTCACATTAACAGATATGGAATATTATGTTGGCCGTGTTCTATGATACTAGTTACAATTTATGTGTTCAGGTATTTTACTTATATGTTGAAAGGGTTAAAGTGCATTGTGTATTTATGATTTCTGTAACGATGCGATGTGTCGCAGATTTTATTGCTTCGAGGTATATGAAGGTGTAGGTTGTGGATTGAAGAGCGTGTGGAAGGAAAACGCTGTGCGTAATTTGAAGTGCTGTTCGAATGTATGCCGTCAGAGTCTGAGGAATATCATATTTAAAAAGAACCAACAAGATTCACACTTTTTTCATTAATGATTTAATTTAATTATATTGTTGTCGACATGTTTCGAACAACTAAGTGTTCATCATAAGGAAGTCTGTAAAAACAGCTTTACGATATTTCATCAAGCGTCAATAGAATCCGTCTAGTCGCTGACAAGATATGTTTGATACATCAGCCGTAAAGTTTGAGGACAATCACTAATGATTTTAAGGTACCGGATTTCACGAACGCCAAGAATGATTTTGACCCATTATGTCGCAGCGTTCCGTAATTACTGTGTTGTGTGATGCGTCTGTAGTAAAATATGGAGGCTGTAGTTCTGTGGACTTTATGTTTGGTTGATGAATGTTTTTATACTTACCCAAAATAATTTCGAATTCATTGCGCATAATTCAACGACAGTTTTTGGTGTTACCATTTCCTTTTAACCGAACATAGTATTGGAACTTTCGTGACTCCTGTGCTGGTGTCTTGTTTATTGTAATCATTTTTACCGCGTGAACAGAGATTTCTGTATGGTGACCAGAGGGCCTTAATGCTGGGTATCCGCTTCTTTGTATGCCGTGGAGCAATACAGCTGTGAGTTCTGATACTATTTGAAGGCACAAAATTCACACTGCGTCGCTAGGTCCATTTTCCCATAAATATTCCATGTTTAGTGTTGCTTGATTTTTTTTATATTTGGAGCCGGGACAGCGTCATCGATTTAATGTCTAGGTTATGGGCTGGACTAACTCAGGAATCGTGGCTCTAGTCCCGACGAATAGAAGAGGTTTTCATTTTGTCTCTGGTGTCCAGACAATCTCTGGGACGCTCCTACCTTCATATTCAGAGGGGGCTGTGACCACTCACCGCGTATTGACGAGGTTACTAAGTACGTGTACGAGGAATATATTCATATCAGCATTTCGAGGAAAACAGTTCTTTATCTTCTTTCGTCATCTGAATGAATACGGTGCACTTCGTTTCTGAATCAGGCTGTCTGTCCATCTTCAGGCACCAGACGAGTTTTATCTCCCGCGTGCGACCAGTTGGACAGAGCTCTGCCTTATCGCTAGGCATAGTGGTAACGACTAAGTTCATCAAACTAGGCGTACTGATATGGATTGGCTTCATCAAATTGGTCCCACAGAGCATGCTACCTTTACTGCTGGTGGGAGACTGATACAGCAGGAATCCGAAACGTCGCATAGGCGTACACGCTTTTATTGAGATAATAGGATTCTGCCAGTTATCATTATCATCATCGTTGCTGTTGTAATTGTTCGTTGCGCTGTGGAGTCAGCACGTTTATAAACAATGATTGAACTGAACTGAAAGCTGAATTGCGTCGAACAAGAACTAGAGAAATATTTGAGGGGAACTGACTTCAGTTGAACATTTGGTGAGAATGTTAAAAAAGTTTTAAGCCATTTTTAAAATAAGTCTGTTAAAATGACCATAACTTTTTTCGCCGTTGTGCTGTCCAGCCGTGCATGAGCTGTCGGTCGCTGTCTGAACGGGATTTTAATACAATGCGATCCTGGAGGAGAGGTAACTTGGTAGTGGCATCGCGGACAGCTGATGTTGCTGTCTGTAACACCTCACTCCATCGTACCTTCTTACCTTTTGTTTTGGATTTTAAGACGACCCCTACCCTTTTAAATTTTCGATAAGTGGCAAGGGAAAGAGGATCACACCTTTGGCAACAAATTACGGGAAAGAAAAAGAATGGTGCATCTATGGACGTCTTCTTGTCTTCCCCGAGGTTGACAAAACTCGACTGCAAGTCTACAATACCCATCTGTCCGGGAACCGTGTTTACAGTAAAAACTGTTGTATCCGGCATCTTGGGGGGAGGGTTTGCCGGATATCGAAATATTCCGGATATCAGAATGTTTTGCCTAATGTGTATCTTAGTGTATCCGGCACCCACATGGACAGACTTACCCATTTTGTCACTTGATATCCTGTCCTGTTTTCCTTCTTGCACTTTAAACTCCCTTTTCATCACTACTTACCAAGTTGCACATGCAGTGTAAAAAACAGAACACCAATATTTAAGTCTCTTAGTCCTCATACAATTCTGTATTCACTTCACTTAATTACATATTTTAGTGTCGCCGGGATAGCGACTCGCTACGGGCTGGGCGGTCCGGGGATCGAATCCCGGTGGGGGCCAGATTTTCCGCACCCATCCAGACCGGTCCTGGGGCCCACCCATCCTCGTATACAAGGGACGCCGGGTCTTTTTCCCGAGATTAAAGCACCCGGATCCTGGCGTAGACCACTCAACCCCTCATCAAGCGCCGAGGTTAAAGAAAGAGTAGAGCTATACCTCTACTCCACCTCTGGGCCGTAACGGCCATTGTCAGTTTGCTGGTGAACCGACATTTTCGGATAATTCAGTTACGGATCAACAGTTTTTACTGTATTATCCAAGATATGCTTATGAACAGGCACAAACAATTTCGCCCCATAAGTACTGACATAGTTTGTGATAACTGATGTTTTAAACCGAGCTGGGTTAGCTCAGTCAGTATTGTAACTGGGCTACGGGCTGGCAACCGAAAAACCATTTTTCGATTTGCGGCAAGGCCGAGGGATTTAAAAATTGGTGGCCTTCCAAAGTTTACTTTTGAGCTGTTGTCTGACTTCAAATGACCCTGTGTCGTGGTGTATGGGATTCCAAATTGTTGCGTAGCTTGTCGAATTGTCTTCTTTGCCATTCTTCATTTCCTCAAGTGCTGCAGCCAGTGACGTGGCATCCCGCCCTGCTTTCTGCATGGTCCGTAAGCCTGGCCAGGGTCTCTGGGCAGAAATAAAACGTTCTAACCTTTAATGTGTGGCCTACGGATGAAGGAATTGGGAGTAATTTCGAACAAGTGTGGGTAGCTCAGATTACCGAAAAGCGTTACACGGTACTGAACTAATGTCATATTATTGTCAGTTTGTTTTGTTAAGTCTGAAACCACTGTTTTTTATTCATTATATATAATGGATTCACTTCTTCTAAAAATCCATATAATCCATAGACAAGAAGAGTTACTTACCATACGATAATTGGCTCAGATTTCTTAGTAGAAAATGAAGAAGAAAACTGAAAAACCTACCACTAACTGCTCCATTTGCTGACATTGCGTCATCTCACTCTGCATATGTCTATGGCATTTCCCGCGATAGGCCTCCACAAATCAAGTTTATTACAACTCTTGCTATCGCTGAGAAACGATAGTGATGCGATTTACCCACTGATTGGAATTAGCCTATTTGCCCAACCATTATCAACCTGTTAATCTCTTGAATGGATGGGCACTTTGTTTTCTGTTTTGAGATAATGAGGATTAGTGGTGAATTATTTGTTATTATTATTATTATTTATCACGTTTATACGTCGTATTTACAATTGCATACCTGGAACCAACCGTGTCTTAGGGTATAAAAATGATAAAGCTGTTCTTTGGTTAATGTATTTGGCACATGTATTATTATTCTCCGTGCTAAACGTTTTGCAGTTTTACTCTTTCCGTACTAGGTGCGCAGTGCCCAGTATGGCTGTTTGCCGTAGTTCCTTGACGTGCATTCCATGTATGTTCTTAAACAATTTCTGAATGTTTTTGAGATGGTTCCACTTACCCCTGTTATTTCTGGTATCACTTCTGTTTTTGAAATCAACACACACTTTATTATTATTATTATTATCATCATCATCATCATCATCACCATCTCCTTTATGCAGGGTATTTATACTTATATTCGTGAGACAAACTGTGCCCCTAGGGAATACAGTGTTGCAGCTATTCTGTTGTTACTATTCATGGTGCTTATATCGTTAGTTTCAGTGTTGAATCTGTTGTATTTTTACATTAGTATTTTTCGAAGTACGTGTGCAGTGCCCATTATGGCTGTTTTCCGTATTTCCTTGACTTCGTGCTTTCTTGGTATGTTGCTGACGTGTTTTCTAAATGACTTTGAAATAGTCCTATTATTAATTGTTATTATTATTTGTCATCTTTATACTGGGTATTCATAATTATATACCTGAACACGTCATATTTCTAGTGTATATATTATTGCAGCTATTTTGTAGTTACCAATTACATGTAATGATGTTTTCCGCGTTGAATGGTTTTTTTTTACTTTTTTTACGTTATTGCTTCCCAATGCAGGTGTGCATTGCCCAGTATGGCTGTTTTCTGTAGTTCCTTCATGTCGTGCTTTCCTGATAAGTTACTCCAGTACTGTCTGGATTATTTTGAAGTTGTTCCAGTGACCCTGTTGCTATTGGTGTCACTTTTGTTTGTACATTCCACATGCGCCGTTTCTATTTATAAGGTCTTCAAGTTGTAGAATCTTCTCAGCTTGTTTTCTGGATCACATTTCTGTCTTGTGAAATCGCAACATCTATTTACATACATATTGATTTTATTACTACGGATTATGATTTCCGGTTTCTTGTCAGGGTTGGTTCTGTCGGTTGGCAGTTGTTGATTGCATAATGTGATTACCTTACCTTATGACTTGTTTTTACAGACCTTGGTATATGCTGACACAAATTTCCTTGTCTAGTTTTACTCCCCTTTCCTTACATATAGTAACGTGTAGGTGAGCACACACGTTGTCATGTTCCGAGGTGTGTTGTTTGGCTAGGACTGGGCATGCGGATATAGTGTGGTCCATTATAATAATAATAATCATCGTCACATCTCTGTTTACTGCCTTTACGTTTTGTACAGTATATATTGTCTTATGGATGATAACGTACCTTGGTGCAATTGTACATACTAATTCAATTAACGTTACACAGTATACGTCAGCACAGTGATCACAACACGGTGGACAAAAACAGTATAGAACAAAGTATCGAACAGTATCAACATCCAGGAGAAGGTGCATACATCCACGTTGTAGAACAAGGCCGACCACAAGGAATGAAAAAACAACAGACAAAACAACGAAATACGCCACAACAACAAAACTGCAGGAAAACTTTACCCGACAATACCGTGCAACAATCCAGAGAGCGATACCGGTTGAAAAACACAACTATCCTTATCAAATTAAAAAAAAAAATAGACGTACCCCAACATCAGCCATAATACGACAACGGAACTCACAGTTGAATATCCGGTGATCACCAACGCACCGTTAAGGAAGACTTTTTAAATATTTTAATGTTCAGACACAATCTGTAAATAACACACTTTATAGACAAAATTAAAACCTTTTTAACAAGTTTTAACTAGATGTATTCCACAATTGTAAACACTATGGGATCCCAAAGTGGGCAAAGCATCTGGTAACTAAGATGTTGTAAGGACCTGAAGATGACTGACTTTTAGTCGAAACATGTAGCCTTGATTAAGAATAAAAAAGATTGTGCTGACATATACTGTGTAACGTTAATTGAATTACAAGCACATCGTGATGCCTTCATTCAGAATATGTACGTACTAATGCTTTGCAGGTCTCTTCGTCCAAACGGAACGCGATAGTTTAGCATGTACCATGTGTGGCAAATTTGGAAGCACTATTTTGCAAAGTCGGATGTTAACCATGTCGATTGAGGTTTCGCTTATTTACGTGTAACTCCAGTACCTTCAGACTATCATTGTCAGTTCATAAAGTCTTTCAGCCACTTTGTCGTCCGACAGATTGGCAGGTACCGACCGGTGTACCATTCAGTGCCTAACAGGATACTGTATTTTTTTAACGTTTTGCTGACCGTGCATCTCTGTATAATCTTGTAAATAAAACCAACATGGTGCACAGTTTATTCTTGGTATATTTATCAATCTCTGCATGTTTCGGGCGACTATGGGCCCATCATCAGGAGAAACAACTGTGTTTTTGCGACACTTGGTACTTGTTATTCTGTATGGATGACTGTCCGATATGCAGGGACATACGCACAGAATAACAAGTACCAAGTGTGGCAAAAACACAGTTGTTTCTTCCGATGATGGGTCCATAGTCGCCCGAAACATGTACAGATTGATAAATATACTAAGAATAAATTGTGCACCAAGTTCGTTTTATTTAAAAGGATACTCTACATGATCACCCTTCGTAACTTTGTTGTCCCGACGCGCTCAGTCTGGTAGGTGATCTTCTTTCGGGAAACGGCTGTGGCTCACCGAATCACATATAGTTTTAATAATTTCTTCTTTTATTTATTGTTTTATTTACTCAATTTATTCTTGATATAAACAATGGAGCAGTATATCCAGTAAAACAACTAGATCATTTCTAGGAAACTGACACAGTCACTTTTCTGTCCTCCTACCTACACCACACTCGTACACGACTGACTTCCTTACGGGACTGCTAGCGTCCGTTATCAGCTCCAAATGTTTTCTCATTTAAATCTCTCCCCTCCTTCCTATCGTCAACGGTCCCGAATATACGCTGACAGATTAACTTACAACGCGTGCCATGAACCGTCCGTAACTGACGCCAGCAATCCTAAGAAACAACTATACTAAAAATGATCGGCTACAATACTGTACTGCATAACATGGCAGTTATGTCCGTATTAAAACATAATAGATTATTTCCTTATTTGTCGAGCGACAGAAACCAAAATTTTTATCTCTAAATTCACACAATTTTCACATCGATGTTGAGATTATAATTGCGTCTCTAGAACTGGTGCGGACAGACTTTTAGTTTGTATAAGGAAGTTGACAAAAAGTATTCCAGTAACAAGTCGAACTTTGATGTAAGTATGATAACTTTTAATTACGTCAATTCTTTGTCGATGATTTGATGTTATCATTTTTTTATTATCTCCCAGAATGTTTCAATCTGTCCGAAGACATTCAGCAATCATTTGAGAGTCACTGTGAATGGCATGTAGGAATTACATCGAGTGATATATCTCCTACTTAATCGCAATCACAAATGACTGTGTATGGCGAGGTTTATAGATCATACGCAACGACGCATTACAGTCGGTAGGACTCCTCCGGACGAGTGTGAAGCTCCCCTCAGATACCTCTACCTGACAACACACAACACTCACAACAGACAAACGTCCATGCCCACGGTGGGATTCGAACCCACAACCCCAGCAGGCGAGCGGCCGCAGACTTACGTCTTAGACCACGCGGCCACTGGGATCGGCATGTTGTCATATGAATATTCTTTTTGACAGAACAACTGACTTGAATATAATAAAAAGTATTAATTTTATGTTCCGGTTTTCATTGACTCACGAGTTAAATAAATTCAAACAGCCCAGAATGTGACTTGTAACATGAGTAAACTGACAAGTTTTCAGGTGAAAAACATTGTTGGGCACTGCTAGGGCAAAGGAAATGTTTTTCCCAAGTCCCGAACTTATTTGTCTTATTCTTTTATATTTTGAGGCTTATTTGACAAAGGCACACGTTTGGGCGAAAGACAGGTGTGTCAGCTCCTTATCGTATTGTTCTGATTGCTTGCCATTAGAATTTAGAGTTTGGTTTCCGATTACTGGATAGAACAGATTTACCTGAATGCAAAAATTAGAGCCATAAGACCATTTTAGTGACAGTCCCAATGACCGTGCTGTCTAAGACGTAGGTGTGAAAACGTGTGATTGCTGGGATCGCTGATTCGAATCCCACTGAAGGCATGGATGTTTGTCTCTTGCGATGAGCTGATCACTCGTTTGAATTTGTCCTACGGAGTGTGTGTCTAATTGTATGTGATCTAGGAACCTCAACAGTGAGGCTGTCTGGACCCGTTTTGGGGTATTGTGCCATTAAAAAATGGCGCTCATTCAACTCAGTTTTGTGAGGATACGTAAAGAGCATCGAACAAGTTCCGTGGTTCATATACCTCCTTAAGAAGCTAATAGTCACTTATTTAGTCAAATTTCTCGCTAGTCATAGAAGCGTCACTGTCAGCATCAGTTCCCACATAGGTAAATATTTCGAAGTGTTGAACTCTATCCACATTAGTGTGGGGTTGTTCTTATAGTTGTTGTGTTTGCGCTAAAATAAATCTCGATTACTAATTCGCCACGTCGAGGTGACACAGTAACCCTTTTTTCCTTTGGAACCGTTCAGGACACGAACAGTGACTGCATGTCCGACCTTGAACTGCTGCCGTGTTTACTGGGTTTTCAAAATCAACTAGTCACTGCAGCATGGGAAATCAAGGCACCAAAAATTTTATACAGAATTTGTAGACTGGTTCATGTCGCTGCGTAATTCACATATGAATACTTTTCAGTTCGTACACTAGTAGGAAGTTCCGCTAGTTCGCTAACATTGTAAGATAATCCTAATAATAGCTGCTTTTAACACACCTCGGCTGTGCATTGAATGGCAGTAGTTTTCGCATCTCACTAGCTCTCACAACTGCTATATTCCAGTTTTTTTTTTTGTAATGGCACGTGGGTGGGAAGTAATGAAGCGGCACTACAATCCTGGCATACTGTTAATATTTTTACAAAAAGGAAGGAGACTTTTTTTTATCATTTTGATATTTTTGTTTGAAATGAAGGACCGACAGAGAAGAAGGAATACTCTTTATTCAAGACCAGTGGTGTAGTTAGGCTTTTTGGAACCCGGGGCGAGTAATCACATTGGCCTCCTGTAACAGAGATTATGAACTTTAAAAAAAAAATTGCAGTTGTTGATTGAATTCCGTTTTATTTGTCTCAGTAATTTAAAACTTGTTGAGGGCAGAAAATTAATTTTTTTCCACTTAAAGTAATTATTTTTATAACCCCTGGAGCCCGCCCCCCCCCCCCCCAGTTACGCATTTATTTCTAAACCATAGACCTAGACATTAAACTTCGCAAAAGGTGCGGCGTTGAGAGAAGCAGCAGTAAGCAATTGATAGAGTATGCTTTGATGTCTGTTTCAGACACAGTTGGTCGTAAGCCGGTCATCCTGCTGGGTAGTCTCGTGTTCACGGCTGGTTCCGTGATTATGGGCCTGGCAAACACGAAAGAAGTTCTACTGGTGGGACGTATTGTGGTCGGTGTCGGCATTGGTAAGTTCATATTCTTGATATAGCGCTACCAGGGTAGCCGAATGGAAACTGAAATTGTGACCCTCGTTTGAGCGATGAGCCACGTGCTGCTTCCTGAAAAGTGCAGTTTTTGTCTCTGTTACCTTACCGTAGTCAACACGTTTTAAGTAAAGAAATAGTGAATGTGTTTGAGTTCAATTTTTTTTTCCAAGGAACCCGGAAGAACGTTTTCAAAACCTATATAGACTGCTAAACTAGATGGCTGTGTAGATTACAAAGTAATTCTTCTGAGTTGTTAAACCCATTATATAAAACAGTGGTCTTAAATCCTCGTTATCAGCGGATCCCTTGTGATTGAATGTATCACGGAATACGTGTGACATAAACGCATAATTTTGGGGTTCAAGAATGAAATGTAACAATTTAAAATGTACAGCATTATGTCAAAAATAAAATCTCCCCGCACGTTTATGCAAAACAGAATTGTATTATTGGCGGTTTAGGCTGAAAATAACCCCAGCACCTTTCACGTACGGTACAAAGATTGCGAGGAAAATAAGAATTCAGTGGAAAATTATCGAAAATATATTTACCAGATTCATTACAAATAATCTAGGTGCATGTACCTTGCATTTTCTAGATGTTATTGTGTTCGACAAATTCATTTGTTTGACAAATATAATAAAATAATTACAAAATAAGTTTGCCCGCGGAGTACAGTACAAACCTACCGAAAATGCGGGAATAGCGTAAATTTGTGTGGGGTTTAAAGGCCGAACAAATTATGCTTTTTTGATATATAAATAGGATGTTGCAACGTTTCATGGTTATTTTGAATATGTGTAGACCTGTACATATGTTGTGTGTGTGTGTGAGCAAAAAATGTGTTTAATTTTATAGACTGGTATTATATGTCCTTTTGGAGGGGGTTTGGGGGGTTGGTCGGTTAATTTTAGAGTCTTGTATAGATTTATAACGATCATCCCAATCTTCAGTGGAACTCGACATACTTTACCCCACCTTACCCTACCACACACCACGCCTCTCGAAGCTACACTGTGCTGTATGGAGTATGTTTGACCATCCCAGTTGATATGCGCTAGAATTCCACGCAATTTACTCAATGCCACCCCTTAACATGCGTGCTTTATAAAAAACAATACATTTTCGGGCGGTCATGCATAGTCAACGCGGCGGAACATGTGTAAGTGGAATTTCACGTTTGTTTCTTTCACTTGACTCTTTACACCAAAGAGTACAAATTACACAATTTTGAAAGACAAAATTGAAATTTCCCTACTTATAAAATAATAGTTTTAAAATAACAACCATCCAGTTACACGCAAATGGGGGCAAATGGCGTCTGTTTTAACAAAATACTCTAAAAGGCAGAAAACATGAATATTTTAACAAGATGCATCTGAATGTTAATGGAAAGTCTGTCTAGACCTATACCAAACAATAAAAATATAAGACAGCAAATAGGAAAGTTTCTGAAATTTTTAACATTGTATTCAATAATGTATGAGCTACTATACAGGCCTGGACAGGCGGGGAGGGTTCCATGAGGTTGAGGATATCAGATTTAAAGACTGTCTTTCGTAATGGTAGTAGGTTTGTCAGTCCTACGCACCTTAACCACTCAGGAAATATTTCTGGTACTCATTTTTGTCTGAGGCTGAGTCGACCACAGGTCCGAAGTGCAGACAGAAGGATTATGTCAATAAAAAATTCCAGTGATCCAATCGGATATAGAACCCGCGACTATCCGGCTTGTTTCACAGTGCCTCAACCAACTGCGTCACCGCGTGCCCCGTGTGAACTAATGGCAGGGTTATTAATCATATGCAGGCAATTTTGTAAAAATAAGTTCGGTGATTTTTGTGTTCCTTCAGTATCGAAATATGCCGGAATAAAGGAGGGACGCCATCTACACCCTGTGATGTGTACCCGGATGGTTTTTACTGTGTGCAGCTGTCACTATTAATGCACGCGGAGATCACGAACCAGTCGGAGGTTGGATTTACGAGTCCTACTCAGTTTTGAGTATCATCGGACATGCGAAATGAAGTTTGGTCTGTCGTCCTGCATGTGAGAGGACTCGGGCCGCTACAACGCGTACGAAGTCACATAATTTTTGAACTCTTTGGAGTGCAGTTATTGTTGTCAGTAATAATATGACTTCCGTTGAACTACCAAGTAAAGAGAAACGCACATATCCAGAGCAAATAAATATACAGTGTGTCCCACTCGCTACCGAACCCGGTATTTCTTTAATAATTTTACCACTAATGAGGATATTGCAACGAAATTTGAAGCGGACTTACCTCATTGTGTGAGAAATGTGAAGACATCGTAACATGTGCTGGAAGTGGCCAGTTGCAATATCTTCATTGATGTTAGAATTATTAAAGAAATGCCGGGTTCGGTAGCGAGTGGAACGCACTGTACATGTGTCAACTTTATATGATCCATAATCCGTGTATTAATTGAATATATATATATATATATATATATATATGTAAAATAGTAATACCAACAAAATACACATTAGTGAATTAGTTTTTATACTCAACAACCTCTCTTATGAGTGGCCAAAACATGTAGGATGTTATTGTATATAAAAACTATTTAACTAGTGTGCGTTTTGTTAGTACAACTGTTGTGTTATGTAAAAGTGTATTTCGGAGTTAATTAAAATTGCATTTCCCGAGGTTTATTTTATGAAAGAAAAATCTTTATTCATGAACGTGTAATTCCTCCATTTTTTATTCTTAATGGAATATATCGATTTTTAATTTAACTGTTGTCGGGTTCGGGCGGAAGGATCAAAGGGAATAAAGATAGGACAGGAAATTGGTTATTGTCGTCATGTCAAAATATTTTGTGTGAAGTTATGTGTCATGTCATTTTATTGGGTAGTAGACTCTGGCCCATTTTCCAGTGTTATGTAAGCTGCTGTCAAACCAAATACCAGTTGTGGCTTTCTCTTATACGCAGTTTACCCAGTTACACGAAAGTCGCATTAGACATTTAAGTGAAGTGGTATTTAACTCACCATTATTGTTGTGTGGCCCTACATAATTTGTCGAATTTCACTGATCTCCAGCCTAACATATTTAACCGAACTCCGTGACATTATACAAGATCTTAAATAGGCTACCCATCGGTTAGTCGAATTATGTCACTGAGGCACACGTGTGCATAATATAAGGATCTGTGTAAAATAATTTAACCTAAGTTGTGGCCCATCCTTTCCACACTGCGTGGTCTTGATGGTAGTAAAGCCTGAGCTGTCGGCATCACCGTTTCCAGGACGAAGAGGCCTGTCACAAGAGCAAGAGCAACAACAACAACAATAATAATAATAAACACGACGTTTTCGTTGCTGCATTATTATGTCCAATTAAGGCGTTATTTGGATGTAATTTTGACAAAAGCTTCCTTTGTTAATTTAGCTAAAATATTTGAGGTGCAAGAGTGATTTTTTTTTTTGTGGGGCGGTCTGGATATTTTAGAAAATTGGTGTATTTTTGTTGCTACCGTTGGGGGTAAAGGCTTGTCAGGCAGGAGGTCCAGTTCTGATCGTGATGGGCAGAAAGTGCGTAGAATCATAAAGCGAGAAGAAATTTTGAAGTTTGGAAATTTGATCAATACTGATTACGGTGGGAAGTGATCGCTTTAATTGCGTATAGATTAACTATCCTAGTGTTCGCTGTAAGCTTTCTGGACTCCAGACAAAGCCTCAGAAGGATAGCTTGACTGTAATTAAAGAGGTTAACACATAATGCAAACGATATGCAAAGTCGATACTTGACTGTTTGCGAGGAACCGGTCGCGAAATTTGCATGGTACTTCAGGACTAAGCTGTGGCCTTGCTGCGCGGTTGCGTAGAAATTGCTGTATGCCACAACAGGGTCACCACGCTTCGGAGCAAACCTAAGCAGTAGCAGGGATTTAAATCGGTGATCTAATGCTTTTCTCACTCATAAATTGGTACGTTAGCACTCAGTTTTCCAACTGTCAATACCCTGTTTTGTCACATTTTATGTTAAGTACAACACTAATACGTGGGCTGGGTAGCTCGGTCGGTATAGCGACTGAGCTATGGGCTTGACGGTTCGGGATCGAATCCCGGTGGGGACGAGATTTTTCGAGACCGGCCCTGGGGCCCACCCAGCTTCCTGTAAAATGGGTACCGGCTCTTTCCCGGGGGTAAAGTGCGGCCGGGGTGTGCTGCTGACCACTCACCCCCTTCTAGTGCCGCGGTCATGGAAGAGTAGAGCTATCCCTCTACCCACCCTCTGGGAAACACCGGGCCTGTAACGTGATCACTTTAACTTTTACAACGCTAATACACAATCTTGTATGTAAGTGG
>Ga0136643_10002576_pt1 | contig 23649 bp, 14 predicted proteins | sample TergutLab28metaG_FD_96883 | JGI IMG/M metagenome (GOLD analysis project Ga0136643, IMG submission 96883) | Labiotermes labralis P1 segment gut microbial communities from Petit-Saut dam, French Guiana - Lab288 P1 (version 3) (version 3) | ecosystem: Host-associated > Arthropoda: Insects >... | reverse complement strand
CTTTGTGGGATTGTGAATACCTTGGTGTCTTAAAGAATGTGAGCTTCAATTTCACTTGAACGGGAATGTCAGACATCTAAGAACTTCACTGAACAGTAGGATTAACAATTTTTATGGGGTAGCACAGAACCAAGGCTATGTACCCTATCATACCAGTTCTGGATAGAACAATTTGTAGGAAGTGTGGAAGTCTTACTTCTGAGTACTGTCACTGATTGTATAATATATTCAGTAGTACCTGCTGTTTGTTATAATGTGCTTCAGTGAATCAAAAACTTAAGTGTACAAAGGAGTGTTGTTTTTCATGAGATCTTTCTGAAAATTAATCTTGAATATTTATATAACACTTTAAATTCTATTCAGTTTTAAATAAAAAACTTTTCTGACTGTAAAACACCAAATGAACAAAATGATTTACTAGATTCAGCTGTCTAAATTTTTTCAAGATAACTGCATAGTTACACAATACATTCTTAATACAGCGTTAAGTAAACTTGTTACATCAAAGTTACCCGTCATTAATTTCTTTTGCAAAGACACAATTACTATCCCTGTAATCATTCTGCCTCTGCCAGTTATGAGGATGGAGATTTGATCAATGCTGTCATGCCCTACGCAATCCATTCACTAACATGTCTCTCTGCTAGCTGAAAATTTTCAAGTTTCTATAGAAACAATGCTATGCTATGCTACTATGCAGTATTTTCAAACTTCAAGATTTCAAAAGTGTACACTTTGTGAATTGACTCAACTGGTGTTTTATAAGTGTTACCAGGCCATACATTACATATTATCACCACTTAGCTGGCATGGAGCTACAAATGGCAGGCTGCAGCAGGCAAGATGCAGCTATCTGAGAATATGTTGTGTCTTACCTAAAACCTTTCTCTTTCAGTAGTGGTATGTATTTTTTTTATCAGAAAGTGTTTTCTCACTGTTGTGTTGGTGGTGGGATTTAGGGGTAGGTGCATCTTGTCCAGCAGGGAACCGTCTGAGCAGATATAACCAAGAAGCAGAACTTACATTAAATGACACATTGCTAAAACTGTTTTCTCATTTGGAGTAAATCATGCTGGGCCCTGTTTATATGTTGATCTGGTGCCAAATCTTTTATCAACGTAATTTTGGCTAACTTTTAACTGTTCTTCCAAATTTTTTTTGAAGCCACATAAAATATAAAGAAATTGCAGCTGTTCATTACCAAAATTTCATTTCTTACTCTGTTCAGTTTTGACATTATACTATGAGAACTGATGGTGGCAGGATACGTACTAGAGTTTCAAGTTATGTTCAAATTTCACTTGAAACACACTGATCACATAGCTTTACACTGCTATCCAGTGAACAATGGCTGGATGAGGCAAAATCAAGTACGCTGCAAGTTTTATCCCAAACTGCATTACCACTGACTGCCACAACTAAACATTTAGTCCACTTTGTATTTCAAGTAATGAGAAGATCCTTTGTTACTGCTTCCTAAATCAATAAACAGCAGTGTGGATTTTCTTCGAGTCCCATATTTTGAATATGGCGGTAGGTGGAGTAATACAATTTACATATGTACTTTATGTATCTAGGGGTACATAAGCCCAACATACAGCTGAATTTATGTGTTAAGTATATTAAGTATATAGCTTGCAGTCTGACTTTATATGACATTGATGTTAATGTGATGAGCCAAGCAGCCATACACGGAGCTTAACAATGTGTAACTCAGAGATGTTGTGAAGTTTCATTATACTGTGATTACAAACGAGATCTTGCCATCTCCACTGAGACACTTCGTAATGCCGTATGATATTTGTTGTTGTCATATATGGTGTATTCTTTGGCTCTGGATTGTGTCTTCACAACATGGCTTCCTTATACATAACATTGGACAGAATGAGGAGACCTGAAGAGTTCTTGGTCTATTGATGATAATGATATTTCAAAATCAGTCATTTTTATGATAGTTATTATGTCAATTACTTTTTTCTTCCTCCCCTTGAGGAGAGGAGAGTACTGGACCTCCATGTTTGCAAGACAACATACAGAGAGACTTTCTTGCAACAAAACTGCCTACTTCATATTCAGGATGACAGCACTTCTTTAGACTGGCAGACTGATATAATTCAACTCAGTGCAAGTATATCCAAAATATACTGACAAAACTTCAGTTACTGTCTGCCCAAGAGCAAAGTCTGTCAATATTTTAAATAGTTTCATCCTGCATCATTCTGTTCACAGACTCTTCTTGTGTTCATATTTGTGCAACTTCTTCCAGTCTTCAACTGAAAAAGAATTTACACCAGTGAAAAGACTATGTATAGAGCAATACATAATGGGATGAAGAAACAAGAATGGCATTGATTGTGGTACATATTCTGCTCACACAGGCCTTCCATAACCATTTTACTGCTACATTACAGTGCTTAATAGCAGCCCCCCCGCCACCATCAAACATGTAACTGCATTATTTTCAGTTTGAAAAATTACTTTACATATGAAGTCAGTATGACTGTCCCTAAAAAATTACTTTACATATGAAGTCAGTATGACTGTCCCTAAAACTGTCACCTCAATCTATTTCACTCCAGCACAACATATTTGTGGATACCATGATACAGTCAAGTGCATGTGTCTTTAGGTACACTATGACCAGAATGCAACACTTAACAAATACAATTCAAAACCATTCATAAAATACACCTATGGCTCTAAATACCAGCCACACAAAAGGTTTGCAAAGTTTCAAATGACAACTTAATGGATGGCACTGAGTCACCAGCACAGTGAGGTGGTCAAATCTACAATGTGTGTTCAACAAGTTTTCAGATTAAGCAAGCTGTCTTTTCAAAATTATGATGAACAGGCATGGTTTATCAGATTCTCTGGATCCTGCTATTTTTCATTCAGTCCTGTTTTTGACAAGGAAACACCACCATATAGAGGAATTGCACATTGCTGATCTTTTAAAAACTGTATATGGAATGTTGGGAAAAATGTAAAAGTCGTTACAACTGTACTAATGTAAGACCGGATGATTTCAAAGTGGATAACATTTAATAACATGCATCTGGTATTTTGAATTGTGTTTCACTCACCATCAGACCACAAACTTTCTGAACAGAACCTTCATCAGAATTTCAAGCTCACACAGCCCTTAATATATAGATCCAACCATCGAACCAAAAGACAGAAAACTCAGTCTCTGTGGCTTTTACTGTGGACAACAGTAATGTACCTATGATATGCAGACCCCAAAACTTAACGAGTTTAGGTTCACCACATGGCAAAAACAGCCTACTTCTTAAAGAATCCTTGCAAGAGAGGGTGTACAGGCATTTTATTTAAGGATACTGTCAGTTGCTATGCTTAAATATTGTTGGAAGTAGGTGAATAATGTAAGAACCATGCACACTGCTGGAACAGTACTGACAGGGGGGAAATCCAAAGTACTTTAAGGAAAGCTTGTTCCAGAGCCACTTCTGTACACCAAAAATCTACATGAACTGGCCTGGGATTCAACTCCGCCCTCCACAGTGCTAAAAGAATATCCTGTCAATGAAAACCATTATGTCAACAAAACCAAATCACTGGCCTTACCCTGACACTTTTTACTGCAGTAGTGCTTGGGTTCTGGGAATGCTTCTTCCACACATCTCTTACATCTCTTATAAGTACCGCATGACGGTTCAGGTTTGTTGCAGTTAGCACATGTTCTTCGTCCATCTGTTGCATAAAACACTTGTATTAACATTAATTTTCAGACTGATAATCATACAGTTTGTACATATCATGCTTTCTTGTACTGATATACTACAAATGATCTTTATCTTCTAAAGAGGCCTGGCTAGTTAAAACACAGTTTTAAATTTTGTAGCAATACTGTACATTGATATAGGCATATACTCAAGTTTGGTCCAATATTATGAGAGGGTGCTGATAAGTCCTTAGCCCGACCAGGAAGGAAACAAGTGACAGCGACCAAACTTGGGATTTATTCAACATTCTTCCCATGAAGCTCGATACACTTCTTAGCCCGATGCTCTAACTTTTGCAAGCCACTCAAAAAAAGTTCAGAAGGTTGTCCATCCAACCAGGTCTCTGCGGCAGCAATGAACTCCGTGCTGGAGGAAAAATGGTAACCTTTCAATTGTCTTTTTCATTCCCGGGAACACGTGGTAGTCTGAAAGGGCCAGAACCGGAGAATAGGGTGGAGATCAAGACATCGGAAGCCCAGGTAGGCCAGTTTCTTCTTGGTTGCAAGTGCCCGCTAATACTCCGCATTGATCCCAAAACTCAAGGCGAGAACTTTTCCAGCAGATTTTTGCACTTGGAATTTTTTGGGGCAGGGTGAGCCGCTATGCCGCTAAACCACTGATTGTTGCTTTGTCTCCGGGTCATAGTGATATAACCAGGTTTCGTCCATGGTCACCAGTTGCGACAGGAAATCATTTGGATCATGCCCAAAAAATTCCAAAAGTTGCTCAGACAACTGGCACCACTGACATTTTTGATCCGCGTTCAGTTAATTCGGGACCCACTTCACGGAGAGCTTCCGCATGTCCAAATCTTCATGAATGATGGGCCCAACCCACTCACATGAGATGTCCAGTTGCTCAGCTATTGATTTAGCCGAAATCCGGCGGTATTCCAAGATTAGCTTGTGAATTTGATCAATAATCTCCGGGGTGGTCACTGTTTTGGGTTGTCCAGGACGAAGCGCGTCACAGGTGGAAAAATCACCACGTTTAAACTGGGCCATCCAGTTTTTTTATGGTTGCATACGATGGTGCATGTTCCCCTAATGTTTTTGTCAGAATGGCGTGAATTTCCTTCAGCGCCTTGCCCTGCAGGAAAAAAACCTGATGACAGCTCGTGTCTCCACGTTGTTGAAATCAAGCGTGTCGCCTGACATGCTTCCTTTCATCCTCTGTAACAAGAACAGACTTGCAATTCGGCACATGAACAGACCCCTCTTTCCAATGACACCATCAATTCTGTCCTACAACATCGAGTTGTAGGTCGGGCTAAGGACTTATCGGCACTCCCTCGTAGCTGTGCTGACACAGTATGTTTAATAGCATACAAGACATTATGCAAGTAAAGATTTTCTACTGGCACATTGTGAAATAATGTTATGATACTAGCCAATTACATCATGGATATCAGCTTCACTATATGAACCTGTATCCACATGACACCAAAATGAAGGTGCCATACTAGCTTCTTTATATTAGTTTGTTGTACAGTACAAAACCACTGGTAAACTGCAAAATACAATTAACTGAACTTGTGCATCCATTACAAGTAATTCCAAGTGAATCTTTGGCTTCCAAATGCAATTTATAGTAATGACCATATATCCAGTATGGATAATTTTGTACTGCTGTTGTATAGCAAACAAAGAACCCGTGTGTGTGTGTGTGTGTGTGTAGCAGTAGACTGTATATTGTCAATTGTATAACCTAAAACATCTGTCCCTGTGCATGCCTGAAAAGTGTATGGATGGACTGGAAGTAAAGTAGCATGTATTCGTAGCCTCAGTATTAGGTGGTGGTGAGTGGTCAGCTTCACACACTGGCTGCTTTACCCTGGGGAAAGTTCCTGCAGAACTCCAAAGCCTGTATTTATGTCTCAGAAAAGAGAAAAATCTCCTCTGTCACCTCAAGATACTATTTCATATCCATTACCACTTCAATTACCCTCAACTACACATCCCCTTCATACATTCTGCAAACCAATCCTAATTCTGCCAATATCATTATGTGTAAAAAAAAAAAGATGTAGCAACCACTGACAGTTGGTTTTTTAAGTTCAGGAAACGATAAGAAATAGGTACCTCACGTGTGGTTAATTAAATCAGAAGAGTGAAGGTAACAGCAATTTAGTGTGTTATATATAAATGACTATATCCCACCTCAGTTCACCAGAAATTTCGCATGTCTCATCTCAGGGAATCTAGGTATTTCTAAGTTGTAAAAGTGTAATTTCATAAGTAACCGGTCATGATAAAATATTTTCTTTGTATTATTTCACAAAATCTTTAAGGTTACAGCTGTTTGTGTGTATGGATGTGACAAAACTTTATGTACTTCTTCTTGGTGTAATTTCAACACAACTTATCACATCCTGGGTACAGAGCAGACTAATCACTTGCATTAGGTTTTCAAAACTCATACAGTTTCAAATACATCCCCCTTTAAATTTCCTTGCTGTTCCCAATTGGCTAACTGTTAATTTCAATACTCTGTAATAGGTCCAAAAGTAAAAATTTTGAGTATTCTATCTATAATGGCTGCTACTTACTTAATGTTGTTTCCCATTTTGTAACTCATATGACCCCTACACCCGTCCTACTGGTTTTTCTTAACGTGCAAGTGTGACTACCATGGTATCCTCCCCAGCAAGATTTAAGATGTCAAAGTATACAATTTTGACTATTACAGAAAGTTCCCTAAACCATTAATTCTGACAGTGAAAAATGGCCAACCTGGTAACTCACTATACAGAGCCTTTACAATTTCCTTTCCACCCTAAACTAAATCACTAATTTTGAACAAATCTGTCCTATCTACCAAATGTATAATTTTGACATCTAATAAGGAATTAAACCAAACATAATGGTTACATGACTGATAAGGAAAACGATACAATAATGACTCAGTGCGTGCATGTGCGCACGCACAAACATGCACCCATCTGGGGAAGTATGGGCTCTCAAAAGGGATATTCTTTCCAGCTAGGTGGCAAACTGCTCAATTATCAGAACATGTGAATTAAAAACTTATGGTTTTATGGTTTCAAAAGGGATGAGGAACATCTTGAACAGGTATAAGTGAGGACTTTGCCCCATGGAGTTAGCACATTAGAAATATCTGACACCTTATAGGTAGCAATAATAATGTGCTATAGTGAAGTTGAAAAATTAAATGTATGGCATATGAGAAACCAAAAGAATTAAAACCTACTCTTTTGTTACTGCACCAAATTTTGTCAAAATGCTCATATTTTAATCATCCCTAAAGCTAATGCAATGCAACCAACAGCATTATGAAGACTCGCCCAGATAGCAGCCTTCTGTAGAGTGTAGTCTCCAGTGCATGCTAAGTTACAAAACTTATATGCAGTGTACCTAGTAAATGAACGGATTATATGTAACAGTCAGTCAGTCAGTCAGTCCCACCTCTACAGAGGCAAGAAACTGGAAACACTGCAAGCTTTCTTTCTAAAAGGATATGGTGTTATATGCTTCACTGTAATAAGCAGAGAAAGTACAGAAAGATTACTGTTATTGTGACCCGTCATTTCAACATTTCATTCAAAGTCAGTATGTCAATAAGTTTCAGGACACATACATACCAGATATTGTGTAGGCTTGTGAAGACATACTGTGTTGTGCTGCACAATCTCCGACTTTCATGGCAACCATCTGAGTAGTCAACGTGTTAACTTCTTTGTCACCAACACTACTGTAGCCACCGCCATCACAATCACCACCACCACCACCACTGCTGCTGCTGATGCTACCGCCGCCGCCGCCGCCGCCACCACCACCATCATCATCATCATCATCATCACTCAGAATGGGGTCTAAGGAAGTGAAACCATGGTCCTGTGTCTGTAAGGGATAAACCCTGGACAACATACTTGTTTTTGCAATTGCAGTTACCTGGATAAGGGACACAACAGAAAATACAAACCTTGTTAACAAAGACACAATGATTTCCAGATTGTTATGGGGGAGTGTAGGCATCATTAGACTTACAAGGTTTGGCCACAATAAAAGAATTGAGAGCCAAAAGTTTCTAAACATGAATCAACTGGAGATAATAATAAAATAACAATTGAGATAAACTTTGTAGTGCTGAATATTATTAAACAGAACAGTTTATGACATTTTGTCTATTTTCAAGGGTGTAAATGAGTAAACTAACATTTAAAAAAATCAGAGTACCTCTTATAAATTCTGAAAACTTCCAACACCCAATTTTCAAGTACTCTTTTATACAAATATAAATAGTGGACGGCTGTTGCATGCATCTACAACGGTGTTCTCCAACCTTTCTAGTACCATGGACCCCTTATGTCTTACTAATTCTGTGGACTCCCTCCCCAAATCATCTCAAATTATCTCAACCCACAGAACCCTAGGCCAGGCCTATCAAAGGAAAGAGCCCTCAGGACCCCTTATGTAGGAGCTATGTGTGGCCCAGAACCAGCCTGGACGTTCTGGAAGACAGAAATTCTTTTGTCCGTGCCAGGATTCGAACCATGATTCCTTTGTCATCCAGTCCATAACCTAGTCACTATGCTGGCTATGACTCCACTTGACACCGTCAAATCTTTTACTATATACATGCAAAAATTTGTTACAAAAACATTAACTTCACTAGCAGTAATGACAAACTTTGATCAGAGTAAAACCTGAAGACAAAATAACTTTGTTCTACTGACTACAGCCCAGTCAACTTGTGGGCCACTGGTTGGGAAACAATGATCTAAGAGGCATTACAGATAACTATGCCAGGTAACAACACATAATCTTGTGCAATTTTAGGCTTTCACAGTGGATGAGCCGAGGCCCCCTGTTCGTCTGGGACGTGGCATCTTATCATGGGTGGCAAGGGGACCAATAAAGATTCCCTTTTGACATTCAGCCCTTGAATATGAGACCACTATGCTGTCTTGAAACCTTGGACACTTACCACCCATGGCTGCAGCACCATATCCCAGAAGAATGCTGACATCACGTCACGTTACACCTACACAGCAACATGAATTTTGCATACAGGCCCAATCAGATAATCAAGAAATCCTGAATATTGTTGCAAACGGTAAAACTGACCTTGGACTAACTGTGAGAATACAGACAATTATGCCACTCTTCATTCTCACTAAAATTTCAAAGTACCCCAGATAGGTATTCAGGCTTTATCTGCATACAGAGGGTAAAGCAGTCCTGTTACAGGCCTGGAGTAGCCCAGAGGGTTCCAGGAAGTTAAGGTTCCCAGATTTCATGACAACAGCACAGGATGGTGGTACAGTTGTCAGCCTTATGCACCAGTCGCTTTTAACCCCCAGGAAATACTCCTGGTACTCATTTCTGTTAGAGGTTCAGTCGACTCCAGGGCCATAGTGCAATCGGAAGGATTTTATGTCAATGAAAAATTCCAATGACACCAGCTGGGATCGAACCAGAGACCTTCCGATTTGTAGCACAGTGCCTTAACCACTGTGCTACTCCGGTCCCGCATACAGAGGGGCTTGTTTTAAATTGCCCCATAGAGCACCCTATATTTGGACCATTTCACTTGACAGGAGAGCAATCATTATTATTACATTTTGCTGGGGTCCACACACTTTAGTTTGATACATTACAGTACACATCAGGTAATTACTCACCACAGTGAAAGAAGATGTTGGGAATGGTTTGTGATTTTAGCTGCTGCACCATCTTGCTGGGAATAGGCACATGTTCCCTTGTGATTGGGTAAGTGTTCAAAAATGGCATCAGAATGTGTTACATATAGGTGTGAATTTATGATCCAAAAAGAGAACGGACCCAATAACTAAGATGCACTTATAACACACCATACACCAACTTTAGCATCATGTAATGGCATTTCATGCCTTACCCTGGGATTTTATGGAGGGAAATACACATTATTGTGAGCCTCGATGCATCCATTGGATGAAAGCAGAATTCACTACTGAACAGAACCAGTGTAGGGTAGATTTCTCCAAAAACATACACCCCCTGAATGCACCAAGTGCACAAATTTCAGTTTTGCTTCAAGTTCTGCATCAAAGAGTTCGCAAACCACAGTAGTCATACATGCACTTAGAGCCACTATACTGCATTTTGTGGCAATGATGCAGACATGTCCATCTGCTATGCTAGTCACGCAAATAACATATTTGGGGGTGACTTCAATCTATCATTAACTGTACACAGTTTTTCCTTACGTGTCATCTGCATGTTCCCTTCCTATCTACTATAGAACCTGTTGCTTCAACCCTTCCAATTTACTTGTGCATCAGAACTGCGCTTTCTGAATTATTACGCAGCAAGTAGTGTTAATTTCTTCCCGACGTTTCGGGAAAACCTATCTTTCCCATCTTCAAAGGTCAAGAATCCAAAAAATAAATCCCCTCCTCTTTGGATTCTTCACCCTTGAAGATGAGACCAATAGGTCGTTCTGAAACGTCAGGAAGAAATTACAACTACTGGTGAAATAATCCAGAAAGTGCAATTCTCACCCACGTCGCAGCAGAAGCCTGAAATCATGTATACTTGTACATTGTTTTCCTGTGTTGAACAGGTGCAGCCAAAAACCTTTATTGGAATTTATGGCAACACTTCTTGTAGCATTTAGTGAATTACTAAGAAATGTGCACAGGAACTGCAATGACAGAGACCTCTCAAACCATCTGCTAAGCAATGTGGGAATAGTATGATGAACAGGTTTGATATGCAATACAGCAGCAACAAGTGCCCTGGGTCATTTGCAATAATGGCTCTATACAAAGCCTCATGATCTAAGATGTAGGAGGGGCAGCAGAAACCTTTAATACTTTAATGCCAATCCCATTTTTTGGGTTTATCACATTTTCACAAACAAGTCATACAACTATGAGTCATGGAGTTATATCTATAAAAATGTACCTTATAATGAAGTCATTGCAATAAAATCACTACCCATGGCATAGAAGATTTCTAAATAGGGTAGTTTCTAAAGTCTACATTATGTAAAACCTCAATTTTACAGGCCATGAATTTTTCTTTCCTTATACAGAAATGTTAGTAGGCAAACATACACCTCATACATACCTCAACATCATTCCACCAAGCAATCGAAGTCTCAAAGCCAACAAGTTGCTGCAGCTTATCACCAAATTTTGTCTTAAGATAATTTTCAAACAAGTGAACTCTATGACATTTTGAATGATGGTACCATTGTGCAGGCGCCTTCCAGGGTATATCAGTAACAGAGCTGACTCGCTTGGCTTTTCGCCAGTGTTTGTGGATTTCTACCAAACCTCCAGCAAACCGCGTCCACAAGCAGAATATCGCATATTTCTGCAACATGTGAGAGGCAGAATTAATATAACGTCACATTATGAATTGGCAGTCAGACTATTTCCATGTACTCACTGAACAAAACACTGTGTATGTAAATAATATCTGCAGCTCAAACAGCATCCTTAAGTAACTTCATTATCAGACAATATGATATTCTCACAGCATGAATGTATTTTACAACCATGTACACTCGCTTTGGAGGAGGATGCATGGCAGCCTACATCATCGTCGCCACCGCAGCAGCGGTGGTGGTGGTGGTGGTGCGCGCACGCACACACACAGTGGAAGTTTCATGGTTTTCTTGTAAACATTATAGATTCATTTCAGCCTCAGGTCAGCAGCAGTTTTTGTTCAATTTTTATTTTAGTTTTTTTATGACTTTGTCTACCTAGACACCATTTTCTGAACACCTGTCCTATTTTGAGAGAACCTATACTTGATGGAGGGGGGCAACACAGTGCGATGGTGCACTGTTTACACAGTTTCCGATGACCAAATAATAAGCTGGGGACTACGGCCTCCTCATACGCCAGGTCTCAACCTGAACTAAAGCCTTTCTGCACATTCTTTAAATATGGATACAAGCTCAATATTAAATGCGGTATGTTAAAATGACTATCTGTGGACCCATATCACGGCAATTAAGAATGGAAATGACGAAGTCTTGCAGGTCAGACAAGATATATATCCAGCTACACCAAATCAGTCTGTATCTCTCTTTTCTCTCTTTGCACATGTGCACCTACATGGATACATGGATTCCATGCAAGCACACAGAGATTATCCATAAATATCTAGTTATGACATCAGATATCCTTTCATTAAGCAAAATAATGAACAGCATACTGAAGTAGTCAACAGCAATATCTTCCCCACAACAATATACACTCTCCATGAACAACAACAGAATAAACTGCCACAATCACTAAAGAATAATAGTTACCTTTGGCAAGTCTTCAACCTTTCCAAATATTCTGCTCAGTGCAGGTTTTAGCCAAACGTGGTTCCAAGCCAATTGTGCTAAAAATAATAATGTGAGTCAGGTCTGATGCTTGATGATGGAATAAATAATGTTTTACACACAATATTACACTTGCTCTACTTACCAGGTATGCCAACTTGAGACACATAGAAATTGTACGTGTAAAATAATTTTATGTCTTCAATACGTTCTGAAATTTTATGACCTCTGTAAAATAAAAATTAAATTATTAGTGGTGCTGGACTGCACATTAACCATCAGAGTACAGGAGGTATTTCTGTGAAGTTCCGTAACATTTCCCCATTATGTTCAATGAACTGGTAAACATGTACAGAGAAAAACACATGAATTCACACTAGCTTACAAGTCTTAAGCACTCTGTAAGAAACTGGTTTACGGTGATAGGACAACACCCCATCCCCTACCACTCTGCTGAATACAAACTCATTATGTGAGATATTCACAGACGACCCATCACTTGTCCCTATCCTCAACCAGATCAATCCAGTCCACGCCTTCCCAACTAATCTTTTTAAGACCCATTCTATTATTATAATCCCACCTACACCTAGGTCTTCTTAGTGGTGTCTTGTCCTCAAGTTTCTCCACCAAAATCCTGTATGCCCTTCTACTCTCCCCCATACATGCAACATACACCAGCCATCTTACTGTACTTGATCTGATCACCTGCACAATATTTGGTGAGAAGCACAATGATGAAGCCTCTCACTGTGTGATCTCCTTCAGTCGCCTGTTTCGTCATACCTCTTTGGCTCAAATATCTTCCTCACCACCATGTTCTCAAAAACCCTTAGCCTATTTAATTTTATGCAGTAGATGAACAAACGCACTGATAACATATACTTCATCACATATTAATTACCTACATGTTTCAGCCCCAGGATACCTTCACCAGGAACAAATAGGTGATTAATAATATATGTTGAAGGATATTTTACCAACGTGCATTTTTTGGTCTAACTCACAAATTAAATATTCCTTTATTGCACAGATATGGAACATATTATTAAACCCTTAGGCTGTGTTTTTACCTCCCTGTGAAAGACCAAGTTCTGCAACCATATAAAACAACAGGCAAAATTATAGTTCTGTATATATGTCTTCATATTTCTGTAAAAAAATGGGAAGACAATATATTCTGCACTGAATTCTTGCAGGCATTCCCACTGTTCCGACTGTTCTTTATTTCCTCATACATTCAATTTTGAATTGTTCCAATTGTTCCCAAATATCTGACCTTTGCCACACTTTCACAGGATTTATTTATTTCCAGTCCTGATGCCATGATTCTGCCCCGTCCTGTATTCTGTTCATGTTATATGGGCATATATTTAGTTTTCTCTGCATTTACTTCAAGATGATCTCCTTACAAGCGTTTTTCTTGGTAGTATGTATGTTATAACCCGGCATATTATCACTAACCTGGCAAGTTATCATTATCAGCACAGGCCCAAAGCTGATCTGTACCATTAAATTTCAAACCCTCCTGGTTTGCTTGAACCTTCACAATGGCATAAGCCTACTATTAGAAATTTTTTTTCTCTCCTAAGTTCTGTTCAGTGAAATATAACCATGATACTAGATAACTCAGCCAACAGCTACTTATTCTCAGCTTAACAATAAATTCTTTCATTATGGAACCCACATATTTACAACCATCACAAAAAGCTCACCACTGCATCCCATCTGATCCGATCTGAATCATATTCAGCTCCTTCACTAATAATCATTTTACGTAGGCTATTTGGAAATCAACATCCGGTGGGCTGTTAAAAAAAAAAAAGAAAGAAGGAAAAATATTTTATTATATACAAACGTTAGCTACATAATTAGGCTACTTCTCGACATAATCACCCTCTGAATTGAGGCACTTGTCATAGCGTGACATGAGTTTCACTATCCCCGCATCACAGAAAGTTGCCGGCTGGGAGCTGAGCCAGTCCTTGACACCACCCATCAGCTCCTCATTCGTCTTTACACGTAAGCGCTGTGTTCCCTGCCAGACTTTCATCCGCCAAAAAAGATGGAAATCACTCGGGGGGGGAGGTCCGGGCTGTAGGGTGGGTGGTCAAACAAGTCCCAACGAAATTTCTGGAGCAGGGCTTGTGTGCGTGCAGCTGGGTGTGGGTGTGCGTTGTCGTGCAGAAGCACAACACCTGACGTCAACATTCCTCTCCTTTATTTTCAATGGCTCTGCACAGTTTTTTCAGAGTTTCACAATATGTTTGTGATGTTATCGTGGTTCCAGGTTCCATAAACTCGATCAACAGCACTCCTTTTCTATCCCAGAACACTGTTGTCATCAGCTTTCTGTTTGCCGATTGTTTGAATTTCCTCGGTTTATTCGGTGAATGCGTGTACATCCATTGTCGAGACTGCGCTTTGGTTTCCACATTGACAAACTTAACCCATGTTTCATCGCCTGTCACAATCTTGTCAAGAAATTCGTCCCCCTAATTATGATAACGTTGCAAAAACGTCAAAGCTGACGCCATTCTTTGTGTTTTGTGAACATCAGTGAGCATTTCTGGCACCCATCTGGCACAAAACTTGTGGTAGCCACGTTTTTTTGTGACAATTTCATACAAAACCGTTTGACAAACTTGAGGGAATTCCAGTGACAGTTCAGAGATGGTGAATCGACATTGCTCGTGAACCACTTTGTCAACATGTTGCACAAGTTTGTCAGTCACTAGAGATGGCCGTCCTTGACCCCCCTCATCATGCACATCTGTTCTTCCATCGCGAAATTTTCTGCACCACTCCCTAACACATTTGTCACTCATAAAGTTTGGTCCATATACTGCACTCATTCTGCGATGAATTTCAACTTGCAAAAAACGGATCACTGCACGAATCTCGCACTTGCCGGGAGTTTCTATAGCAGCACACATGTTAACATGCACACAGCACAATAAGAACCACTAGATGATCTGTGATAAGAACTAAGCGCAATGGCGTGTCTTGTGAGACAAGGCAATTATTTATCGCTCGGTACTGTGCCAGTGCCAGGTTGCCATTTTTACTGGACTGCCCAAACTAGCCCACCGGACGTTGAGTTCCGAATACGCCTCGTAATATTACCCCTCCATCTGTGCATATGTTGATGCACTGACCTTTCTTGAACATCAAGCTCAGTCATCAATTCTGTCATGTTAATGAATGCTTCTTCACCAAAAACAGCTCTCCAATCTTTCCTTGGTACAAACCCTTTCTTGTATAAGGCAGATCTAAGACTGATGATGTACCGAAGCCAGAATCCAATGGTCTGTAACAGATACCAGCATTCCTTTCAATAAACCATTCCCACTAATGAGACAGATGGGACTGTTTTCAAATTTTAATAACAATCCTCATGAACATCCAACAATGTGAAACCTTTATGTGCATAATGTACATGCATGGAAAAACTGGAAAGAAATAAGTCATCATTAAGAACAACCATACAGTGTGCAAGTTTAAAACATCTGAGTCAACATTAAGAACAACCATACAGTGTGCAAGTTTGAAACATTCTCCCACTGCTTAATAAAGCAATGTATATTTTTCTTAATTACAAATCTGGATGTAGCTTCAGATTTTTTGAATGTTATACGTAAGTAACTAATGCATATTACAACACATAATGTATAGGTAATGAATATGGAAACACACAAACGTAAGTTACTCTAAAGGAATGACATCACACTTGGATCACTGTGTACTTCATTGATATGTCATCATCATCACTCTTGGCACAACCTAAATTAATCACAAAGTTAGCCCAAGGAATTCGAGTGGCTGCATTTTTCACCCAATAATACTGTTCATACTACTGCCAGCGGTGACAATCAGACAACCTTCTTGTGTAATACTTGATACCTTCATGTACCAGACATATCTCCTGGTGCCCCTTATTTGGCCCCAAGTTAACATGATAGGATTTCAAAAGCTGCACATACAAGGTTAAGGCAAATGACAATGTACTGCAAAAATCATGTCACTTCCACATGTTCTCTACTGGTCCAATTTTTTCTGTTAATGTAAAAAGTGTATAATGTACCTTATTTTCATCATATATTTTTCCAAGGTTTTGTAAATATTATAGTATGACACTTTTTTTTAAGATGACTTGTTTGGTTGGGGGGGGTTCTCAACCATCTTTCCATGGTAGGGCACATTGTCCATGATGACTGCAAATGGGGTTACCACACTGCTAGTAAATTCCCTTATTAACCATCTTTACAAATTTACATGCATTAATTGTGTCTCTGTCTCCTGCCTTGTAGACCCAACTCATAACAACCACCTAACCTAACAACAACAGATGTGCTTACTGCATTCATATAATTTTTGCAATGTCTCTGCTCTACTAGCACTTATAAATCATTAGAACAGGAATCAAGCAAAGTCACTAGCTTGGCTGTGCATTTCTCTTTCCCCCATGGGGGGGCACTGCCTTCACTCTCCTTACTTTCATTCATCATATATTGTACTGTTCTTGTCAAAAACATTACAATATCTGTTGCTTTGCAATGGAAACATCACCACATTTCTGCACCCTTTCTCTGGCATAGCACTTATGGTGTGTGCCTTGAAACTCCTCTTTGCTATTGATTATTGTTCCATGTTTTATTATAGTCAGCAAGTTAAAAAAAAGCACACAATGGCATCCACAAGACAAAGACCACTAGAAAACACAGATGGTTTGAGATTTGTGCAGAGCAATATTTGTACTAGATGTGGTGACTTCCCATGGCATGCCCATAACACTCACACACGAATTATGGGCCTGTCACTGGTACTGCATCATATTTTTGTAGCTACTCTGAGTAGTCACATTGTTTCAACACTTGTAGTATACACCTCACTAACTCTGTTCTCAGTGTCTGTCACAAGCTACTTATAACTAATTCTTTAATTAATGTACAATATATATCAGTACAAATGATTTACTTTACCTGCTCATTAATCATGGTGAAAAATTCGGACTTGTTACCATTAAAATACAGGTTATGCTCAGGATTAAGGGTCTGTCCAAAGATGGATGCATCATCTTCCTTCAGCAGTACTCGTTTCATTGTTTGATCTCTTTAAAATATACAAAGGAAATCAATAATTACTGGGATAAGAATTCAAACACATCTTTGTTATCACCCTGAAAGTGTAATACACTCACACTGGGTCCTGGCTAATTATCAAGTATAAAATCCCAGTAACATAACACTTAGTAGAAGACATAATACATAATTATAATTATGTTTCAACATGTTTTGGTCAATCTACTTGGCCATCATAGAATAGTCATACATTCCTCATAAGGAATAATTTTATACTAAAAAATTAGATTGATCAACACAGCGGGATGACTGTACCTAAACCAGGTCCTCGCATATAACGACACTAATGAGAAAATGTAAAATGCAGTTGGCCCATGCAGGGCATTCTTGTTTAATTAGTTGAAACCCACGACTTGTGAGAAGTGTGTGCTGAGCCTGGAACATGTTTTTCACAGTTCTCTACAACTTTTGTTCAAAATATTTTTTAAACATTCCAGTCTTCCACCGTAATGTAAACAAGATCTGCATTCTTCTGGGATTTTACATAAAGCGGAATGATAATTCCGCACTCTTGGATTGTTTGACCTTTGCAGATGGGGGCAATAGGATGTCCCAAGACATCGATACGTAATTACCAATCTACGCTGCATAAAATTCCAGAACAGCACATCTCATTCTCTACAGAGTTGTGTTTGGGGCACACAATGTACACAGAATTTCACAAGAAGTATTCAGGTAGCGTGTCTCTGGACCAGATCTCCCGGATAACATGCTACCTGCTCAATGGCACCGTTTGGTCTGTCTACAACACCTGGACAGATTGTCATGAAATTTAACAAAACCTGTACCAGACATTCTTATTTTGCTTAAAACTGAGCTCTACATGAAACCCTACATGCAGTTCTGAGCCCATACTGGCCCTAAGTCATTAAATAGGCTAAAGTAGTAGAGTGAAAAATGTTTTGACAGTAACCAGCTTATTATACATGACAGCACTACATTTTCTGCAATTATTGCAGGGTTTGGTATTAAACGGATTTTACAGTGTCACCTTGTACTTGAAGAACTGTTGGCTCGCCTGATTTGATGTTATATTAAATGTTCTTCACTTCTGACACCATAGTGTTTACGCTGTGTAACAGGGGCTTCACTCACGACAATCAACGGTGGCAAGCACATGTCTGGTACTGTAACAGGGCTAGTTTGGCATATTTAGTATAAGACTGAGATAAGCGATGACTGTAAACAAAACGATAACAAGCGTAACTCAGTCAGGTATTGTACATCTACAACGGGACCCATAGAAGAACCAAAACAGAAGATTAAAACTCAACATACCCCACGAAATCAAAACAAGACCCAACTAAAATGATTTACAAAAGAATATAAGGAGACTTATTCCATCCCAACGATAATAAATCAACAAATATCAAGAGGGGAAAATAAGAAGAGTTACAAATCCAAGAACAGTCTCCCAGGGAGGTGATAAGAAACATTCTGTGAATGGATGCAGTGGAAAAAATGTGTCAACAACCAAGGGCAATGTGGTTATTCTAGGTGACAGCCACTTAAAGTGCAGCGTTCCAAGAACTGGTAATTTAAGTTCAAAATTTGCGGATAGTGGATTCATCAAACCTGGTGCTGGCTTTGATAAAATTATGTGGAAGTCAATTATGGGGTCATCCAGACTTACTAACAAGATGTGCTTGTGTGCAATGGTGGTGCTAATGATGTCTACAACAATAACTCAAAAAAGATAATATTACAGATTATGAGGTTTTTTTCAGGACAATGATAAAGCAAACATAATAATGCTAGATATTCTGCACAGATATGACTCGTCAGATAACTCATATGTGAATAAGGAAATCAAGACATTTAATTCACAACTGAAGAAAATTGCAAAATTATTTAAACATGTTACAATTTTGGAATTCAATTTTAATAGAAATTGTTTCACTTAACATGGTTTGCGTCTGAATGGATAAGGGAAAGGACTGTTAGCTAAACAAATTGTTTCTTTAATTTAAAAAAAGAGCTGCCAAAAAACTGAGGAACCTATTAGTCTTGAATGGAAGATGCGGCTAAATAACAATGCTGATTCACATTGAGCTAATAAGGAAATAGTAATCCCCATGACCATACCACCTGATAATATTAAAAAAAAACAGCCTGATACAGTTACCTGTAGAACATCAACTAGGACAAAAAGGCCACCTATCCCAAGACAAAATGATTTTTTATGGTGTATGGCATCTTAAATCTAAAAAATAGTAACATTTGTAATCAATATGATGGCTCCACTACTAATTTTTATCATGATTTTAAGCTTAATTCTCCTTCATATTATTCAGTAAATTCTGAACAAGATAATTCCAATAACATAAAGGTCTATCATCAAAACATAAGAGGCTTGAAGGGAAAAATAAGCCAGTTATCAAATATATTACATTCTGAGCTCCCACATTCTATGTATAACTGAGCATCACCTCAAAGATTTTGAAATAGATATGATGACAACAGAATATTATAAACTTGGTACCAAATTTTGTAGGCACCAGTATAAAAATGGAAGCATATGTATATTTGTTCATGAATCCATAGACTTTGACTCTTTTTCTACCCACCACATTTGCATAGAGAAAGATCCTGAGACATGTGTGTGTGGTTAAATTAAACCTACCTAAGATTAAAATAGTTACTATAACTATCTACAGATCACCTACTGGAAATTATAACTACTTTCTGAGGAAATTAGAATCTCTTTTGAATTTATATTAAAAAATTGAATTTATCATCTGCAGGAATATAAATATTAATTACCTTCATTGTCATAATAGAAGACAACAGTTAGATACTCTATTAGCTATGTACAATTTAAAAATTACAGTAAATTTTCCTGTGACAATTATAAATGGTTCAAGTACTGCAACTGGTAACATTTTTGATTTATCAAGAAATTTTACTATACGTCCCCATATCGACGGGTTGTCAGACCACGATGCTCAACTACTAATATTAGAAAATTTCACTGCACCTATACAGTTCACATCTTGTTATGTTAGAAATACCAATAGCTTCACTATATATGAATTTCAATCTAAATTCAGTATGGAAAGTTGGGAAGATATTTTTGAAGGATCTGACACAAATGTTATATTTAACAGCTTTTTAAACTTACACTTAAAAATCTTTTATGCTTGTTTTACTAAAAGCAAAATTAATTCTGCATACAGATGTAACCCATGGATAACTACGGGAATTAAAGTATCATATCATAATAAAAGAATTTTATACATGAGTTGCAGGGGAAGTAATGACACAAATCTCAAACTATGAATAAAACAGATATTGCAAGATATTAACAGACGTTATAAAAACGGTAAAAAATGTACTGGGACGAATTAATAGCTAAATCTAAGTATAAAACAAAAACTGCATGGAAAATAATGAAAAAGGAAACAGGAAATAATAATTGTCACAATGGTATTAAATCTTTAAAATTTAATAACACTATATCGAATAATCTACAGGAAATTGCCAACACTTTCAATGATTATTTCTTAACTGTTGCACTGTTACTGGGAACATCAAAGAGGGCAAGAGCGATTCTAGGGATAACGTGGATCCTTCCAACTATTTGATTAACAATTTCAATAGCACATTTTCAAGAATTAGTTGGAAATATGCCACAACTTATGAAATTAATAAGATTATCAAATCACTAAAGACTAAAATCTCATATAGGAATGATGAAATCTCCATAAAAATTCCAAAATTAAGTGCCCCTTTTATCATTTACCCCTTAACCCATATTTGTAACAAATCCCATTCCTGTGGTGTTTCCCCCAAAAGACTAAAATATGCTGTAATCAAACCTGTCTATAAGAAAGGAGACAAACTTCTCACTACAAATTATAGGCAAACCTCTCTTTTAGCATCCTTTTCTAAGATATTCGAAAAACAAATATATTCAAGATTATATAAACACATATGTAGCAATTACATACCAGTCAAGGAACAAAATGGATTTCGAATTAACAGTTCCACTGAGACTGTACCTTTTGATGTAATTAATGAAATATTAAAAGCAATGAATAATAGACTATCAGTGGGAGGAATATTCTGTGACCTCAAGAAGGCCTTTGATTGTGTTAAGCATGGAATTCTTGTAGATTAACTATAGTTTTATGGAATTAGGGGGAAATTTCTGGCTTTGATACAATCTTATCTCAGAGGAAGATACCAAAGTTACTCCTTGACAAAGCATATGATGGTATTTCTTCTTGGTGGAAGAGGGTTATAAGTGGAGCTCCTTGGGGTTCAATCTTGGGCCCGTTGCTTTTTCTTATTTATACGAACGACCTACCCATGATGACAGTGATTCTAAAGTTGTGCTCTTTGCAGATAATACTAGCATTATAATAACTATCCCTAATCAAGAGGGACTTAAAATAACATTAAACAAAACACTTTCTGATATAATTTTGTGGTTTAAAGCCAATTTCCTATTGCTTAAATTTAACAAAATGTGTTATTTACTATTTTGAACAAAAAATTACATTGACAATACATAAAATATTAACTACTTGAATAAAACTATTGCTAATGTTCCATACACAAAGTTTCTGGGTTTGGTGGTTGATGACACTCTAACCTGGGATAATCATATTGATCAATAAATTTCCAGATTGCACTCCGCTTGTTATGCAATAAGAGCTGTTAATGCAATGTTGTCACGGAAAGCCTTAAGAACATTATATTTTTCTCATGTTCATTCTATCATACCATACGGCATAATTTTTGGGGGTTATATCTCTAGTAGTACTAAAATATTCAGCATGCAAAAAAATCTTAATCATGAAAAAGACGAAGAAAATGGATTCATGTAGCGAACTGTGGATTCATGTAGCGAACTGTTTAAAGCAATGGAAATTTTACCTTTCTATTCTCAGTATATATTTTCTCTCTTATTGCATCTGGTGAACAAAAAGCACTTACTTACGAAGAACTGAGAAACCCATAACCACGAAACTAGGTCTGCTAATAATTTTTATCTACCCATTACTAATTTAACCAAATACCAAAAAGGAGCTCATTATGCAAGAACTAAATTTTTAATCATCTTACAACTCACATCAAGAGTGTAGTGAATGAAATGCAAGATTTTAAAAAGACCTTAAAGAGGTTTCTTCTCGATAACTCATTTTATTCCACTGATGTATATTTTAATTCTAATAAATAAGATATATTCCAGATTGTAATGATTTAATGATGCAATTGATATTTTATCGTGTAATCATTGTATTATAATTGTATTCTGTCATCCGACATCTGTAATTTAACAGAAAAAATGTACAACACATTATGACTATTCCCAAATCCTTAAGTTATACCTGTAAACGGATATATGGAAAATAAAGGAATGAATGAATTTTAGGGTGAGTGGAGGGGCTGGCTGTATGAAGCATATGGCTTTACACTGCATTACTCAATCAGCAATCTGCCACATACTGTCCCAACCCAAACTCGGCAGTCTACAATGAATTTTATTCACTCACAATACAGATTATGATAGATAAAAAACAACTGGAGAATCTGGAATATTTGACCTATTTGGGTAGCATAAATAATGCACGATGTACACGTGAAATTAAATCTAGGATTATCATGGCAAATGCAGCATTCAGCGCGAAAGCTCTCTTTTCACCAGCAAACTGGACTTAAATTTGAGGAAGAAACTACTGAAGTGCTACACTTGGAGCATGGCTTTTTACGGTGCTGAAACTTGTACTGTACACTTTGGAAAGCTGATCAGAAATACCTGAAAAGTTTTGAAATGGGTTGCTGGAGAAGATTAGTTGGACCGATCGTGTGAGAAGTGAACTCTTACAAAGGGTCAAGGAGGAGAGGAATATCCTACATCCAATAAAAAAGAAGACTATCTGGACTGGTCACATCTTGAGGACAAAGTACCTTCTGGAACACAACCCTGAAGGGTAGAGGGAAGGCCACACTTAACAGGAAGACGCAGAAGAAGAAGGCAAGAAAAGCTACTGGACGGCCGTAAGGAAAAACAGACGATGCCGAAAATTTAAAGAGGAAGCACCAGATTGCACTCTTTCGAGAAATCGCTTTCGACGAGGCTATGGGCCTGTCGTTAAGACTGACTACAGAATGAATGGACTGGCCTTAACCATAAACAATTCCACATGTTTTTAGCCCATACTGAGTCGGTATCCTACGATCTGCCTTTTATCATACTGCAGTCCGTAACTCAGCCGTGGCAAAGTACGATTAACCTTTTGGCGCCGGAATTATTTTTTTTAAATTTTAGCACACCTGTATATAAAATGTGAATAATACAGAAACCAAATACGTTAAAATTATGAAACAAACTGCATTTTGAAGAGAAAAAAACGGAGAGTATATACCGTGTTTAAAATATTCAGTACCTATATTTGTTGAATAAATACATAAAATGCAACTTTAGAGGTTAGCGGTGCGGTACGACCACTATAGTTGACATTAGGCGT
>Ga0136643_10002575_pt1 | contig 23655 bp, 10 predicted proteins | sample TergutLab28metaG_FD_96883 | JGI IMG/M metagenome (GOLD analysis project Ga0136643, IMG submission 96883) | Labiotermes labralis P1 segment gut microbial communities from Petit-Saut dam, French Guiana - Lab288 P1 (version 3) (version 3) | ecosystem: Host-associated > Arthropoda: Insects >... | reverse complement strand
CAGGAAAACACTCGATAGATTCACTACAAAAGACAGCTATACTTGGAACATCACACATAATACGGAAAGTACTGCAATGTGAAGCTTGAAGCCTGAGCGGTGGGGATCACCGCTGGTTCAAGACAAGTACCAGTAAGAAAAGGCTTTTGACAAGAGACATCCATATCGTATGATAATAATAATAAATTTCAGTTCACCCTACAACCTGGCATGAATGCCCAAGAAGTAGTGGTAGAGCTCTAGTCTTTCTTTAACCTCAGCGCTTGATGGGGTTTGGTGGTCATCGCCACGGCCCGGCCGCTTTACCCCCGGTAAAGAGACCCGGTGCCCATTTTACAGGAGGATGGCTGGGTCCCAGGGCCTATCTCGACGGGTGCGGAAAATCTCGCTCCTACCGGGATTCGATCCCAAACCGTCTAGCCCGTAGCGAGTCCCTATACCTACTACAGCATACCGGTCCCCCCGTAATAATAATAATAATAATAATAATAAGATTAATCATAATAAATTCTTTGTTGTTCGTTTTTCATCTTCAACTTTCCTACTGAAACAGACTGGCCAATATTCCTTTCCCACTGCCGTAGTCAAGACTGACCAACTGGCTATAAGGCCTTTAACCCAGCCCTATCCTTCCATTCCGTTTTCCCCAAGTCCATTTTATATCGTTACTACATGTTTCGGGGTCATTTACGCCATCCTCAAGGATCTCTACCCCAAGATTTAAAACTAACTACAATATAATGGATAAAAAAGTAATTCATATTGCAGTATTATTGCAGTAATATATGTGTGTTTCACAAACCGCGGTTAAACAGTATTTTTAGCACTATAATAAACTGAAACAAAATAGTAATATTTATTATGGCGTTTTCACTAGATATGGTTAAGAGGTTGTGTGTTGCTATATTGTAGATTTTCTCTTTGTATGCAATTGATCTTCGATCCCTTATGGAACTTGCTCCTGTAAGAAGTGTAGTGCGGTCCGTGTAGAGTGAATTTTTGGCGAACAGAATGAACAATACAATTCGATCACTAAGAACGGAATAAATAATATCAAAATTACAGCTTTATTTTGACTAATAAGGCAGAAGTTATCACAGACGTGTGTATAAAAATTAAACCTACCATTTTGTATACTGTAACGCCGTGTATTCTGGTAGAAATTTACCTATGCTTCATAGGAACTTGCTGCTTCTTGTACCCCGAATCTGGAACTGTTTGTTCATCCGAAACGGTGAAAAATTTCTACCTCGCCCCACATCATAACGAATAAGCAGTGAGCTTTTCTTCGTAATGAAATGTGTGCAAAATGCGTGGAAGCCTACTCTAAATTGAATTAACCCCTTCAAAATCTGTTAAGAAATGCTCTAAGACAAAGAACAAGCTGAACACATTATAGCGGTAATTTGGCTCATCGTGCCAGCCTTCACATCAAATGTTGCGAACGGAGCAACGAGATCGCGTTCAACCCTCCAATCAGCATAATTTACTTTCTCAAGGTGCTCACGAATTTCCGGAAGATTACTTTATTTATTGGTTTTATCGACACCGCGGGCTAGACTGCCGTATGGCATCGTGACGCCAAACTCTCCGCTAAAGGTCACAACATCAAGAAACTAACAAGTCTTCTGACCACCAGAGATGGTAGCAAAGTCGCGATCCTCGATGTAATGCCGCGCACGATGCCGATGTCCGATCGAATGTATAAAGATGCAGTTACACTCTCTAAGCAAAGGGTTTAAACACAGCCCAACACTTTACAGGTTGCCCGTTTTAAACTCCACGCGAAAATATCGGGTTAAGATGCCCGCTGTGTCTACTCACCAAAGACTGTTTGGACGGCTTTCAAATAGAAGCAACCAGCTTTATGTTAAGTGAGACTATGCAGAAAACACCTGTTTACCGTCAACACAATTTTCCTGATATTAATGTTAATGATTCATATTAACGGATCAATATGTATCAACCAAATATGGACATCTTCAGGCCACCCAGTATCATAAAAAGTGGAAATATTACAATTTCTGCAAAACATGTGTTCGACAGACTGATATCTCAATCTGACAATAAATACAGTACATGTTGCTTCTCATTCTACTCATACTACCACTATCAGAGACTGTAATAAAATGTGAAGTGCTAGCTATAATGTTAAATTTGCAGCAGATGAAGAGGCAGGTTAGCGATCCGGTAATTTTGCCCTTCAAGAGAGCTCTTCCGACCTGGTTCTGGATAATGTTGTGGCAAAGACCAAACTTCCTTCACTTACAGAGAATCAAACTCGGCAAGTCAAATTTCAAGCAAGTCATTTTGCAGCCCGATCACATGACGGTTTTACAAACAGGCAACGATTCTTCTTTCTTATTTCCTTGTCATCATTCATAATCCACCTGAAGTACCTCACTGAACGCTAGACAGAATCATATGTTTGGTACAGCGCCGTAAAATAAACTACATAATTTTTGGGTAGGTCATCCAGTTCTGTTATCAATTACATATGCACGGATAAAGTCAGTCCACACGCAAAACTTTTATTTTAAGTAAAATATCATCTACTACACTCACCAATTACATTGCAGCCCAAGGAAGGGCCCATCCTTAGGTGCGAAAATACAAAAATGTATATGAAGGAAGGCACTATTAAGAAGAAAGAGGCCTCTTTCTATCTTAAAAATCGTACAATGTCTCATCCAGTAATAACAAAGTTAATGAATGTTAAAATCTTAATATGTTGAAATAAATCCATACAATAATACAGGATGATACTGTCACAGGCGTCTCTAGCTCCTAAATATACTGCAATGAAGTAGGTGCCAACAAGCACGCATTTGTTAAGGTTGCACAGCCCGCTGTGTTTCTAATTGATGGTACATGACACTCGATACAACAAGTGTATGTGTATTTTATTGCCTTCGTCACCATCATCTACAAATTCTCATTTATTAAGTCACTTTATGAACTTATTTCAACTTACACTTGTAATGTAATATGATAAATATCTAAAAGAGACCTCAATTCTGAAAAGCAATTTTTGTACTCTACTTTTTATGTCTTATACACAAATGTATTTTAGACTGATGACGACCTGCTGAGGTCGAAAAAAGTTGCAGCAATAAAATACATACATACTTAGTTGTTTGTGTCCATTGTATTCACGTAACTATTAAACACGTAGAACTTTGTTTGTATGAACTGTCCCTTCGTGCGTAGATGGAACTTCGAAATAGTACTCTCTCACACAAGAGTTCTTCAGATCAAGCAAGTTTGCAAAAATACAGAATTATAATGGGGTTTCCGTAACACAGTAAAAAAGGAAGAAACAATAACTAGCCCGTTGTTACATCATTACTGATACACGAAAATTGTTATGTACCTAACGGAGGTACGAAGCTCGTGATGTACACCAGAGAAGGTTCGCGTGCCACTGCATAATTTTCTGACCCATTTTACGACAAAGTGTACAATTCAGTGATGTTAGTTTTGTGAGGGCAAATTGTTATTAATTAGTTTCGCAAGAGCACAGAGTATTCCGGGTCACAATTGTAAGATTCGTGGTTCCCACGACGTTGCCCACGAAGAACGCTTTCCTCTCGATTATGACGCCGCGCAATCTGGTATAAGTTTACCGCCCTACACATCACCATCCTTCATATCACCACTGCCCTGATCATGTGTGTTTTTCAGTACAAGTGCGAAGATTTTATACATCATTCATTGCGACTTGCAATGTCTACTTGAACATTAACCCGCCGTCTTTCCACGCTGCACAAGAGACATGTCTTCTGGTCTGGACTCATCTGGTGTCAAATCTGTGCAAAGAACGTCTCTACGTCTCTCAACATTCATAAATGTTTTTAAAATAATGATTTATAATAGAGTATTAAGCAATCGAAGTTTCCTCCTCAACTAGCAGTGCAGGTGTAAGGGTTAAGAACCAGAATATGCCTACGTCTATTATTCCCTCTCGTCTTCTGCATTAGTAAGTTTCACATTTTAATCTTAAAGATAAAAATTCACCAGACTTCGCTTTTATAGCAAAGGCATTCACCGCGTTAAGAAGTTATGTAATTCGGAAGTCAGAAAATTATTTTTCAACTTGCCTTACCTCTTAATATGTTGCGCGCAGTAAAGTAGGGCCGTTAAAAGCACTTTGTGCTCGCGTATCATCGTGCTTAATGATATACTCAGGAGCGCGCATCATTAAAAACCAATTACGATGCAAACGACTTCATCAGTCATCCGGAATGAATACTGGAGGGGGGTGGGTTTGATAAGGCTCAAAACCAGTGGTGAGCGATCGCAGAGGGAGGGGCAAAGTGATAACAACTGCTATGATTGCAAATACCTACATGCAGGAGGTCGAAGTGGTAATTTATTTACAACATATCACTCAACACTAATAAAGTGTGTTACGCAGCGGGTAGGCCTACGAAAGATTCTGTAGTTCCAGGCAGTTCCTTCAGGCTCGCAGAACACAAATCCTCTTACTGTGTGGGCATAGCTTTCTGCAGCAAATAATCACCCATGAATTCGTATGATTCTTTTTACTGCGCACTGTCACGGTGAAGTGAAAACTGTACAGAGAACTTTACACAAAGAAGAAATAAACGCGCTACCAGAAGTCTGTAGCAATTTCGTGAGCAACGAAACTTGCTGAGATCCCCCATTTCGTCGGCAGACTCAATTCGAAAAGCATTTATTCCGAATTTCCTGGAGATGCAAAGAATATCTTAATATTTTCTTTCTTATCCAGTGGTAGAGACGTGAGGAATAAATACAATCTAAATTGTACAAGAATAATAATTATAATTATTATTTATCTGCTTACTGAACAAACTAATGGGCAATTACGATCGTATGAAACCACGATTAATATGGAAATGTAGCGCACAAACGTAAATACACAACAAAAAGCAAAAAACACAAGCCAAAAGAAAGCAACATACTTCAGTTAACTAACAGATCAAAGTTAAGGGGAAACTCTGAATTATGCAGAATAGAATTTAGCGCCTTATAAGACAGTATAGTACGGAACAGAAGAAAAGCGCCACTGCTGATATAAAATCGGATTAAGACTGTAGAGATTGCGAAAAGTTTACTCCGTGCCACAGTGGACAATGTTTAAAAATGAGCTAATTATTTACAAAATATCACACGGTTTCACGATACACGCTGAAATAAAATTTCATTTGCCCCCATAGCCAGATTCTGGCCTTCCTTGCTTCATTATTCAAAAAACGCCCAATCAGTTATTACCGACCTTTTTCCACGGCGGATAAAGTGTGGAAAATATAGGCAAGATTTCATTACATCCATCATTAGAGAACGGCTTTCACTGCATTAGTTTTCACAAAACCGGAAATTGCCCAATGTCATTTTGTGGTAGTTACTTGTACCGAATTTCATTTACATCTTTCAATAACTATACAAAATAGGATATCAATTCGTTTATGTCCTTAGGCAAAGTATGACTGTCAGTGAAGTTTCCGGACGACATTTTTTGTAAAGAACTCCAATAACAGATTTCACGAAAATCCGCCTAACGGTGAAATCGCTGTAATACGTCACCGACAGGCACACGGACGGACGGACGGACGGACGTCTTCTTCACACTAGACGCTCCTTTTTGTACTTCATAAGGAACATTTGATATTGTTTTACGAGGCCACACTTCCCAACCACGCACAACTGCCCTCTTTACATACGAAGCTTGGGACTGAGAGTTGCGGCACTGTCTGCCATTCATTTCCCGAGCTTCTAGGGTCGCAAAGCTGAGTCTCGAACTGTATCTCGGTGTTTAGTTTCAAAAACAGACACAACAGTTCATACCGAATGAGCACACCCGCACAATCTATTACGCTCAGATTTTCATCACAGGTCTGATTTATATTTGTTTGACGATAACCGAAGATACGGATGACGATGACGATGATGATGATGATGATAACAATAAAACTGCAGCAAATCAGGCCTATATTACACACACTGTGCATGTTCAGAGTAGACAGAAAAGCAGGGGGATTAAAATACGAAAAAATGTAACGCAACAAAAATAATTTAGTAGGTCTCTTCTAGGAAGTCATTTATCATTTTAAACACTTTGCATAGGCAATGTGAATAAACTAGCAGCCAGCAACCCTCTTTTTACAACGAACGTTACGCAGTAGGAAGAGTGGGGTCTGATATCGGCTCATCCGAACTAATTCACGTGCGCTACACAGCTGCCTGTGCTAAATCCAGCACTCCATTACTACGGCTTGTGGTCCTGCATTACATCGTATTATTCGCTAATGGAGCCACACCGAGCAACAGCCAGGCTGTAATAAGGACGCATATGTAACTCGTATTTACAATTTCACTAAAAAGGTTTAAAAAATACTAAAATGTGCCGCAGTGTACCTTCCGTTGCTGAACAGTAGCTCTAGGACCTACTAAATTTGGAGTCACGTCAGACGGCCTACGAACGGCAGTTGGTTGCGAGACAGACAGACAGACAGACAGAGGGATAGGCAGAGAAGATCGCGATGTCGTCACATTTCGCCTTCTACCGATTGTGCCAATCCCGACATCACGTGCATCAGCAGAACATTCTCGACGTTATCGTTGGAAGTAAATGAAATATTTTAAAAATTAATCTTTCAGCTTCTACGACATTCGCAAACGGGTTCTGTGTCTTGATTCCAAAAATCACAGTACAACTTATACTACATCAATCACTTGCAACGCTGTAAGAACCGCGAGAAACACTAGATTGTGTGTTCATCGAAGACTAGCTGATGATGATTGGTTTACCAATCACCATGCGTGTAAATAACAGTCACACGCCTTCTTGTTTGAGCCCTTCCATAGCACGCCTGGGCTACAATCATTTCTGTGAAAACGAGGCTGGATGGTAACGCCCCTTTTGCTGCCTAAAGACTATAACTTACGCTAAGTACATGACAAGAGGAAACTTTCATCAGACCGGATCTATAATAAAGATCTAATTGCCGACTGGACGAACATAAACGTGGGAGTGAGGAAATCACCTCCCGCGCCGTGTGCTCCGGACGGGAGTCACGTAGCCGTAGTCATTCCTTCGAAGGATTATTTTCAGAGCCGCTGAAGTAGGGAAGTATTCATCTGTATTTGATAACTTGAAAATGTCAGAGTAACCAGGTAGTTCCTTGAACCATTACCGGGGGCTCTGAACAGAACTGACCTAAATCCTACTTTCCTTTAGCCTTTGCGTCCCTACACAAAATATAACAAAGAAATGCTAATTAGATTGGTCACATCTTGCGGAGGACCTTATAACAGTTGCACGGAAAGTAACTACATCGCCATCGAAACTGATTTTATGTCAGATGTGTCGACAGCAGTTGACCAGATTGACGCACTGGACACGTGTATGGATGGCGGATATTAGGACATCTGGCCAGTGAGACAGCGGCGTTTGAGCAGTAGTAGACGAAGGGAGATCGGACTAGTTTCGAGGAGACTAGACGCCTAGCGGGTAGCAAGAGGGACTTGGTAGTTGCTCCAGTTGGTTAATGTCGAGATTAAAGGTTTTCGAACATCCTGGTGTAGTTGAAATTTTAGACTTTGACAGTTTTGGACCTAAAATGCAGGGAGGATACAATGATAGTTACACTTATGCATTAAGGAAAGCCGAAAGGGCGCTTATGGGTTTCATACAAGTTAGAGCGCGGGGTGCAACATTAAGTCAAGAGCAGCCAATGACGCGACAGTATTCAAAATTTTAACTTCTCGGACCTATTACAAAATAGTAAAATTAACAGTTGGCCAATCGGGGACTGTGAGAAATTTCAAGTGATGTGATGAAATTTGACCGGGATTGCAGCTACCGCGTACTCAAGCCAAAATGACAAGTCAAACGGTTTCTCCTGTTGGAGTGGGTACGCGAAGACGTTGTTTGGGTCACTCCGATTTGAGCAGTTACAGTTAAAATTTAATAATAAATAAATTTATAAATATTTTACTAACAACGATAATAGTGACTTAAAAAGCTAAATTGGTTTTGAAAGTGACACATTTTATTATTCGACGCGCCCGTAAGGTATAATTAATAATAATAATACACCAGGGAAGTGGCCGGTGAACAATAATCGTGAAGTGCCGAAGTATTCGATACCACGACCATCAATAATAGGAATGACTGTCTAATCGTTCTGGACAGTTCATTGTAATAAATAAGAAAAACAGTTGCTCTACAGACATTTGAATAAATTGATACACATTGTGTGCATCATGTACAACGTGTGTTTTACAACGCAGAATTTTAAGACTTCACATTAAGTGTCGTTAATGTCGCTGCTATGTCACAAGACAGCAAAAGAAGGGAAGATGCTTTTTCTGGAGACTGGCCTAAAGAACTGCAGAAAGAACGAAATGGTATCTAAGGCTCTGAAAGCTTTCACACAAATACTCAAACTGACACAGAAGTCATTAAAGACCAGCCATACCAATAATGCGAATGTAACACAATATTATAATAATAATTATAATAATATTTATTAACTGCAATTGGGTTGACACCCGGTGGCAGTGGTTATTTTACATGTATACAAAATATGAAATTGGTTACTAATAAATTTAAGTCGGGATGGCAACATGAGAAGCATGTAGTGGCAACTTGGAATCTTGGGAACCATCTCAGCATTTGCTTATAGACACAAGGAAACCAAGAAAAACCTGTGTCGAGGTGGCCGGTCGCAGGACCTTCCGAATACTAACTTCTAGCCTGCAGTCCGGAATCTAAAGTAAAGACAGTAATACAGACATATTACAGAAAATACACATAAGATGACAACGATACACCAGACAACTAACAACAATACACAAAAGACATCTTAAAATGCATGTAAAACAGGTAAACAACACCAAGGTAAGAAAGTACTGTATACAGTTTCTAGTATTTTTTCCCGCACATACTGTACTCACGCTTTCACCCCAGCCCTTCACTTTACCACTCATAAACTTTTCCCATAAAGTCTCGTTTTTACCCCCTTCTGGCGTTTCATCATCCCTTCGTTTTAAGAAAAGTGTGGAGGAAAATTTTACAGAGAATTTATTTAATTACACACACCTTAAATATATACAAAGTATTATTTAATTTCCGGTTGAAATGTATTCATTCGTTTAACTATTTAATTAGCCATTTAATTATTATGCCATATTTTCCAATAACATACGCGGTGAATTATGACGTACATAGGTTCGCGGGCGGGTATAGAATCGCTGTCAGTCGATGACTTCAACGAGTCATCACAACTAATTTACCGTTTGCACCTCGGATATACGGTGCATGAATTGCGAAATATGAACACCCCTGAAAACTAAATTGCGGGCTGAAACTGGCCAGCAGTCCACAACAAAAACAACTGACTAGTGAAAAGATAAACTCAGTTCCCAATTGGTGTGTTAATGACATCAATTCATTTTGCTTTGTGCCTCTGCAAGTCCGCTCCAGCGCACTCTCGTTGCTGTTCAGTGAATCACGAACATAATTACATCTAGAGTTATATCTTTAAATTATAGGGTTGTCTAGTTTGTCGGAATGCAGACAACTGAAATTTTTAAGCATCACTTTGCTTCTGATGCCACTACAGACATCTGTTTATTTTGAAATCCAATACAATGGAATCAGAAATATTCTAAATATCAAGAATTTGGTGTTCAGCAGGCGAGAGCCTTGTATCTTCCTCCTATACTGGGTGAAAAGAAAAATTTTTATAAATGCGAATTTTCGTCAGATCATTACACTACGAAATGACAGTTCAAAATTGCTCCCTACATCTCATCACCTCTTATATGAAGTTCTCGCTGCGACAGAATTCAATAAAATCTTCTCAGGCAGACAGCCAAGTCAAGGTGTAAATTTCTTCGCCGTTTCAGGGACTGACATGACCCTCCAGGACAGGGTCAGTCCCTGAAACGGTGGAGAAATTCACATCTGAAAGAGGCTGTCTGCCTGAGAAGATTTTATTGACTTCATCTTTTGTGTTCCACAAAAATAAAATTACTCCCGCTCAACAAATGTTAAAATATTTTTATAAATTTTCAGGGGCCAACCCGTCAGTAATGGCGGGCACACAGTGGCGCAGTTGGTTGAGGCACTGCGCTTCTAGCCCGAAGGTCGCGGGTTCGATTTTTCATTGACGTAATCCTTCCGGTCGCACTATGGCCCTGCGGTCGACTCAACCTCTAACAGGAATGAGTACCACGAACATTTCCTGGGGGGTCAAGGCGGCCGGTGGTTAGGGCTGACAACCTTACCACCTTTATGTGCCGACTGTCTGAAAATATGGGAGTATGAACGTCCTGGAACCCTCTAGGCCTGTAAGAGACCTGTACAGGGATTACTTTACCTTTGCATGCAGTAACAGGCCTACCAACATCACTCCCCATCTCACATTCACGTTAAAATGTTGTACGGTTGCACTTTACAATCACACAGCCCCCAGTACTACTGACGCCAGCAGTAATTTCCAGAAATTGCATCAAATGTTACAAAAATTACATCCCACCATAAGTCAGCATATGATAAAATACACCTCACTTCCCTCAGAATACAATAAGAGGTAGAGTTTCTACTATCTAACATATTTCAGACAGGATTCCGCCCTACGATCTCGCGTTCCTGTGGCATTTCTTAAGGTCAGTTTAAGTCACTGTGCTTTAAAACGAAATACGAAGAGGAAGGTCCCACGCAATGTGCAGACAAATACGCCTAGAATGTGGGTCTCAATTCTATTAAGAAGCTGTAATTCTGCTGTTTTCCTGGTCGTGACTGTGAATAACTTATGTCTTCTTTCTGTGACGTGATGCCTTACAGTTCGGTGCATTACGCTGTGTCACATACCCGAATAAATGTGTCTTCTAATAAGAATCTGAAACTCCTTTAAGAGGAACAGGGGGTCATTGCGAATGGCTCAAAATGTAGTACAAATATAGAAACACTGTAATGAACCATCTAGTTACATGATAGGCGGGCAATTTCTTGATCAGTCCTGACATTGCCAGCGTTGCCAGGAAGATATTGATAATGTATCTTGGGCCGAACAATTCTTCAGTAATTTAACAAAAAATTTCAACTGAATAAATTATGTAGCATCGAATGTAGGCCAAAACAGGATTGATTGTGTATATGAAAATTAAAAGGGCACTGCGATAAACCATAGTACAACATTGGACGGCAGTATCCTAGTACTGAAAACTGGGTCGGAATATGACCACGAAAAAACTGACTAAGGATACCTGGTCTTCGAGGAGAGACTCCATCCCAAATCCCGCAACAATATGTACCTTACAGCTACGTTAGTTACAAAATTAGACATTAAGATTCGGTCGCGATCTTGCCTACGACACCGTCCAGGCCTATACATGGAGTTACAGGGAAACCTGTTTCCTCCAGTTTTTAGTGTCGAATATTTTAGTTGCTTGGTTGATTAGTCCGCAGTGATCTGAACATCATAACCATCAACAGAGTTTCAGCATGGTGACAGCAGCTTGTATGGTGTCATAACGTGAAAGGTGGCTTCAAATTATTCTAATTGCATGTTATGAAACCGTTCCTTTGACTTGCATATTGCAGTTGCTACTGCAAAAAGAAACGACGGCAGACACACAGCCGAAAGTCTGAAAGATGTTGCAGGCGATGCAGAATTTGACTCCCACCAAAGTGGCAACTTAGCATATGCAGAAAAAAAAGTTCCGGCTTGTGATACCAGTTGAATTATCGATATCAGTCGATATTAGCAGCACAGATTAGAGTAAAATATCATCGCTAGGAAACACATCACGCAGATTTCATTCTCAGGCGTTCTTTACATGCAATACAACTCCGCTTTTGGTAAAGTTCGCCCTCGAACAGGCCACGAAAGCCCAGAGAGGGAGTAGAGGTATAACTCTACTCTTTCTCTATCCTCGGCGCTAGATGGTGGTGAGTCTTCAACGCCACGCCCCGGTCGCTTTAACCCTGGAAAGAGAAGCGGTGCCCATTTTACAGGAGGTTGGCTGGGCCCCAGGGCCCGTCTGGAAGGGAGCGGAAAATCTCATCCCCACTGGGATTAGATCCACGGACCGTACAGCCCGTAGCGTACCGCTATACCGACTACGGTAACCCGGCCCACACTCTGCTTTTGGAATGTTGCAAATCGAACGGTGGTTTTATGCATGAAAGAAAGTTTTTGACTACCTCAGCAAATGGTAAAAAATCAGGAATATTCTGTACCAATGAGTCAGTCAGTCAGTCACTTACTAGATGTTAGAGTTTTGGGCTCCTCTCTCAACGGTTCGAGAATTACATAGATCAGTCAGATCTGTATAACATTTTATTCCTTATTTCCTCAAGAGAAACAACCTACATGAAGGTAGTTAACATTTTATTTCGCAATTCGGAATAAAGGTTTTCTTACCGAAGGCCATCCACAAATAATTCCAGTTTACCTTATGAGGAAAGATAAACTTACAGAATCATGTATAGCCTAATTTAAGCGAGAGTTAGTACGAAAATTGTGCTAATGGAGGTCGCTAGCTCCAGTATGGCTGTCGCGGCTACTTAAGTTCTGAAATGTTTACATTATCGTTTCTCAAGGTAAGATGCCAAAATAAATAATTATGAAAATATTTGAGAGATCATAATGATCGCTGACATATGAGAAATCTAAGGACTCATTGTATTTAGGGTTCTCAGACTAATATTCGGTAACAGGTACTAAGACAAACATTAGGAAAAATAAACCATGAGTCTAACGGTGGCCAAAAGGATCTACTTCAGACGAATGGTTGTTGATTGAAGGTGGAATTCTCTGAGTATAATACTTGGTAACCGAGAATTTCTCGCAATTATACTCAGTGACAAAGTCCTTCGACCAATTCTAGCAACATAAATGTCTAAGACAAAGTAATGTTCTTAACGAGAGAAGAAGTGAGACTCTGAGATGGGTTAGTAAACCACTGATACTACGAAAGGCTCTGTGCCAGGTAAGCTTGTTTCTTCAAAGTGGTCAGCGAGAGCTGGAGACATGCCAGACGCAGCCGTTGCTGTCCGCGGGCTATGGTTGTGTCCAGTTAATGAGAAGAACCCGAATATCACTCGAGTGGCACCAGAATGAACGGTTAATCACGTAACAAGAAATGTGTGTCTGTTCAAATGAAATTAAACCAAACACACTTGGATGTACTACAAAAAGAATAAAACAGGCACATCGGATGAAATTTCGAATTACAAAGCAAAATGAATTAATTTTTTGATAAAATGCAAAAATACCGACATTAGTCTTAACTCCTAAACTTCAATTACAAACCAAGCTCTATAATAACCATGGATATGTAGCATATCAACGCAGGTACGTTATATGACGCACACCGAAACCAGAGCAACCTTTGAAGATACTATCCGACGGATGTAGTCGACAAAGACGATTGTGATGATGATAAAAATTGTGAATTCAGCAAACTAAGAGGAATTTCCAGAACAAGTGGGCACATAAAAACATATAGCAGACAGTTTAATAGAAAGAAATCGTTCAAAAATTGAACCCTATAATTAATTTATAAATTCCTCTGTATTATCTACCCGAATGAAGAAAAAGGGTGGTTAACATTGTTTTTTTGCCTCGCGGACTGCTGTGTGATATCACAGAATACGCCACGTTTCTTCTTGACAACAAACAGTGGCTCAACTCCTCAAGAAATCAGTGTCCATTCCTGGAACCCGAAGATTCCAAAAGCAATTCTATACCAAATTCTCACATCTTCCACTCCCTGCCCGCAACGTATTTAAATTACCCGGCAGCTTCATAGATAATTCATTTTTTCTGGCCGGCTTAAGCAATCTCCTGTCGTAAATACACACAATGGTTACCACACTTGTAACAAAATTTCAATTAGACTTTCTTCAATCTAGGTAAGAGAGAGTCTTGTTTAAAACAGTCAGTCTGAAAGCATAACTAGGATTTATGCTACCGAGTAGGGTGACAAGTGGTAGGGTAACTTGTACGCGTGGGACAGATTATAGACGTGCATACAAAACTTTATTCGGAAAACCTGAGATATGGGAGACAGTCGCTTATATGGTATATGGAAGGATAATGTATTGAAGCTGACTTTAGAGAAACAGCGAAAAGTATCAATCCACAGGCGGGCTATTGTAAAAATTCCGCTCCCGAAAAGGACAGCAAATTTGTTGACTAATAGCAACACGAGACTTTCAAGAACTTTATGCTAGTGGATGACTGGGACGACAGTGTCGTTAGAGCTCTACATTTGTATTTTGGACGTAAGAGGTTTGAAATCCTCTCGGGTTATCCGTAGTCCTAAGTGGCTTAGCTCTACTTGCTGTGCACTGTCGTATTCAGTAGGGTCACTAGGCTACAAGCTGCAGCCCTGAGGAATCGTCATTGGATTCCCGGCAGGGCAAGACTTAGAGACGACGTGTGACTTTCCAAAGTGTCTAGACCTCAACTGAGACACAACCCACCTCAGGGGCATAAAGAGGTCAGAGAATGAAGCTAACCACTCACCCCATGTACAGCTGCGGTTAAGAATGAGTGGAGCTGCACTTCCGCTGTAACATACACCGTCATGTCGTGGACAGGAACCATTTTACCTTTCATTTTTCCATCTCCCAGTTAAACGTAGCAACAGTGTCTATAGCCCGACCACCACTTCCTCATTCCAAATCATGTACCCATAAATCACGTTCCCGTATCCGTTTTAGACGATGTTTTATGTCTCCTGAAATTAAACTGTGTAATTAAATAATTAAAATAGACTAATCGTCGTCCTATCAACGCCTCTTCCTAAGAAAAACTCTTCTCTTCGCATTGGGTTTCAAAAATCAAACAGCTCTTCCGACTGCTATATATACGTTCTGGATTACTCTGGATCGGTCCTTCCGAAATACAAGACGGATCTATGCGGGTTTATGACTTCCTAGAAATGTCAGTGCTCTAAGTATCTAAGTTGAACGGGGCGCATGAAGACACGATAAGGGTGGGACCCCCAGGCCGCCCCATAATTACACCCTCCAGCGAGTTCTACCTACACCGACATTAAACATTACAGATACAAGTCATCGGGCCCGTAATGACGTCATGAGAGATACACATCCGCCCAAATCTACATTCGCGCCCATAAAGTACGAAGGATTAGAATTGCGGCAGGAATGATAAAATTTGTTGCACGGCACATACGCGTCTAATACAACCGGCCCTGCAGAAACCAGCATTTCATGCAGTCACACGCGCTGCCTCATTCTTAAACACAAGTGGACAGGAAGTACGGAATGTCAGAGGCCTCAAAAAGACATCGGCGTTGGCGACAGCACCACGAGAAGTAACAAAATAAACTGTCTGATTGTATTGTTTCCGAGAACGGCAGCTTTACCGCATAGCAAGTCTGCATCCGCTAAAAACTTAGAGCAGTTCAAGACTTTATATAAAATCTCTGACTCCTTCAGCATCTGTTCACGACTTATTCAGGGCGTAAAAGCAATGCAAAGGTTATAAATCGCACCACAACACACTATATATGTTTACCTTGGAATTAGTGTAATTAGTAAAACTAAAGCTGCTCACGGTGTCTTGTCCTTGATAACGTCCCAGTAATACTTCGTAAGCTTCCGAAAGGCTTTCGTCATGAATTGTCCATACACGATTATTCTGAAACTGATATTAATATGCCATTGTGTACAAGTTATTAGTAAAGATAGTAACCATTTGCTCGTCATGTGACGGGCTGCCTTAATATTCAGAGGCTACTCAAAGATCTTTATCGTCGCTGCTTTCTTGATTCTTAATTTTACCTGACGCCATCTGGTTGTCATATTGTATTATATGCTCCATGCTCAACTATTTCTTCACCTTCAACACTTATCTCAGTGAACAGAGTCGAGTCTGAACTACAAAAAAATTCCCCCTTCGCCAAGAGCAGGTACTTCACAGAAAACACGCAATCCGTTAACAATGGCTGGCATGGAAACCAGAATGTGACTCAGTCACTACTCCACCAGGCTACATCCTACTCATTTCACATTTTTGTTTATTTTCACACATTGCTACTCCTATTCGTGTGATTTACTTCAAATCTAGTGATGATCCCAGGACCGACAGTACAAATTTTGAACGAAGTAACAGCAGGGATGTGCATCATCTGAGAACACTCGGCCTATGGTTTTGGTTGGGTAATTATTAGTCCTAAAACCTGCCTAACACAATTAAGAACAGAAATTTATGAAGGCTAGCAAGATTCCATTGTCCTGCAACTGTCTCTTTCCACTGGGGAGGATTAGTAGCAGCAGCAGCAACAGCACACCGCATTGTCCCTTAAACAATACATCCGAGAGGGCGTCCCGGGCCCCGCGGTAACGGAATCACCACACTGCCTAATCGTGTTCCTAACCTGCTTTAAGTTTAATTAATTGACTGCCGAATTGTCTACGGGTAAGTACCAATTCGTCACACGTAATTAAGTACCCACCTATCTACCTACTTCCCGAATTATACATACAAGGATATAACTAACACCGTTAGGGCTACTAACACACATAAACATAGTTGTTCAGAGCGTCGTTAAATATATCACACACAAACTACCACACACTCTGACAGAACCCAAAGTTTCAACACCGTCCTATCAAAGCCCGACACTGAATTCGATCCTCAGACATTTCCATGTACAGCTCACTGTAACCACCTTTTTCCCAAACGTCTATCGTGACACCGAAGTACCAAGTCTTTTGAGACGCTGCGCTGTGTAAGGTGGTAAATAGTTACCGACATTTCAGAGATGTTTACTTTCAGCATCGTGACGGGTTACGAGCGCAACAAGAGAATTTCTGTAAGCAGTAAGTTCCTCCGAAACATCGGTAATTATTGGACAGTCCCACAAGATGTGTAACTCTACCAATACCGCTGTGAGAACCTCAGAGCTCCCATATTAATGTTATTTTCCCAATTACTCGGCCTTCCAAAACGGCCGGTTTCCAAAAATGTTCCTTTTAAATTTTATGGAGCAGCATATCTCTCTCATCGTACTGAACTACATACACAAAATAAAACGCACAGAATTCATCTAAACTGGCATAATATATAACACAAAATGATGATTTATTTTAAAAACAAATCAACGAAAATTGTCTGTTGGGCCTAAAGAAAAGCACGAGAAATTTGGCACCGACAGCTGCTAGTGACATCGCCATATTTCCGCAGTTGAAGCTATTGGCTCTAGTGAAGCCCGCATACAGACGGTGGTTAACGAATATTACAGAACATCATCACGAAATGTGCTGAATAGGTCACCTGTACCTAATTATTTCGTTATATATATATCTTTGCCAGACTTTAAACGGTATATCCTCCTGCTTAAGACTACGGTAGAAGATAGACAACGAGAAGTGGTACAAGTTCCGAACACTCTTACCACCAGCATTAGTTGGAGATGATCTGTCGTCATCTCTTTTCCCATATTATTTAAGTCCCCAACAAGTCGATTGAAACTTTAAGACTCCAATAGATAAACACGTTCATTATTAACAACTTACAGCACAACGGTTAATACTCAGTATTTCTTTACCGTCACACCAAGTACAGCAGCTTTTATCACGTAGGAAGAATGCAACCGCCGAGATATCTCGCGACAGTTGTGGTGTTCAGGACAGAGAAAAAGGAAACACAATGTAAATCACCACCTGCTTCAACACGCAAATTGTTCGTTTTCCCAAAGACTGTATTCATGTTTATCGCACGATTATCAAAAAATACACAGCCACCACTCCCTAAAATGGCACTAACTATTGTGATACACTGTTTTCTTTGTCATAGGGACTAAATCTTGAATTATTATTTGGAGAAATTTCAAAGGTTGAAAGCATTACTTGGATGATATACTAGTACACAGTTTACGTAATGTGTATAGGTCTAATTATTTAAAATTCCGTCTTACGTAGAAATTTATTATGTTGTCAGTAGCGAATGAAAGAGATATTGTGGGCATACTGTTTTTGTTTGTTTGTCTCGCGCTCTTCTCTCTTCTACCGCTATCGAAGCTTTCACGAGTTAACATTTCCCATCAACCACCGTAAGCCCCGAATAAAGGTTGCAATGTTTAAAATGTATTGAAATATATTCTTTCCGTGTTTTAATTAGCCAATACCTTTAAAATAAGAGTTTGTTTCGTTATTCTAGCCGGTATTTGCAATCCCTTAAGGCAGTTACAGCTGTTTCGATTGGCTCTACATTAGCACATATTTTCTACCACGAGCGTCTATCATAATCCCTAAAAAATCTCAGTTCAGCATTAGAAAGTAACGCGTCCACCAGCAGTTATATACATAGGCATTGGCCACGTGCAGGAGATTTGAGAATTCAAGGCTGGTGAAGAAATTATGGAGGTTGAAGCAGAAGGTTGCTTAGAAAATTATTAACCACTGGCTACACTGCACTTGTCGTAACGGAGAAGACAACATTCAAAATAACTGCCATGCTGCGCACGATAAAACTCGCTCTTCTGGTATGGAATTAATGTCTCAGAAATCTCTGAAAGGAACATGTCCCGCCATATGTTTACGATTTAGCCAACGCTTCGTGACTTCTAGAAAATAGAAATATAATACGTGAAGGTTTCTTCTAAAATAACTGCCACTTCTACAAATGCGAGCTCTTGCAATAAAATGTCTATATGCCTATCTATACCGTATTGTGAAGGCCTATGACATACTAATAAGCAACTGTGTCACTTTGGTCTAACTGGTACTTCACGTCCCTGGGATCAGGGATCCGGGTGTGGAGCGTAGTTGTGAATGTGTTAAATTCGTGGCCGTGGAAAACAGATAAGAGGTGATCCTCCAGCTTGACGGACTACCGTCGGAATAACAATCCTTCGTGATCAGAAAAAAAGCATGTTGGGAAATGTCATAAATTTCCCCGAAAGAGAACGTCTGCTGGCACACATTGCCTTTGTATTCCGTCCATTGAAGAGATTTCGTGACAGAAGTAACGAGAATTTCCGTTCCACAGCAAAAGAGAATATCTTCACCAGTTAAGTGAAAATCTGACCCTAGTTTTGCAACTTTTTCTGCGCGACGGAACCCCGAAAATAATTTGTTACATTCCCAGGAACCCCTAGCTACGAAAACGAAAACAGAAGAGGCAGTTGGTAGCGCACGGTGACCACTCCAGTATTGTTGAATTCCTGACGTTTTCGAATGATAATTGGAATTTTTCGCGGTATTTCAAAATTTGCACTTATTTATTCCAGGATTTATCGTGGAACCCCTAAGGATTTTCCACTGAATTCTGGTTGGGAAACAACGTCTTAGACTTCAAAGAAAGACCATCATGCACAAGAAAAAGCGATGTTTCCAATTTCGCAAGGCAGTCGACCGACATCAACTACGGTTGGTACTGCGTTGCTGGTAAAGTGTCAGATAAGAGTTTTACGTAACGATGTTACCAATTATGTGGGTAGATAAATACAACAGAGTGCAGTGCTGCTGAAACGATAGTGACAGGGGAAAACCACAGCAGCTGGGGGACAAATCTGTCACAGTGATATTTTGTCCCCCAAAAACATCACAAGAACAGACGGGAGTTCACTTTAACCCAAATTAGGTTATTTTACTTTAAAAGCATAGACGTCCTCAAACATTTCACAAATTCTGGCACATAATACAAAACTTACACCGCAGCGATTACGAGCTATTCGAATTTTTTTCCGTACGCTAAGCATTCAAGAAATTTAAAGGGGGAAAACAGAAAGTAATAATGTAGCGACCCGTAACTCGAATAGATTGGCAACAACAGCCTACCATCCGCATTAAGCAAAATGCATGAAATATAAAGCCACAACAGCAATGAACCCACTTAGAAAGCGCAAACGAATTTCTATGCCTGTCGCTCAAGTACTGTGTGTTTCCAGCAGCACAGAGCGAACATTCGAGTGCTGGGAGGAATTCTATGCCTATTCTCACTCCCGTGGCTTAGGCAGGTTGTAGCAGCAAAGAGGAAATACTCGACTGCTGGCAGAAATCCCTCGCTTATTTCCATCGCCATCAGGAATTTCCACTCCCATTGCATGGGCAGTGTGTTTCAAAAATCAGGTTGCGAACCCTCAAATGTTGGGAAAAATCATAATTTTCTTACCGTGCCGAACAGCACAGCATCTCATTCGTTTCCTGCGCGCCTCGCACACTTGACATATAAAATTACCGAGAGTTTTCCGATACCTGAGCACTACACATAATATTTTATTGCGGATACAGAGGAAGCCATAAACATTCTAAACTCCTGCGTTCGCTAGAGATGGAAGGTAAACTTCATGTTCCGGCCGCATTATCTCCAAGGAAAGATCCTCCTTACGCATTACACAGAAGGCTCGGTGGGCCGCAACACTATCTGGATAAAGTGGTGACGGAGAGATATGAATTACCGTCGGAAATCGAACCCCTGTAACACAGCCCGTCACTTGCTTTTATCCCAATCTTACTGCGGCGTAGTAGCTCTGATTTCCAAGAAAGTCTGTCATTAATTTAAACACGTAAATAACTAAATCCGTGGAACGGTATCTTTCTTGGGAAACGACAGTCGAACAGCATTTCAGCAACAAATACATTCTTGCCTTATATGGGAACCGAAGTTCCATTACCACTTTCAGAAGAGCAGGCCACTGCGCCCATTTCGATTCAGCATCATTATGGTCTAAGAGTAAACCAATATTTAATGGCTTTTTAATATGACCCTTTCACTTAAGCCTAGAACTCCCAAATGGTCTCCTCTTCCCCTGTTTCCTAAATAAAATCTTGCGTTAACTAAATAACTAATTTAATATATACCGTAACAACAGCCCTTGCTGATAAGTTATTTGGCTCTAGGCTCGTAAAAATTTATCCGAAATTTACGGAAACCGCAGGGTCAAAGCTGTATTTACAACATCCTTTGCCCTTTCCTGAGTTAGGTAAGCCCAGTCACGTCCTCCCACCATATTTCGATAAGATACAGTTAAATGTTATCCTACGTTATGTTTATTGGACCGTGCATCATCTTGATAGTTGAATAAAGAGAGACCAACTTGATGTCACTTGCTTTATTATTTCACTATTTACTGCTCAACATGTTTCGGATGTTAATACGTCCATCCTCCAGGAGCTTGCGACTTATTTGTTGAGTTATTTCACGGGTTGTATTGGTCTGGTATGATGTGTGTTGGTGTTACATTGTGATTTGGCTGGGGTGGTGTGGTATCCGGATGCAGGCTGAAGCAAATCACAACGTAACACCAACACACATCGTACCAGAGCAATACAACCCGTGAAATAACTCAACAAATAAGTCGCAAGCTCCTGGAGGATGGATGTATTAACATCCGAAACATGTTGAGCATTAAATAATGAAATAATAAAGCAAGTGACATCAAGTTGGTCTCTCTTTATTCAATTATCCTACCATCTGCACCTTGGCCTTCCAAGAGGTATCTTTGCTTAACGCTTTCTAACAAAAACCCCGTCTGCATTTTCTTCACTCGCATACGTGCCACCGGCAGATCATACACCAAAGTAATGTCCGGTGAGCAGTGCACAGTGCACATCATGCAGCTCAGCTCCTCACTCTACATCTTCCTCCAGATTTCTGTTTCTTCCTCTGAGCATCAAAGAGCCTATTATTCTCTGTCACCCTCAACCTATACGAGATTTCAGGTTCTCCAGCCGTTACTGAAGCTACAAATCTCCTGGTTTATTACGCCGTGTCGACTGACACTGCCTTCATCTTCAGGGTCAAGGAGTCCTACAACTGAGGAATGCTGGAGCCTGCAGACGATGGCACCATGCCCCTTCGGAATGTCAGTAAAAATGTACAAGTCGACACGGCGTAATAAGCCCGAAAACTTCAATCTTCACCCTCAGCTTATATCTTCCCTTCACGTTACTGATCAAGTTTCACGTCGTCATCTCATTTCGCCGAGCATGACACTAATTTAGCGTTACTTAACACTGCGACACAGTCCTCCTAGGATAGTTCAGACAGTACAGACAGCGGCTATGGATTTGGCAAGGGACAGGGACAGGGATAGGGTTCACTGGCACAGTGTCTGAAAAGGGTAGGCTAGTACGATCCACGCAGTAATGAATAAATTGGAGAGGAATATATTAAGAAGGATATAAAGAACAGTCACAGAACAAGGTTATTGAGCGTAAGAACTAATCAGGAATTGCGGGATATATATATTATATATATAAATATATATTATATATATAAATTTAGACACAGTGGCGTTATATTAAAGATAAAAGACTGGGATGGACAGTATATCTAGTAAGAATGGATCATGTAAGGGTAGTTAAGAAAATATTTAACAGTAAACTGAAAGGAAGAAGAAGAATGGGAAGGCCTAGACTGAGACGGTTAGAATATGTTGAAAAGATCTACCGGAGATGAAGGTTAAAATCTGGCGACAAAAGGCAGTAGACAGAGAAAAATGGACGTCTGTAAATAAGGAGGCCAAGGCTCTCAGACGGCCGGACGGCCAAGGAGTAAGTAATGTCCACGCAATACTCTAACACGTACCAGAGGCTCATCGCTTAGGGGTACTGTGGCCGAAACATGAAGTCTCACTATCTGACCAGTACATAAATAAGACTGGAGCTTTACCCCTGCTCCTAGCGGTGCTCAACAGATCGCAGCCACCAAATCTACACCTTGTTGTTGTTTTAACGATTATGTCAGTAAGTCAGACTATACAGCATCGTTGGTAACATGGTCAGTGACTGGTGAATTGAAATGTAGTTGCAAGGAATCGTCTGCGGCACAATCCACATCAACTGGAAGTGTGGGAAATTACAATGAGCCATTCAAGACAACCGGCCTCCCGTCCCGCTTTCTGGTACTGCCGAATATCTTTGTCGTGATATGTACAAATATTACGCCGATATTACCTGCCTCAATTATGAACATTTCATTTAGCATAGTATGATACCTTGATACGGACTGCGTCCACTCTCCCACGGGTTTTTTCAATTCGCTACGAGTATACACGTTGCCAGTTGACGCATATGAGCTGCCAGTATCTTCTGGTCAATCAATAGGACCAAACGTCACGTTGAGTCGGGTCGCGTCGCGTCGCGGGGATTATGGACACGGCTACCCAGTCAATCACTCAGTCGCCCGCAGCTCCTACATATCAGCACCCTGTCGCGCAGCACAGGCTGCCTAACAACAATCATTACACTCACTCCATGGCACAACGTCTTTCTGATCAGCTGTGAGTTCCTCAATTCGTTTAGAAATTCATTGTCTTAATGGAACACGAAAAAACATTACAGTTTTCATTCGAGCCCGACAGTGGATACAATCTTCAGCCAGCTAAAATCCAATTTCTACTTTACAAATCACCTCTCTAACATGAATTTGAATATTATCCACCCACGGATTAAGTAGGTTCTATTTGTATAATATTCTCAGTTATTTTTTACTGGTAGTTTCCGATTTACGAACAGGAAACTTTCCGAACACCTCGTCGTAGGTCGAAAATACGAAATTAAGTGAAATATCCACCCCCCCCCCCAGCTAGGGGAAGACGATTCAAGGATATAGTCTTCCCTTTTTTCTATACATTCCGTTGTGACAAAAAAAAATTTCTGCGCAAAATTTGAAAAGT
>Ga0136643_10002574_pt1 | contig 23657 bp, 17 predicted proteins | sample TergutLab28metaG_FD_96883 | JGI IMG/M metagenome (GOLD analysis project Ga0136643, IMG submission 96883) | Labiotermes labralis P1 segment gut microbial communities from Petit-Saut dam, French Guiana - Lab288 P1 (version 3) (version 3) | ecosystem: Host-associated > Arthropoda: Insects >... | reverse complement strand
TGTTTTTTGCGCGATTTCCTGCGCTATAAACTGTCTTTCATCTTTAAAATCAATAAATTTTATCTTTATAAGCTCTTTACTGGTCAAAAGCTCATCAATAGCAATTAAAATATTTTCTGTAAGCCCATTTTTCCCTATTCTGATAATCGGCTCAACACTATGCGATAATTTTGTAAGATAGCTTCTTTCCCTGCTTCCGGGTTCTGTCATATTATTCCTTTTTTTAGTCGTGTAATTTAACATAATCTGTTATAATATACTGAATAATCAGGCAATTATCAATTATTTAAGAGGCGGAACATGAATATTATAATAGGCCACACCAATATGGATATGGATTGCATTGCCTCTATGCTACTTGCGCATAAACTATTTCCTGATTACAAACCAATCGTAAGCAACCTTATCCACCCTGTTGCGAAAAATTTATATAATATGATGAGAAAAAGCCTTGATTTTCTAACTATCAAAGATGTTGAAAATGAATCAATTGAAAATATTATAGTTGTTGATACAAGGTCAAACCTGCGTGTCAAGGAATTTTCAAGCTTAATAAAAAAAGCTACAGGAACAATCACTGTTTTTGACCATCACCCTTCTGATTCAGATGATATTACAGGAGCTATTATAAATTCCATGCAGTGCGGTTCAAGCGCCACACAATTATGCTCAATGATGACAGGAAAAAATATAAAACTGACCCCGGATGAAGCTACAGTTGCGTTATCCGGTATTTACGCAGATACAGGTGGCTTTATACATGAAACCACTACAGCGCTTGATTTTTCCTGCGCTTCACGCTTAATAGAACAGGGAGCGCAAATATCCATTATAAAACATTTTTTAAAGAGCATAAAAGAAGAACATCATATAAACTTATTTCACGAAATTCTAAGCAAACTTATTTACAGAAATATAAACAGACATGATATCATGCTAAGCTACATGGAAATAGAAGACCAAATACAGGGACTTGCTGCTGTAGTGGAAAATGTTTTCGGGGTTGAGAATCAGGATGCTTATTTTGCTGTTTTCTATGTTACAAGCAAAAATGATACAATGATTATTGCAAGAAGTAAAAAAGAGACAATTGATCTTCCCAAAATTCTTTCTCACTACAATGGCGGCGGGCATAAGCTTGCTTCTTCTGCAACCATAAAAAAAACAGAAGGAAAGGTTGTTTATGACAAACTTTTTAAACTCCTTGCAGATAATATTCCTGTTGCAAAAACTACTTTTGATCTTATGACAAAAAATGTACATACAATTAACGAAAATTCAGAGCTTATAAATGCATCTATTTTTCTGGAAGAAGTAAATTGCACAGGAGCGCCTGTAGTAAATGATAATGGCACGGTTACAGGGATTTTAACTTTAAAAGATATAATGAAAGGGAGAAAATCAGGACAAATGCATTCTCCGGTAAGAGCTTATATGTCAAAAAATGTTATATCTGTAAATAGAAATGCCAGTCTAAAAGAGATTGAACAAATATTATATAAAAATAATATAGGCCATCTCCCTATAATCATAAATAACAAACTGGAAGGGATATTAACAAGAACAGATATTCTTCAGTCTTTAAGTTAAGAGCATTATTCTTCAACAAACGTTCCGTAAAACGTTACACGCTACAACTACTCTTTTTTTCTTCTGGAATTAACAAAACGCTGAAAATCATTTATATTTTTTACAATAAACTGATGACTTCTGCTTTCGATTTTTCTCTGTGCAGTAAAATAAGTAATTACTTGTTTACATTCGGCAACAGAAAGGCCACACCAGTTTGAAATATCTTCAACAGTTGCGTCTATAATTACATCTTCGGTTACTTTTGGTTTAGACTCACCACTTTGTTGGTGATGTTGTTGTGCAGCCTGCGTTTCGTAAAGCATTAAAAAAACATCTGCTACTTTTGCCTGAGGATCTGGCAAGGTAAGAATCATAAATCTTCTTTTCTGATCGTAAATTCTTTTTATAAACGTCATAAGAAGCTTCATTGCTATTTGAGGATTTCCCCTCATAAGGATCTCAAAATTCTTTTTGTTAAATTCAAGAACTTCTACTTTATCCAATGCTATAGCGCTTGCAGATCTTGGCGCTTCTTCAAGTATAGCCATTTCGCCAAATATTTCTCCGGGGTACAAAATATCAACCATTTTTTCTATTTCACCTATTATTTTTACGATTTGTACCCTGCCTCCCTGGATAAGGTAAAAAGAGTCTCCTGGTTCATATTCACAAAAAATCTGGTCGCCCTTTTGGAAAGTTACTTTAAATCTGTCAAACTGCGATAGATCAAGAGCCATTACTTCCCTCCAAGAACTTTAAGCTGTGATTTAGCTTTTCGCTTTACTTCTGACCCTTCTTCAGATATTTCAATTACTTTTTTATAAAAACTTTCTGCTTTTGTTTTTTCTCCCTTTGCATGATTTGCCAGCCCAAGATAAAGCAAAAACTCACCAATATCTGTATGCTTTGGAAATTTTTGAATAAGAGAGGTAAAATGTTTTATACATTCATCATTCTTTTTAAGAAAATATAGGGATTTTCCAATATCGCATAAAGCTTTTATAACATATTCACCTTCAGGATTTGCTGAAACATATTGTTTAAAATTGCTTATAGCTTTTTCATAATTTTCTGAGCTGAATAATGTCACAGCATCATAGTATAATGCTGTATTGGTTTCACTATCCTGCTTAACAGTTCCGGGAGAAGATGGTGAAACAGAAAGTGAAGGAGTTTTTCCCTGAGGGCTTTTTTCTATACTTACCAGGTATTCTGTAGCTTTTGCCTGCAACACCCCAGAAGGATAATATGTAAGATATCTTCTAAATGCATATAAAGCTTGTTTAAATCTCTGACTTTTATAATAAAATTCGCCTATGCCAAATAGCCCTTTTTCCTGGTCTACTTGCTCTCCTTCAGAAAGAAGGTTGCCAACCTGTTTGTGAATTCTTCTTAGCTGATTTGAAAAAACCTTAAGCATTTGCAATGTAATGCGGGGATTTGTATATATTAGCTTCTCAAATTCAGAAACAGCAAACATAAGAACAACAGAATCAAGCAAAACATCTGCAGTTTCTTCTCGCGGATACTTTCCAAGTGCGGATTTTACTCCAAAAAACTCTCCGGTTTTTACTAATTCACGATTTTCATTCCCTGTCTCAATATCAGTACTTATCAAGCTTACTTTTCCAGACTGGAGGATATAAACTTTATCGCTGATATCCCCTTCAAAGTAAATAATTGACTTTGCCTTATATTTTAATGCCTGAGGCACAACACATACTCCCCATCTGACAATTTTATTAATTTATATAGTTATTATAATGCGTATATAAATTATCGGTAATACTTTTTCTGAAAACAATTAATATATAATATATTAAATAATAATTGCAGTTAAAATGCAAGTAAGATATAATTTTATTGCAGGAATAAAAACTTTATGATTGAGAGAATTGGTGCCAATATTAGGGGAAAATTTGTTGAATTTGGCTATGCTACTGGTTTTTTTCTCTCGCTTATAAAAGGATCTTTCTTTTTTTTCCGCCAAAAGCATGTAGGGCTTAAAGTTCTTATGATGCAGATACTTTTTACAGGATTTGAAGCTTTAAGCATAATAATACTGCTTGGGCTTGCCTTGGGTGTTGTAATAATTGTTCAAGGATTGGCTATTTTACCACAGTTTGGGCAGGGAGACCTCATATATACAATTCTTGATGTTGTTATAACAAGAGAACTTGGTCCCCTTCTTACAGCTTTTGTAATTATTGCCCGTTCAGCCACTGCAATATCAACAGAACTTGGGAATATGGTTGCTTCCCAGGAAATCGAAGCTTATGTATCAGTAGGAATCGACCCAATAGACTATCTTGCAGTTCCAAGGTTTTTAGGCGTTATAATATCTATTGTCCTATTAAACCTCTATTTCAATATAGCAGGGCTTATAGGCTCTTTTTTTGTTGCCCAGTTTATACAAACCGTTACTATTGCAGAATATTTCAGAAACCTGCTTGTATTTTCGCAACCTGCATCCATAGTTATTTCATTTATCAAAAGTTTTGTTTTTGGGATAATTATCTCTTTTAGCGCAACTTATAATGGTTTTAAGGTAGAAGGCTCAACAACAGAAATCCCTCAGGTTGTAATAAAAGCTGTAGGACAAGGACTTGCTTTATGCATTATTGCAAGCGCAATAATAACAGCCCTAAGTTATTTATGGTTTTAACACTTATGTATGTGGAATTATTATGATTGATAACAACTATTCAATTGAACTAATAGATATTACAATTGCAAAAAACAACAATATTATTCTTGATAATATATCTTTTAAAGTGCCAGAAGGGATCACAACAATTATTGTGGGACATCTTGGCTCTGGCAAAAGCACTCTTTTAAAAACAATTAGTTCCATTATTGTCCCTAATTCAGGCAAAGTGCTTATAAATGAAAAACCATACACGTCAATGTCTGCTGCTGCAATCAAAGCGTATAGAAAATCATGTGGATTTGTATTTCAAGACAGCGCTCTTTGGGCAAATAAAACAATATATCAAAACCTTGAATTACCTCTTTTATACCATTTTCCAGATATAAAAAAGGAAAACATAGACAATAAAATCAAAAAAACTCTGGACTTGCTTGGGTATGAGGGAAATATAAACAGAAGACCTTCTGATATATCAGCTGGAAACCGCAAATTGATCTCTTTTGCGCGGGCGCTTATTACAGACCCTGATATCCTGATGATCGACAGCCCGGAAACCTCTATTGACTTTTCATCTCACGGGAAAATAAGAAATATTATAAGAGATCTTAAAGCCAGAGGAAAAACTCTTATAATTTGCACATATGATGAATATATTACCTCAATGCTTGCCGATCATGTAGTTGTATTGTTTAAAAATAAAATATATGCAAGCGGGTCATATAAAGAGATTGTTACTTCTAATGACCCTGTTATAAGAAGGATCATGTCCCATGTATTGGACAAAGTATCAAATTTTGATGGGGATATTCTCAATTTGATAAATCCAAATTCTTAACTGTGTCAAAATCCCTCCTTGTGCAGGGTGGCTGACACAGGACAGTGTCATGTATGATGTGATTTAACTCTGAGAGGTTGAAGAGTAGTTGAATTAAACTTTTCCATAGGATAACTTAAATATATGAAATTTAAAATTAAATATGCTGATAAAGTCGTAGGTATATTTATAATTATAGGCCTTTTATCTGTTTCTGTACTCTTGATTTTTATGGGTATAAATCAAAGATGGTTTGCAACAAACTATTCCTATCACACAAGGTTTTTATCTGCAGATGGTCTTAGAGTTGGAATGCCTATAAGATATAAAGGGTTTCAAATAGGACAGATAAGAAGAGTAAGACTTGGCAGTGAAAATGATGTTGAAGTTGATTTTTATATATATGGCGAATATATAGATATAATTACACCTAATACAATTATACAGAAAATAACAAGCCCCATAGGGCTTGGCAGCGATATTATTATACATCCAGGCCGTGCTTCAACTGAACGTATTCCCGAAAACAGTTTTATCCCCTCCTTTAATACGCCGGAAGCAAGAGCGTTAATAGACGCAGGGCTTGTAGAAATTACAGCGCCAGACGGCTTGATGGAGCAGATCAACCCTGTATTATCTGATTTAACTGCCCTTTTAAATTCACTTAATAGAACATTGGAAGGGGAAGAAACTCTTGCAGCAGGTCAAATAGTTAAAAATATTGAGGAAATAACCAGTGAAGTATCAAGCAATATAGAAAATATATTGACAGATGTTGAAAATATAATAAAAAATATTAATACGTTCTCAACCAGCCTATCTGACCCCAATAATACACTTACAGCAATTTTAAGAGATGACAGCGAAATATATGAACATATTGATGAAATTCTCTCAAACCTGAATAATACAATGATAGGTATAAGTGATTTTATCAGCTTCATAAACAACTCAAGACCTCAAATTACTGGTGTTCTTGAAGAAAGCAGAGGCGCATTAAGAGAAGGCACTGCTGTAATGGAAGGGCTAAGAAATAACCCATTATTAAGAAGAGGAATAACACAGCAGAGAGAACAGGTAAGCGCCCAACATAGCATAAGAAAGGAGGAATTCTAATGAATAAAAAACTATTTTTTTTCTTAACAATAATAATCCTTTTATTCACGATATCATGTTCTTCCCAACCCAGAAAAAGCAGTGAAATAAATACCCGCAGAAACAGGGCTGCAGATTACTCAGGATTTGCCCATCGATATTTTAGAGATGGGCTTTTTAATCAGGCTCTTGTATTTTATTACATGGCGCTTGATGAAAACATAGCTGCAGATTTTGAACCCGGAAAATCAATAGTTAAAAATTCCATAGGCAGGACACACCTTTTAATGGGAAACCTGGACAGCGCAGAGATATATATTCAGCAAAGTTATAATCTTGCAAAAAAACTTGGCAATAGGGATTTAATTGCATCAGCTGCAAATGTTTTCGCAGAACTAAGAATTTTCCAAAATCTTATCCCTGAAGCAGAAAAATTCATTTCCGAAGCTATTGAAAATACAGGGAGAAATACTCCTGTTCTCGCAGAAATATTCCATAATCTTGCAATCATTGAACACAGAAAAGGGAACTCTGCACAAGCGCTGGCAACAATAAATAACGCAATCACGATAAACAGAAGAAATAAAGCGCACTTAAACCTCGCGGCAAATTACTATTTTGCAGCGTCAGTCTATTCACAACAAAATAATTTTGACAAAGCAATTGAAATGCTTAAAAACGCGCTGATAGAAGACAGACGCGTAGAAAACAGTTATGGCATTGCAAAAGATTACAGAGCATTGGGAATAGTCTCTTTAAGAAATAACAGAAAAGAAGATGCATACTATTTTTTTGTTAAATCGCTTAATATTTTTAGGGTGATAAGAAATACTGAGGAAGAAAAAAGTGTTTTGGAATTTCTTATTCAATTATCAGAAGACTTGGGTAAAACAGCAGATGTAGAAATTCTAAGGGCGCAACTACAAAATTTGGAGTAATATCAGGAATGAAAAAACTTTTTGAAGCTTATAAAGGGATAATATATTCACTGCTTTTTATAATTGCAGCAGCAGCAGTTATAATACTTTCCGGGCTCATAATTGTGACTCCACTCTGGGCAGCTGCAACAAATTATAAAAACCTTTATACAATAGTTGTTTTTGCTATTATAGCGGTGTTGGTTATTTATTATTTGATAATCAAAGTCAGGAAAAAGCAACTTAATGCAAAAAAACTTATACGCAATATATTTAACTTTTTTTTGATTTTAACTGCGATATTTTTACTGCTTTCTGCTATTCTCCTGGCAAGTAACGGATTTTATATACATTCTATATCCATTATTGTTATGGTATTTTTAATATCAGGATTGATTAAATTTTATTTTTCACGAAAAAATAGTAATGAGTTTAAATAAGCATAGATTTATTTTTTTTATTTTTTTAATAATAGTATTCCCTGTTTACGCAGATAACTCCATTTATATTAATTACCCCAAAATCACAGTTCTTAACAATTCTGATATTTTCTTCAGACAGATTTCTTCTGATATTACGCTTTCATATAGAAATAACTTTAGGGGAAGAGTTCCACTTTCAATATATAGATATACACCCCGCAGAGGAGAAACACTTTTCTCAATAGCATCGAGGCTTAATATACCTTATGAATCCATAAGCACATTAAACAGAATGTCATCTATAAATGAATTTAATGCAGAAAGAGAATTATTGATTCCAAACCAGCCAGTACTTTTTATTCCGGAACGCCCTTCTTCAGATATAGAATATATTTTAACATCAAGAAATGTTCAGGGAAATAATGAATTTTTTATTAACAGAGTAGATGGCTCAAGAGAGAAATTTACTTATATAAAAAACGAAAGGTTCAACGGCACAGAAAGAGCTTTTTTCCTAAGTACATTTTTCAGATTTCCTATTGAAAAAGGGAGAATTACATCCCGTTATGGTTTTAGAATAAGCCCTATAACCGGCGAAAGGCATTTTCATTCAGGAATCGATATTGCAGCGCCCACAGGAACCCCTGTTTTTGCAGCAGGAAGAGGGGTTGTTGTGGCAAATGGATACAATGCAGTACTTGGCAACTATATAATTATTAAACACCCAGGCTCACTCTATACTGTGTATGGTCATTTAAAACAATCTTTTGTTGTATTGAATAAACAGATAAATTCAGGTACAATCATCGGAGAGGTAGGCAGTACAGGGCTTTCAACAGGGCCTCACCTTCATTTTGAAGTAAGAAGCGGCGGAAGAACAGAAAATCCGCTCAATTTATTCAACAGGAACCAATAAAACGTTATGAAAACCACAGTATTATCACTTCTATTTTTCCTTATAGTACTGCAATTTTCTTTTTCTGATAATATTAGAGGCCCAGTAAAAAGAATTACTACAATTGATTCTGGTCCAATTGGCGAAATCATATTGTCTTCCGAAGATATTTTTGCAATTGTCCTGGATAATGAAGATCTTATGCCTGTAAGAATTCAGCTTGAAGTAATACTTTCAGATACTTTAAGAAATAACCCAAATACATTTGCGCTTTTTTTCTATAATAATCTAACACCTGCTCCCAGGGCAGATATATCAAATTATACAGGAAATCTTGTAAAGCATATTGTTTTGCCAAGAAGGAACAGGCATTTTATAGATATTCATTTGCAGCGCCAACCTGCGCGTAGTGAAATTATTCCAGGCACAGATATTATTGTCCCAAGAGATTTTAGAGGCTCTATTTTCCCAATAGTTGTAGCAATGCTTCCTATTATGAAAGGAATACCGAGTCATTTATTGAATGAAACTATTAATGTAAGAATTACTCCGTTTTTTTCTGATAGAGGAAGCCTTACAGTAAATGTCTTTGAAAGAAGCAATTCACCTCACGAGCATGGTTCAAATAGAGTTACAGATTTTAGATTATTTATAGATAATACGCTTTATGAAAGTAGTGAAAATATTATATTGCCTATAGGTATCAGAAGAGTAAGAATTGAAAAAAATGGATATACTACTTTCGAAGAATCTATTTTAATAAATAATAATGAAAAAAACACTTTGACAGCTCATTTAACAAGGGAGCAACCTCATGTAATTATACAAGCCCCGCGGGAAGCTCAAATTTTTATTAACGGTGTGCAACATAGGCAACGGGAATTTTCAAACCTTGGAGTTGGAGAACATACTTTTGTTTTTATAATCGGGGAATACAGCATAAGCAGAAGAATTACTCTGGAAAGAGGCAAAAGATACTTAATAGATATTCTTCTTGATATTGATGTAACAGAATTTTGATTATTTTTCTATCCATATTTAATCTGATTGCTAAAAAAATATTTATAGTTTTTTCTATATCACCGATATTATAAATGTCGTGAGAATATAGTTCCCCTCCCAGTTAACTATATTAGTAGCGATGACCATTCCCAAAAGGAGTGGTCAATTTTTATCTTGCATTTATCGCTTTTAATCATAAAAAATCCTTCTAAAAAGACTATACAATGTATTTTCTATTATATAATGTATTTATATCTTGACAAAACTTCCTTCAATATCTTAAATTTTACCTATGGTATTTAATAGAAAACAAAAAATTCTACTTGAAATATTTCTTTCATTTGCAGCAATTATAACAATTATATTTGGAATAGCATTTGGCATCTTATTTGCATTATCAAAAAATATAACTGAAACCAATAGAATTGGCGAATATAGACCAGCCCTACCCTCACAAGTACTTGATATAAATGGAAATCTTATTACTCAATTCTTTTCAGAAGAAAAAAGAGAAATCATTCCTATTGATGAAATTCCTAAACACCTTATTCAAGCTCTTATAACCAGAGAAGACAGGGAATTTTTTCAACATAATGGATTTAGTATAAGGGGTACTATCAGGGCTGCATGGAATATAGTAAGAGGCAGATATATTTCAGGGGGTAGTACAATAACCCAGCAGGTTGCAGGAAGGCAATTTGCCGACAGAAGAGAACAAACTATTAGACGCAAAATAATAGAACTATTTTGGGCATTTCAGCTTGAAAAAAGGCTAAGTAAGCATGAAATACTTGAAATATATCTAAATGAGTCATATTTTGGCCATAATGTATATGGTATTGAGGCAGCATCACAATTTTACTTCCGCCACTCCGCAAGGGAGCTTACAGTTGCAGAATCTGCGCTTCTTGTTATACAACTTGCAAACCCTGCCAGATATTCTCCAATAAGACATCCTGCGAGAGCAAAAATTTTGCAGCAGCAAGTATTAAATCAGATGGTTGAGCTTAATTTTATATCAAGAGAAGAAGCTGATTTATCTTTTGCAGTATACTGGAACGAAACATACGACCCCTTAAGATCAGCATCAGAGACTGCTTATTTTATAAGAGAAGACAGGGCTCCATATTTTAGCGAATTTGTACGACGGGAGCTTGAAAGAATACTGCATGGCGCGCATGACTATTTCAGAGATGGACTTATTGTGCATACTACTCTTGATCTTAGATATCAGGAAAAAGCAGATTTGCTTATGCAGGAAGCTTTTAATACAATGAACAGAACTTTCTTGAGAGAAGCTAACGAACGCACGAATTTTGCCAACAGAGAGTTTATACCAATAGTAGAAGGGTTATCTCTTATATTCAATATTCCAGCCATAAGGACAGCAGGGACACAACAAAGAAATCAGGCGTATCGGGAATTTTATAATTCGATCAATCCTACCCTTAACGCAATGTCTCTGATGTTCGGATGTCAAAATTTGCGGCATATTTCAAGAGTAGCAAACAGAAATCAGGCAGGGCAATTACAGCGGACCACCATAGAAGGAGCGTTAGTTGCTATTGAAAATGAAACAGGCCGTATAAAAGCAATGGTTGGCGGCAGCGACTTTGAAACAAAAAGATTTAACAGAGCTACTCAGGCAAGAGTTATGACCGGGTCGGCTTTTAAGCCATTATATTATTCTGCTGCTCTTTCTTCAAATACAATAACTCTTTCAACAATGCTTCATGATAAACCTGTTGTGTTTATTAATGAAGATGGGACCGAGTATATTCCAAATAACTTTTTGGGAAGATGGAGAGGCGTTGTTTCAGCAAGGTATGCAATGGCTCATTCCCTGAATATTCCGTCTATACATGTACTTGATATGGCAGGTTTTGATGCTGCGATAAACAGGTCTGCAAGACTTCTTGGAATAAGATCACCCGAAGAAATAACAAGAATGTTTCCGCGCAATTATCCTCTGGCGCTTGGAACTGTTTCTACTGACCCAATGAGAATGGCGCAGGCGTATGCGGTTTTTCCCAATCAGGGTAAAGAAGTTACCCCTATTGCAATAAGATTTATTGAAGATAGAAATGGAAAAATAATTCTTGACCCTGAAAGGGATTTAATAGCAAGACAAAGAAGAGAGGGAGAAAGGCTTCAAATCATGACTCCCCAGGCAGCTTATCTTATGGTTGATATGCTGAAAAGTACTGTTGATTTTGGTTCTCTTGCAGGCAGACGCAGACATGTGGGGGGATTTCCAATGCCTTTTGCAGGGAAAACCGGAACAACACAAAACTGGTCAGATGCATGGACAATAGGGTTTTCTCCATATATTACAACAGCAGTCTGGTTTGGATTTGATATGCCTGGAAACTCATTAGGACTTAATCAAACTGGCGCAATGGCAGCAGGTCCTGTCTGGGCACAATTTATGAGAGATATACATATAAATAATCCAGATCTTCCTCCAATAGATTTTAGGCGGCCTAGCGGACTTGTAGAGCGAACTGTTTGTTCTGTTTCTGGTATGCTGCCTTCTCAATTTTGTAATCAAGGATTCAGAACAGAGCTTTTTGTTGCGGGAACAGAAGCAAAAAGTTTCTGCACTATCCATGAATTCAGATCTGCAAGAGACGCAGAACTTATAAGAAGGCTTCAGGATAACTATTTACTTAATCCAGGAGTAAGGAGCGCTCCTAATACAAGTATCGCTCCTGGTACAAGTAGCGATACCCCAAGCATACAAACTTTAAGATCGATTAACGAAAGATCAAGGCATACAGCAAATGAAGCTATTGACAGAAGTCTGTTGGATTAACCGGGAGGATTATTTATGAAAATAAAAATTGAAGATGTTATTGTTATAAAAAACCGTATTAGAAAAGATGTTGGAGACCTTGAATCTCTGGCAGAAAGCATGACTAAATTTGGGCAATTACATCCCATAGTTTTAACTTCAAAGCTGCAGCTTATAGCTGGATATAGGCGGCTTGAAGCTGCAAAAAGTCTTGGTTGGCAAACTATAGATGCAACTATTTTAGATGTTAAAAGCAAAGTTGATCTTCTGGAAATTGAAATTGAAGAAAATATACAAAGAAAAGATTTTACAGAAGATGATATTATTGAAGCATATAAAAAGCTTGCGAAATTAAAAAGGAAAAATATTTTTCAGAGATTTTTTGAATTTATAATAGGGATATTTAAAAAATTGTTCGGAAAATCTGATAAGTAAAATTAGGGTAATTTCTAAAGCAAATTACCCTAAATAATTGCAAACTATAACCTAGGCGCCTTTTCAACATCAACAGGCTTACCATCTTTATATACTGCAAAAAACATAGTTGGCCTGTTCTCAAACACACTTAAGCCTATTCTGCCCAGCACTGTTCCTGGTCGTACTAAATCCCCTACCCTGACATTTGTTGTATCATTACCGCCATAAACATAAATATAACCAGCAACTGATTCAATAAAAATTACTCTTCCAAACCCTCTATATGGCCCTTCCCATACAACTCTGCCAGATGAAACAGAGTAAACAGTATCTCCATAATTAGCTAAAATTCTGGAGCCTTGAAGCTTGCCGGATAACCTTTGCATTTCTCCTACTACAGGCCAATGATGTCGATTTGGAACTTGTATATTCTGGCTTCCCTGCATTGGGATTCTTATTACTTGGCCAATCCTTATAACTGTTTCTCTGTTAAAATTATTTTCTTCAAGCAGAGAATTAACACTTATACTATGATTTCTGGCAATAGCATATAAGGTATCTCCTCTTTGAACTGTATACTCTTTCCGTGTTACATTAGAGGGTATTATGAGGTTAAGACCTGCTCTTATTCTTGTGGGGTCTTCGATTCTGTTGGCAACAAGTATTTTATCCAGTGAAATATTATACATTCTTGATATGCTATAAAGAGTCTCACCTCTTTGCACCAAATGAGTCTGCTCTCGTGCAATAATCACATTATTCAAAATTAAAATAAAAGCAAAAGCAAAAATAATTTTTTGCAATTATGTACCCTTATAAATTTAATATATATTTTTAGTTTTAAGACCGGATTTCTGGTTTTCCATTGATTTACATAGATATATCTTTGCTGCTATATATCTATGCAGCAAAAAACGCGAAATCTGGCTATATATATAAATCGGAAAAAAATGTATGAAACTATAGCGCATAGGCAATCTAATTTATGGTTTCAATAAATTTTCAGCAAAAAACAATGCGCATTTATAGTAAAAAATCAAAAGTCATATAATGATAATTTAAACATCTCTTATTTCTTTATGGTATTCTTGCAAAGATTTTTCATTACCTTTATTGCTTCTTGCAGCAGCTATTCCCTGGGCAGCGGCTGTTGCAGCAGCCAGCGTAGTAACATATGGTATTTTATACTTTATGGCAGCCTTACGAACAACAGCTTCATCTTCTATAGAACCAATTTTAGAACTTGGGGTGTTAATGACCAAAGCTACCTGGCGATTGACAATTACATCTACAACATTAGGCCTTTTTCCTTCACGCACTTTTGCAATTACTTCGCATTGAACTCCTCCGTTTCTGAAAAATCCGGCTGTCCCTTCTGTTGCCAATATTGTAAATCCAAGTTCAATAAACAATTTTCCAATATTTATTATTGATTCAGCATGGAAAGAGTCTTTATCAGAAAGACTTATAAGCACTTTTCCAGCGCCTTCGGATGGATCCAACTTGGAGGGCAAAAAGGTCCCTGCAGCTTCCTGAGATTTATAGAAAGCAAGAGCAAAGCTGTCTGAAAGTCCAAGAACCTCTCCTGTAGAGCGCATTTCTGGACCAAGTATAGGATCAACTTCCGGAAATTTATCAAATGGGAAAACTGATTCTTTTGCTCCATAATGGGAAAATTTCTTTTCACATAATTTTAAATCTGAAAGTTTTTCTCCAAGCATAAGTCTTGTAGCATATTTTGCCATTTGGATATCGCACACTTTAGAGACAATAGGAACTGTGCGGCTTGCTCTTGGATTTGCTTCAAGAACATAGACTTTATCATTTTCAATTGCATATTGCATATTCATAAGTCCGCATACATTAAGAGCTTTTGCGATTTTTGTAGTATATTCCTTGATTTTTTTAAGATTTTCCTGCGTTATTGAAACAGGAGGGATCACACATGCGGAATCTCCTGAGTGGACACCTGCAAGTTCAATATGTTCCATAACAGATGGGATATATACTTCATTTCCATCTGCCAATGCATCTGCTTCACATTCAAAAGCATTGCGAAGAAAACGGTCGAGCAAAAGCGGGCGATCCGGAGTAACCCCTACTGCTTTTGCAACATATTCCTTTAACATATTTTCATCATATATAACTTCCATCCCACGACCACCAAGAACAAAAGAAGGGCGTATCATTATTGGATATCCTATATTATTTGTAACCTTAATTGCTTCATCAATATCAGATGCCATCCCTGCTTCGGGCATTGGTATTTCAAGTTGCTCCATCATTTTTCTAAAAAGATCGCGGTCTTCGGCAACATCAATACTATTAATGCTTGTTCCAAGAATTTTTACCCCTTCATCTGCAAGCTCTCGTGCAATATTAAGCGGAGTTTGACCTCCAAACTGTACAATAACGCCTAAAGGTTTTTCTTTTTCATAAATCTGCAAAACATCTTCGAGCGTTACTGGCTCAAAATAAAGCTTATCGCTTGTATCGTAATCTGTTGAAACTGTAGAAGGATTACAGTTGACCATTATTGTTTCATAGCCCAGTTCGCGGAGCGCAAAAGCAGCATGCACACAGCAATAATCAAATTCTATTCCCTGCCCTATTCTGTTGGGGCCTCCGCCAAGGATCATTATTTTTTTGTTATTTGAAGTTGCCTTGGATATATCTGGCGCATTATATGTAGAGTAATAATAATATGCACCTGTCTTGCCGGAAACAGGGACAGTGTGCCACCCTTCAACCAAACCAAGTTCTGTGCGGCGTTTTCTAACATCTTTTTCTCTTATGCCAAGTATCTTTGCAATATATTTATCGGAAAATCCATCTTTTTTTGCTTTTGTCAAAAGTTCATTAGATGGTAGTTGGCCTGGTTTTTTTAACATCTCTTCTTCAAGCTCTACAAGCTCTTTTATTAAATTAAGATAATATTCTTTAATATATGTAAGTTCAAAAAGCTTTTTAATATTTGCCCCTTTTCTGATAGCTTCATATAAAATAAAGAAGCGCTCGCTTGTAGGGCGCATAAGCATTTCCATTAATTCACTTAGAGATTTTCTGTTAAAATCTTTTGCAAAGCCAAGACCATGTCTGCCATTTTCAAGACCCCGAATTGCTTTTTGAAAAGTTTCTTTAAAAGTCTTGCCAATTGCCATAACTTCGCCAACTGCTTTCATTTGTGTTCCAAGCGAATCCTGAACCCCTCGAAATTTTTCAAAAGCCCAGCGCGGAAATTTTATAACAACATAATCTCCGGAAGGTGTATATTTCTCAAGAGTTCCATCCCGCCAATATGGGATCTCATCCATTGTCATTCCGGTTGCAAGTTTTGCAGAAATCAAAGCTATTGGAAATCCTGTAGCTTTTGATGCTAATGCAGAAGAGCGGGAAGTTCTCGGGTTGATTTCAATAATTACAATACGTCCTGTCTTTGGGTCATGGGCAAACTGGACATTTGTTCCGCCTATAACTCCAATAGTTTCAACAACTTGAAATGCAAGTTGTTTAAGCCTTTCTTCTGTTTTTTTATCAATTGTTAACATTGGAACTATACAGCAAGAATCTCCGGTGTGCACACCAACTGCATCAATATTTTCAATAAAACATACAGATATCATATTTTTGCTGTCACGTACAACCTCAACTTCAAGCTCTTCCCAACCAAGGATTGATTCTTCAATGAGACATTGGTTAGTTAAAGAAAGTTCAAGTCCCCTGCTAACAATTGCGCGCAGTTCTTCGACATTATAAACAAGACCTCCGCCAGCGCCGCCCATTGTATATGCAGGTCTTACAACTACTGGATATGAAAGCTTTTCTGCTATATTTTCAGCTTCTGCAACTGAATATGCAATATCAGAATTAGCTGTCTCTATGCCCAGTTCCTGCATTAGTTGCTTAAATATTTCTCTGTCTTCCCCTTTTTTAATTGCCTCAAGATTTACTCCAATTACTTTTACATTATATTTTTCAAGTACTTTTGCATTACTAAGCTGAGAAGCAAGATTAAGCCCTGTTTGGCCTCCAAGGTTTGGCAATAGTGCATCTGGTCTCTCTTTTTCTATGATTTGTGTTAACCTTTCAAGGTTTAGTGGTTCAATATATGTTGCATCTGCCATTACAGGATCTGTCATAATCGTTGCAGGATTTGAATTAACAAGAACAATCTGATACCCATGTTCCCTTAGAGCTTTACATGCCTGAGTCCCTGAATAATCGAATTCGCATGCTTGTCCAATTACTATTGGCCCTGAACCTATTATTAATATTTTTTTTATATCTTCTTGCTTCATCTTTTCCCCTCGTTTAAGATAATCCCGTGTATTTTTATGCACAAAACTGTATTTTAATACACAAAAGCTATCATATTATTTAAATAATGAGAAGTAGAAAATAATATTTTTTTAATATTTATTACTTTGAATTAGTGGTTAAACAAATTTTCTTAATCTTAGGATGTTCCTGTTTTCAAACACCCCTTCTGACAAAAATAGTTCTTTTAGACCAGGATGTATCCTGTTATATACTTCTTCGGTTATATAAAAATTATCAGGTTTCGCGAATTTCTGTCCCAAATGAAAAGTAAAATTTATTGTGTCGGAAACAATGGTTCCGGTATTGCCACGTTCTTTATATACTGTTTCTCCTACATGAAGAGCAAGTCTGTAGGATATCTCCATTTTAAAAGGAAAATCTTCACAACTGGCTATAGGCGCATTCACTATAAGTTTAGATGCTGTTATTGCCACATCATGGTCATTTTTTGTATATGGAAATAAAATAAGACCGCCAAATTCATTCCACATCCATATTTTACCATTTATTGGTTTTATATGCTGTTCTATATAATTATGAAAAACTTCTTTAACTTTTTGTAAAATAGATTGGCCTGTTTTTCTTTTCCAATCAGCAGCCAAATCTATTTCTGCATAAAGAAAATAAAAAACATATTCTTCACCATTTTTAATTTTTTTCCATTCTCCATTTGGAACTAATTTTGCAGAAAATTCTTTTTTAGCTAAAACAGGCAATAATTTTTGAGATTTTTCATTTTTATTTTCAGTCTCTGTCATATTGTGGGGCAAAAAATTTACTTTTTCTTTTAAAGCAAAAATATCTTTTATCCGTTTTTTAGTAATTCCTTCCAGAAGTTGTTTGTTTCCTATGTAATCAGAAATTCCTGCATGAAAAAAAGCTGCTGGATCTGGAGCAACAGATTTTGAGTCAATAATTCCAAGAAAAATAATTTGTTGTTTTAAAAGTGATTTAATATGTTCCCAATATTCTTTTTCACTATTTTGATAAATATCAAAATATACAATAACAGGTCCTGATAAATTTTTCACATATTTTTTATAATTTTCTTTGCAGGATTTTTCAATCTCATAACCAGACTTTTTAAGAGGATAAAAACTTTCTTCTACTTTCTTTTGATTACTGATAATTAATATTTTCACTTGCTTTCCAGTATAAGTTCATAGTTATGATATTCAGTAGCCCCTTTCCCCTGCAATAGCTTTATACCGGTTCTTGCAATATTATCGAGCATAAATTTAACAGGCTGGCTGATTGTCATTGTTCCTGGCTTCGTAAAATAAGACTCTATTTCCATTACTTTTTTTACAGCATCACAAGCCTTTAAATCTTCTTCATAAGGGGAATATTCAAATGTGCCGGAATGAACAGCAATTCTTACTTTTAAATGTGTTTTTAAAGGGCAATTCAGGTAATTATAAAAAAATAGTTCATGCAAAATCTCTTTTCCAGCTATTACTGCGCTCTGCTGTTTATTACCAAAAAAGAATGAAGCAAGTCCTCCATCACCATCCCAACTCCATAAACGACCATTTCTTTTTAGAACAGCTCTGGTTGTAACTTCCCTAAGATATTTATAAGCCTTATGAACATCTTTTTCAGAATTTTCCCTTACCATTTTAGAATTGCCTGCTATATCAAGCCGCATAAAAGCAAAACCATAGTCTTTTCCTGTTTTTAAAGTTCCCCAATTTCTACTTAGTCTATTTTTAGGATTTTCAACAAATATATTGTTTACTCCATCATAAATATAACCTAAATCAAAGACACCTAAAATAATTTGGTTCATATATGGGATAGAGTATCTTCGTCCCATAACACCATTATTTCCGGCATCTACCATGAGTAAAACAAAATCAATAAAACAGTCATTTTTTACTGTATCTTTTATAATTTGACGAGCTGCATCTTTATTTGGTATAGCCATACTTCTTGGAAAACCAAGTCGGCCATGCAGATCATAGTTTGGAATTAGTTTTCTTACTAAATCAAGCATAACATTTGTAGGCATTGATTGAGCAAGCGCTTTTACACAAGTACTAATTAATAAGCTTCCTACACGATTCATTTGTTAATTATATAGATATTAAATTAATGCAAAAACGTCAAGATACTCAAGCCTCTCCTCAAATAATCATCTTCAATAGAGTACGGCTTATGGCTAAGAATGTTCAGGGTTGAACTGTAAATGTAACCACTCTTTCCTCATATCCACTTTGAACGTGCAGAGTATGAAAGCCAGGGCTGCGCTCAAGAAAAAAAACAAAGGGTCGAGTGATGCTGAAACTCCGGCCATTAAAAGTTACATGTAATTCATCTTCAGTGCCGCCTATAACCTCTACCGGGATTTCGTTCCTGCCTATGCCTGAGCTGCTCAAATAGACAAAACCATCACGAGGATTCGTAATTTCCAGTGGCCGGGAACTGAAGTCAATAGAACCCTGTCTCACTGCAGTATTAAACCATGCCTGATATTCAGCAGGGAATACTACTTCAAAGCGGCCATCTACCATCTGATGCCAGGTGCAAGGCCTATTTTCCTCTCCTGTTTGAATGTATTCATTGATGGTCGCAGGGCAGACATGCGTGGGCATCATCCCCGAAAGAGCGCATATCCTTTGCGGTTGCCAGTTTTCAGGAGTCGGGAACTCCTGCGCACTCCCCCTGCCATGCAAAAAAACCAGAGTATCCCGAACAGTGGCAGCCGGGACAGAACTGCCTGTCCTGCCTATAACTGTTTCGCCGGTAAAGTTACCCATCCACACTCCGACGCTGTATTTTGTAGTAGCCCCAAGCGCAACAATACTTTGAAACTGATTAGCAGTGCCGGTTTTAAATATTGACGGAAACGGTGTTCTGAAACTCGTAGCTGGACCAAAAGCCAGCACTCTGGCATCTGGATCAGACAAAATTGAGCAGATGAGCCTGGAGGTGTCTGCAGAAAAAATCCGCTGCTCTATTATGCTATTCTGCTGCGTTCTGCCATTCAATTCCCACGTCAGTGGTATGTAAACACCGTCCCTTGGAAAAACACTAAAAGACCTGACAAGCTCCTTGAGACTTACCGGAGCGTTACCAAGCGCAAGACCCAAACCCACCTCATCTGCGGAACGTTCAAGAGAATCAAAACCCAGGGAAAAAAGCTGATAGGTAAAATTCCTTACCCCAAGCCGGTAGAGCAGATACACTGCCGGAATATTCAGGCTTGAAGCCAGGCTTGTGCGAAAAAGCATTGGACCATTAAAACGGTTGTTGAAATTACGAGGAAGGTAAACTTCACTTACGCCAAAACTCATTTGAATGTCTGCAATAACATCATTAGGTTTAAAGCCTTTTTCAAGAGCCATAGCATAGAGAAGTGGCTTCATACTGCTGCCAGGCTGGTTTAGCGCCAACACTCCGTCAACCTGCCCCGCAGCTTCTTCGTTATTGAAATCATAACTACCTACCCAGGCAAGAATTTCTCCTGTTTCATTATCAATAACAATAGCAGCGCCGTTAGTGAGCCTGGCTGTTTGATGGCGGATCACACTTCCGGCAACTGCGCCTTCAAGAAAATGCTGCAGGCCAAGATCAATGGAAAGGTATATTTCGCTGCGCGGTTCACTCTGGCCAGCGTTGATATGCCGGATAAGATGGGGCAGCTCAAATGGGTACGCAAACCTGCGGGCAGAAGAAGCAGCAAACTTCCAGTCATATATGGTTATGTCAGCCAAAAGCGGCCAGGCTGAAGAGCGTCTCTTGCTTCTGCTAAAATTGGCATGCAGTTCCGCAGCAGCAGATACGCACGCTCCGGGATTTTCCAGCGGATTGTAGAGACTTGGGCGCCTGGGAATAACTGCCAGACAAAAAATCTGGGCAGGAGAAAGCATGGAAAGTTCAGAGGCAAAAAAAGTCCGGCTAGCAGAAGCAACCCCTTCTGTGTTAAAACCAAAAGGGACTGAATTAAGGTATAACTCAAGTATTTCATCTTTTGAAAGTCTTGTTTCAAGGCGCATGGCGTTTACTGCCTCGCCTATCTTTCTCCGCAATTCCCCTCCTCTGCGGCTGGTATTTGCAGGAGTTGCCTCTATGGAAATAAGCCTGGCAAGCTGCATGGTTATGGTAGATGCCCCGCTTACCACCATTCTCTGTGTGAGATTCTGGAAAAGAGCGCGAGAAAAAGCAAGAGCATCAACACCAAAATGGCGGTAAAAACGGCGGTCTTCGGCAAAGATAAAAACTTCCTTCACTTGGCCGGGAATGTGTTCCGGTATTTCCCGGCGCAGTCCATCAGCCAGAGGAGTTACCTGCAGCAAAATGCCGTTGCGGTCCAGGTAACGGACACTGTTGGGTCTGGCCATAAAAGCCTCCAACTCCGGATAGGGGGAAAACCGCAGGATAAGCCAGGCCAGCGCAAACACCCCCATCACCACAACAGCAATTCGGAGAGTAATTTTTAACACTTTTTTATTTATCTTTAAAATTGAAATATTATTCAATTGTGTAAATCACCCCCCGGCTGCGCCCGAAAATCTCCGGCTCATACATACACTCAGCCTGAGCTGGTGGTGTTGGATAGACACCCCTTCTTACAGCACGGAAAAGGAAATTCACTGTTTCTTCTCCTTTGTTAAACTGATCCCAAAAAAATTGAATCTCATTGTCAAAAATAGCCCGGTGACTTAACCATGACCCGCGGCGTTCGCTTTCATCAGTGCCGGCTGCTCCGCCTCTATCGTCAAAAGTAGCAGTAGTAACAAAAGTTGCATCAAGTATCTCTGCGCCCGAAGGGACAGGAACACGCAAAGCAACAAAAGTGCGGTCATGACTGGATGACAGCCTCACCCTGCCCCGGTAAACTTTTCCACTTATCAGGGCAGTTCCCTGTATTGCCTCGCCAGTCTCTATATCGTAAATACTCAAGAAAACACCCAACCCCTCGTCACGGAATGACTGAAGTTCTGCGGGTATGGCATAACGGAGGGAAGCTGTGTAGTAAATATTACCTGTTCCCTGACGAGTAAACTCTAAGGCATGTATGCGATCCCGGTCCAGTCCCGCTAACATTGCTTCGTTAAAATTGAAGGTTCCGGTAACTGGTTTTGCTCCCAGCCCCTGGAATGTGCCGCTCAAAAGCTCTGTTCCTGCCAACATGGCAGCCGCATTCACGTTAATATTGGCAAGATCTTCCGCGCGAATCAATGCATCAACTGCGGAAAGAACCCGCGCAGTTACCAGCGTGCTTTGCCAGAAGCCTCCGGAACGCTTGTTTTCCAGCGTGGTAAAGAGGAGCCGGGTATTGATCTCATCTCCTGGATATTGATCCACAAAGAATTGCAAAGTAAGCGCAAGCTGTTCAACCCTGCCGCCAAAAATATTCCAGCGGTGTCTTTCCAGAGGGTCGGTAATCTCCACACCCCTGGCAGTCATGCGAACAAGATCGCGCAGGCGTTGGGCAGTACGCGCAGCTTCAGCGTTCCTGCCCAGAACACGGTAAGTCATGCCGGTCAAGGCAAGCACTGACGGGTCAAGATTACTTCGGCTCAAGATTTCATTGAGCCGTGCCGGATCTATCCTTTCGCCAAGCAGGGATAAGACATAGAGCATATAACTTTGCAAATACAGTTGGCACTCACACCATGCCTGACTTCCTCGCCGCCTCTGCGACTCCTGGAGTTCCCGCTCAAGAAAAGCTGTAAGAGCAGGGACATTCAGAGACGAGGGGATGGCAATCTCTTTTGATTGAGCAATGGCAATAATATGCGCTATGCGCAGGCTGACGAAAAAGTTGCCGCGAGTACCAGAGGGCCAGAAAGGAAAGCCTCCGCTGGCGAGCTGTATTTGCCCCCAGGATCTGAGCTCATTTTCCACCACACGGCGAGGATTAGCAACATCGCTTCTAAGGTTTAAAGCTTCAATATGTTCACCGAAAATCACCAGCGGCAGAATAGCTGCGGCGCGCTGCCCCAGACACGCAAAAGGATAATGGAAAAGGTAAGTGACAGCTGAATCCAATAACCCTAGCCGCGTTGCATCAAGAACCAGCGAAAGATTGCCCATCCCACCATCTGCAAACGAAGGGATAACAAGCCCCTCAGTGCTTCTGTTTGTTGTCACTGTGCCAATGGTGGTAATTGTTTCAAAAACAAACGGACGCTCAATCTGCAGTTCCCTGACAAGCCTTTCATTAAGGATATTTGAATTGATGGTAAAATTGAGACTTACAGTCCCTGCTCTTACTGCGCCAACATCGAAATTAACAACAGCATTCTCACCGCTTCTAACTGTTACACGGCGCTCGTGTATTCCATCAACAAAAGCCTCTCCAGGTGTCTTCGCTAAACCGCTTGCATAATCATTTGGTCCTGGTGGACCTATATTTAGCCTGACCGTCAAGGTATGGGACGATGTATCAAGATTTGTGATAAGCACTCCAACTTCAGCAGTATCCCGCTCCCGAACGCGGCGTGGCAAAAGCTCCCGCACATTTATCTGGTTCTGGGCAGCAATCTCACTTTCCCGAAGCGCAAAAAGGTCTCCGCGCACCCCAAAGGCTGTTACGCGATATGTCGTAAGATTGTCGGGAAGCCGGAATCTGACAGTCACCCTGCCGTTAGCATCAGTAATAAGCATGGGTTCAAAAACAGCAGTGGGGTTAAAGTCCCTGCGTTCCTCAAGTTTGCTTTCATCTTCAGCGTCTCCGCCTGCAAGATTTTTTACACTGTAAGTTACTGGGTCCATAAGCCATGCGCGGGAATCACCACCCATCACTGCAAG
>Ga0136643_10002573_pt1 | contig 23661 bp, 8 predicted proteins | sample TergutLab28metaG_FD_96883 | JGI IMG/M metagenome (GOLD analysis project Ga0136643, IMG submission 96883) | Labiotermes labralis P1 segment gut microbial communities from Petit-Saut dam, French Guiana - Lab288 P1 (version 3) (version 3) | ecosystem: Host-associated > Arthropoda: Insects >... | reverse complement strand
TTTTTTTTTTTGCCCAATTTTATATATTCCCTTCCCGTGCTTTTTGTTTGGGTGGTGTATGTTTTTTTTTTTTGGGGGGGGGGGGGGGGGATCTTTACTGTTTGGTGTAGAGCACAGTTTTCTAGGTCATTACGGCCTGACCACCAGCCTGCTGCTACCATTGCATAACTGCCACCAGATGTAATTGAATTAAAATTTGTATAATTGCTTTAAAAATTCAGGTTTTTTAATATCTAACAGGCCATACCTTTCTTTTGTGATCACTAAGAAATTCACGTGGCCTGATTACATATGAATTTCTGATCATGTAATCTACTACTGAAAGTATTTGGACACACCTGTGTTAAGACGTTATACTACTATAATTTGTTGTACTGGATCAGGAAAATACCATAATAAGTTTCACATAGTGTGGCTGTGTGACAAGCAGTTTTCTGGAAGGAGAAGTGATCAAACTACTACAGTAGGCTACAGCTGGTCATACATGTACAGAAAACAAAAGAAGTGATTGTAAGAAACAGCTAAAAGAAGGCTGTTGCACCTTTTCTTAAAATTTGTAGAAATGGGTGCACATGTCAAATGATAGTCCTCTGGGTTCAACAACTTCCAAGACAGTTTCATCACATGCAACTTGTTTGTGCAAAGTTAGTACCATCTTACAATCCCATACAGTATCAAATCCCAGAAGACTTTATTATTTGATCAAGAACTGCTTTGATAGCCTCAAAACTTACAAATGTAACAATAAAGATAATGCACAGCAATACATTTCAATAATAAAGGAACCTTTATCATCAGCAGCTCAGTGGAGAGTGACGAATTAAATAACTCATTAAGTTCAACAGAATGGTAGTGCAGAAATATTTTACTCAGTTTTGTGAAAAAGTGCTAGTGCTAGGCCACATACAACCTCAGGAGAGGGGATGTTAGATTTTAAATCCAGGAATCTTCCAAATTCTATACATGAACTGGCTCTGTTTTCTGAGTCAATGGGCAGGTGATACTCTGTCATAAATTTCTACAGTAATCACCTTTTAATATCAGCAGATTTATACAGATCATATATTTTCCAGTTTTATTCTGTCACTGTGTATGGTGACAACACAAACCCAGTTCTGTAGTCAACTAACAGAAGCTATATGCCTTACAAGACTACAATTACTGCAGTATTTTTAAGAGACTGCGCTTAGTGTGTCCTGAAAATATCACTAACTAAATCACATATCAGCACACTCACATATACCAGAAAGGCCAACTAGGCCGCACACAAATGTCTGGTGATTTGCTAGAAAGACACCAGAATGAGAAATTTTGAAGAGCAAATGTTTCCCAGTGCATGTAGACAGTCTATTATAGCCCTTTTTTAAAGTTCAAGTTTTGAAGACTTTTTCCTGAAACCAATTAAAATGAAATTTAAAATGTAAGTTAGTTATAAATATCTACTTTACAACTCATATTTTTAATGGCCAGTAGGGTTACCACCTAACAGGGTCAGTCTAAGATATTTCTGGATCCAAGGTGAAGATTGGGGTTCCTGCCTGTGAATATTCCTGAACTGACAATGCAGATAGAGCACTGTAAAAAATTACATTCATAATTTGAAACACAATACAGCAGAGACACAAAATTGTGATGTGGGTATGCTGCACCGAAATGCAGATATAGTAGTAACCCATAGAAACCAAAGGAAGCATCACAACGGTAGTAATATCCAAGTGGCTATAATAACAAATTGTCATGTTTTAAGAATTGAACATGGACCTATACTCCAGCACTTTATTTTTTGCAGTAAGTGTAAGTACTGCACATACTGAGTTAATTAGTTATGCCGCAGAAGGAACATACAAAAGTGAGTGAAGGTCAATGAAGGAAGGTATGCAGAAGAACTGGGTATATTCTTAATGTCAAGTTGCATGTAATGCATATCAAAATATGTCCACTTCACTACAGAATGCAGATTTCCAGTGTTGTTACTACTGGGCCTACTGCTATGCTATGTTGATGTGTCAACATTCCTGGTGCCTGCAGAAATATGCACAACATGGGTAACTCTTCACAGAATGATATAATGCTCTCAAAGTGGGCAAAATATTGTGTTTTGTGCCATTAAATGCCTCATTTTAAAATTATAATATTTATATGCATATTATATGAATCTGTTATGGTGCCATGTATACCATAGCAACAATGAAATTCTGGGTTTCTGAACGTGCTTCACTTCAGTCTGTGTTCAGCCCCTTTATTTTTAGTAATTCTTACATAATTCGTCTACATTTGAGTTAAATATTCCGTTTTCATTGTTACATTCTCATTATGTTGTCTGGATATTCATCAGATAATATTTCAGAATCTAAATTAATTACAATATACACGTACTCTATCCTCATACAAGTTTTATTTAATAATAAAAAACACACATTCACAGATCATTCTGCCTTGATTTTTATACATGGAGTAAACAGGTGACATTATGGATTCGGAGTTAACAGAATACATAGAAGAGAAAGAATAAATAAGTTATTATAATTATTTTTTAAAGTTGTATATAATATACTTGTTTCAAATCCACATACATTATTTACAAATAGACTGAATACATTGTAGTCTTTACTGGATTCACGGTTGTGTCTGGTTTTGTATTCTTTGAAGTTAACCTTATTAGCTGAACATACACAGGTTTCAACACTGCTTACATTTCAGTATTGCCGGAGGACTTGTGGGAAGTCATTTTGTGTGTGATAAAATTATATTTAAATAACCATATGCCTTAAGAAGCGCTTAAATTGCTCTTAGTTTTGGACCATTCCAGTTTAAAAACGCTTGTTACAATAGAACATTCCCTTGGTGTTGATACCTTAATATATTAAGGTATTTAAAATTTATACTGAGCGAAACTTCAATATACTGCTTCTTCCAGGTATCCAACCAAAATTTGCCTTACATCTTCAGGCCCTTTATTTTCCTGAAATCATTGTGGTTTGTCGTATGTATAATATTTAACACCAACTTGTTGAGCAACGTTTTTATTTGTTAATTATTGCTGCGACATGTTTCGGCCTCAGTTGTTGGCCGTCTTCAGAGAGCGTATTAGTGTTTTCGACGTCTGTTACTCAAGTGGATACATAAGCAGCAGGCATCGAAAAGACGGTTAACTGCTAAGTTCGAAATATGTAGGAGCAGTAATTAACAAATAAAAAGTTGTGCAACAAATTGGTGTTAAATATTATGCATATAATGTAGTTGCACGGTGCACGGAAAATGTACAGTATTAAATCTGCAGGTTGTCGTAGTTTACAGTACATTGATAACAGTAACAACGATTTTATTATGGTAATGATTACTTACTAAATCATAAGTGATACGTAATTTGTCACTGAGAAAATAATATTCGAATATGGAAGCCCAAGAAACACGGGCCTCATCACCACCTCCTGTCTGAAGTTGAGAAGCAAATGAAGAGGATTCAAGTCAGTTGATTCCCTATGGCTTATGCTCCTCTTCTCGTGTCTACTGGATTTTAGTGTAACGAAATCTTGACAGTTCTTCTCTAAAATCCAATATTAAAGTGATTTTCCTGTAATTTGATGTGAATTCAAATGTTTACAGTATATTCGCTTTGTCTTTGAACGCTGTTGAAAAACACGTCGTTATTTTTATGAAATTAAATTCTTTTTTTATTATCAAACTGAGAACATCAGGAAGTTATGAATCGGGTGCTAAATAATTTGTTAGACAAACCAGCTCTGGGAAACTGCAGTTATCTCTATCAATCACGAAAGGAATTTCATTGCAATAAGACAGCGTATTTTTAAATGTTAGTGGAGTGTATAATTTAATACGTAGAAGGTTGTACCCCTTTATTCGGAGCCGGCGTAGGTCATTCGATGTAGTGACTAGGTTAGGGGCTGGGAAACCAAGGAATCGTTTTCCGTTTGCCAACAGGGCAAATAGGTTTATCGGTTTTCCAAAGAGTAAGACTTCCTCTGGACCCCACTCAGCCTCTATTCAATGGGTATTGGGGGCTTTTTGCTTGGAGGTAAAGCGACCGGGGCGTGAAGCTGACGATGCACTTCCATGTAGTGTCAAGTTTAAGAGCGAGTGCAGCTGTATCTTTGCTCCCTCATATGCCTTCATAGCATTCGCTTGGACAGCTTGTACCTGTCCATTACTCATTTACAAGAAGCGCAAGTTTTCACGCTGGGAATATATGTTACGAAAAACGTAACTGGGTTGTAACCAGACGCGGGGTGTGCATGGTAACCGTATTAAGTAGGCTAACACCGTAACATAAGCGCTGTGCCCCTAACTGGAACAGTACAGGGCGTACCTGACAGATGCTGCACACGCTTACAGATCATACCGGGTTTTGCGTGTTTTACCACAACAATGCAAGAACTCAACTCACTTGGTAAGTTCAAACCCTGTTCCAACAAGGGCAGAAAGCTCGTGTTAAATGTGTGAACCAGGCTGACGTGAATAATGTCAAAGTCCCGCGTCCGTTTGTGAGACACCGAGATGTTCAAAGCTGTGAATTTCTGAAACGCATAATTTAAAAATTGGTACCAAGCCCTTGGCACTTTCCAGCTTCTTCTACTTTCTGAAGGAGAGTACGTAGATTAATATGTTTGTCCTTCCAGTTCAGCTTTTGGGCCAATTTTACGATTGTTACGAAATTTGGTATGCACAATGTATCATTGCAGACCATCTCAACCTAGCGTTTTTTTTTTGCTACAATCGGTAACAGTACGATGAACGCAATAAATTTTGGCTGGTAGCGACGGTAACTCATTTAATCTACGGTCTTTATTGCGTATTGTAATGTGTCTTAAAAATGTTCAGCTGTTATAACGGTAAGTCTTTTTGGTAAAATATGCGAGCAAAACAATAGAACGAGGAATGCATGGAATCTTCAGGGAATAACGTTCAATGCGGATCGCACGTAAACAGCAGGCTTTTTGGTTGTGTATGTCTAATTTCTGTTAGTTTGATGGCTGCCTGTTCACTTGATTGCAAAAACGAAAGGCCTATTCGGACATTTCGACGACACTTCAGAAGTGTCCAATTTTATGTGTGGCGCACAATATAAATTTTGTTCGTGACCATTTTATCGCCTTTCTTATTACCACATACTTCTTTATTAAATAACAGAAATCAAAACCAACAAAATTTACTATTAATGTTACTGCATTTTACCTGCGGTTAAGTCATGCGTCAGCCCGATAATGGACAGTGCAAGCCTAACTTTTAGCTATTGAGACTGAGAAAAATTATGTTATGTTTTGACTAAAGTGCTGTTAATTTTTACTTGAAACTATTCTGTATTTAGGGAGACACTTCTGGTGGTCTATAATTAATTATTGTAGACAACTAGGGGTTTCACCCTTAAATACAATGTATTTCGTTGGTCATACTTTCTGTGATGATCGTGAATATGAAGTACTATGTTGAACAGAGGACGTTTATTGTCGAATTGTGTACGAAACCCCATAAAAGCATCTTAATAAATTTGTAAGTCCGTTCTCGGAGTTACAATTCTTTCGAAATCAACAGTTCATCAACTGGTGAACAAATGCCGAACAGGTTCTTTGAGAGGGGGCGACGGTGAGCACGATATGTTTTCTAAGAAGTAGTATTTTAGTTAATAGTGGAGAACGTTGAGAAGAATGTTCTTGAAAATCTTTGTTGTGAAAGTACGGTTTGTAACTTTTTTTTGAACTAGTGTGTAGTGGTGAATCGATTCCTTGATAAATTAAGGTCACGTAAATGCTTACAATAACAGATATTTCGACAGGCAAACAAACACTAATGCACAAGGTGCCGTTTACATTACATTAAAGCTGGGGTATGGTGTGCTGTCAGTGCAACAAGACTAATTGGGCTTATCTTCTTTCGAATACAGTAATTTCAGAAAGATACAATGGACACATTTTCGCACCATTTTGTGAAAATTTAAGTGATGAAAAGGAGTACGCGTTCTTCCAGCAGGATAATACGACCGCCCATACAGACAATTTGATCGTCTATTGTGGCTTGTTGTTTCGCCCCCCCCCTCCCCCCTCCAACGCCATGTGGCTGTTAATTGTGGAGATGTTTAAAAGACAACGGTCACAAAGGAAGGCCTTAAGGAAATTATGTGGCGCCCAGTATCGGAGGACAGGAAGAGTTTTTAATAATATGCTCACATGTGTGATGCACGCACGAGAGTGGCGGGACGTCATTTAAAACGCCTGCTTTAACACGCGTTAAATGGGACACTCTGTAGGTATATTTAGCTTTCGATCTGCTGGTGATGAGTAATGAAACATTGGAACTACGATTGTGAAACTTAACACTGAGACAGAACATTGAAGGACATAAAGCTTCTGCAGGAAGTCTTTTTCCCGACAGTGAAACTATATACATGGCGACATGTTGCCGCGTATGTGGTTTGGCTGTCGCGACAGTGCAAAATTAACGTCGGCAAAATATGTACTTCTGTAACGTTCTTAAAATGATAATGATAACAATCAGTAGCATATTTACAATTACAAGCAATAAAACTGAGACTCGACTGGGATTCGATCTCATGTACATAGCTTAATATTTATAAATACACATTACATAAATAAAGTCTGTAGGACCGGAAGTCGACAACAGAAAATTATGTGTAAGATTTCTGCCTGCCACTCCATTTTACTGAACACGAATGAGAGAGTGATCACATTAGTGCGATGATCTTGGCAAATTTGAATTCCAACATTGGGGTTCCTTTCTGAAATGGAATCTTGCAGTAATTAACGCCACTTACTATATTACCAGAGGTATCACACTGTCTAAATATCTGCTTTTTGAAGCAAATGACATTTCCTTTTGCAGATTTCAGTTTTAGCTTACCGCAAACATCGCAGAACGTATCCATATATGCATGATATCAGCAAACTCAGATTAAAAATTACCTTAACTTGGGGCCGTAGTTTGCGATAGACACAGCACTAATGCATCTCAACACACCAGACAGCACATAAATTTATTTATTGGTTCTTGAGGAACAAACGTTTTAAGATTTTGAGGAAACCAGTTAAGGAAATTATTTCGTGAAGGAGGTTAGAACAAAGACTGGTAAAATCCCTTCCTTTAGCTGCACCAGATAGGAGTGAGTTTAGTGATAAAGAGTTCTCAATACATGCTTTTTTTCCACAAATCTGAATGATTTTGTAAGTCATTTTAATAGAAAAACGCCGACGAATTCTTTGTCGTGATACAGAAATTTTGCAACAACAACTTTATTAAAACCTTTCTCTTGTGCAATTTAGCGTCGTAATACGTTATCCAATTACCACTAAATGCTTCAGTCAGTACAGTTTTTACGTGGAGGTTGTGATACGAAGTGATATTTACGTATTATATTTCTTTTACGGTTGCAGAATTTAGTGAGGGTGTCTTCTTATCTAGAGCAAGATCTCATAATGAATGGACAAGTATTTGAAGGGGTTCAGAATTTTAGATATTTAGGTGCCTTGATTAATTCAAAAGAATTCAATAAGTCATGAAATGAAATCACGGAATGGTGCGGGTAATATATGGTATTATAGTCTACGACAAACATTTAGATCTAGAGACATGAGTAAAGCAATTAAAATTCAGATATGTAAGACGACAGATAACCAGTTGTAGTGTACGGGAGTGAAACATGGGCTGTGACTGAGATGGATATGAAAAGAATGGGTACATGGGAGAGAAAACATCAACAAAGTGGTAAAGCAAAGAATACGGTGAATCAGAATTGACGGAGCTGTATAAAGATCTAGACATAGTAGCAGATATTAAAAAGAAGAGTCTGGAATGCATTTGGGCAGGGAAGGACAGATTAGAATATATGTGAGAGTAAACCGGGGGGACATAGAAGAACGGGAAGACCTAGAATGAGATGGCTGGAAGATGTACGGAATGATCTACGGGAGATGAAGTTTAAGAGATGGCGACAGAAGGCAGTCGACAGGGAAGAATGGGCGTCCGTAATTAAGGAGGCCAAGGCTGTCAGAGGGCCTTAGAGTCAAGAAGTAAGTAAGTCTTTTTATAGTTTTAATGATAGTTACGGGTTTGATGAAAGTCGGGGTTGTGTTCCCGGCAGGGAGATTTTTCTCTTCACCAAGTCCAGGCTGATTCAGGGGCTTACCCAGCCTGCTTCTAAACAGCCTCAAAGGGTCTCTGTCTTTGAAGGTTAAACGGTCAGAATGTGAATCTGACCACGCATGGGAATCAAGGATGTGTAGAAATATGTTACTAAATTATCGAATATGAATGTTAAATTATAAATGTAGTTGGCTGCGAAAAATTTGTACATGCTGTTTACATTCAGACTGGCAGGATTTTCACCGAAGGTTAGGCAGCTGATTATTCATTATATGAGGGCCATAAAAGCATTAGTATGATTATTTTTCTCAGCAGTAGCGGCAATAGCCACACATTCTTACATCCAGTACCTTGTCGAGTCTTAAATAAAGCTGCCAAGTTATATTTCACAAGAAAAGGAACATAAAGCTGAACATTGGAAGGAGTTAAATAACAGTAAGTATTTAGGTCAGGTTCTACCATTCTGTCGGTCCCCTATTATGTCTGATATTGGATCATTGGTGCGGCCAAGTTTGAATGGTGACTCGTGTTCATCCGAAGAGCTGTTAAACTTTTACTGTACCACTCGTCCTCCGGACTCATACCTGAAAAAAAAATCAACAAAAGAATTACTTCATATCCACAGATTTTAGTAATTCATAGTAACAATTACAATATTACATGACGATTAGCCACACCAGCAGCCTGCTTCATTATTAAATATATACACAGGTACATTATTTTATCTGACAGCTATCGCTAGTCACTTCCCGTCACTCGATTGTGTTATAAACATAAGCCCATAAACCGGCAAGTGACCATGCTGCGTACCGAACAGTGTATGATTCACCTGCTTGTCTCTAGACGCATTTCGTGTGATACAGACGCTAGTGAAAGTGTGCAGATAACAATTTACAAATACTTGAAAAGTTCCCGAGCGACAAATTTCATTCTAGGCGGTAAAATAATAATCAGAAGACAGAAGTCTACTGTTCACAAAATCTACGACATAGATTGTGAAGGAAGACTGGATTTTCATGGAATGTATGATGGAGAAATTGACTCCATAATCGTTCTGTTTAGCGACGAAACTTTGTTTCAACTCAAAACATACAGGAACTCTGAGAATAACAAGTTTTCTACTTTCACCCACGAAGTGCAATTACAATAACATAAGGCTTGTGTGTGGTGTGTTGAAATTACGACCAGGATAACTGAGTCCATTTTTTTCTGAGACCATATATTGACACCAATATATTATGCACATTCTGACACCATTTGTGCTCTGATATAATGTGTAATTAAATTCTGTGTGTTGTGTACAGTGTATTTTTGGCGACAGAATAATAAGCAGGGGACGTTACGGTATAATTCTGACAGAGGAAGACGACCTTACAGAAAGCCTTCAGAAGGTAGTAGTTTAAATTTCACCAGCAAAATCTCTGTGTGCAGTAAACGTTATATTTACTGGCATAACACATCTGCTTGCCGAAGGGAACCATTTCGAACACAGCCTCCAAATTCGGTTAGTAAGAGCTTATTAACTATAATACGTTGAATTAAAACTCTTGGACCCCGGCTAACGGCGAACTGGAACATCCTCGATCGCTGTGCTGTCTGCCGTCATGCGAATTGGTCTGAGTCAACAGTTATTCGAATTGTCGGAAAAATATTGTCCTTGCATTTCTTCATATCAGCGAGTCTTGAATAAAGACATGTAAGTTAAATAGCACCAGCCATTTCGCAGTCAGAGTAGTATAGGACTGAGGGTTCTTGAGAAAGACAGGACAGTGATATGAACGACAGCGTGTCGGCCCGACACATCTCGCTGAAAATAAATTAGTTTTTTGCTCTGTGTTTTAAATTATAGATTAATCTGTTTGAAAGTTATGGCTTAATGAGGATTGCTTTATACATAAACAACACACACGGCAACAGATTCAATGCAACATTTCGGTGTTATGTCCTACAGGTTCGACCAAAATAAAATTAAAAAAAAGAGGAAAGCGGAATTGGAGCACAGAAATCTCTAAAATGAGATACTTCGAACCAGTATCAGTTGACAACTGAAATTGCTGCCCTGCTTGATGCAGATGGCGTGTGCGTGTTTATTCTGAGCCAGCGAAGCCTTTTCACATACTTTCTTATTGGATTATATTTTACGTGCGCAATGAATTAAAACAATATGAACGAAGAATATATGAAGCTCTTGCAGTGACATTAATATTGCCATTTTCTGGAATGTACACGGTGTCACATCCCAGAACACCCGTAATCTGTATCATCATGTGATTTCAAAACAAACGAGCAGGTTATGTCTTTCAGATCCAAAAGTTATTTTGAATGCGGAACTGAAATGTGGCTCGGGTCGGTCGAATATTCATGCTCTTAGAAAGCAGGCCTGCTTGTACCGTAATAAGGTACTCGCAGAAGAGTTCTTCATAAGAACCTAACAGCTTCTCACCTACTCATGAAATTCCCACACTTTGTGGAACAAGAACTTTTTTTTTTTATTCCTGTATTTGCCTGAGACTCTGAAACAGATGAACCTAGTTCACATCCTAAAATCCTGTTTGTTCTAGATCCATTTTAATATTGCCCACGTATCTATTTCTAGGTCTTCCAATTCTCTCTTTCCTTGAGGTTTTCTACCCAAAACCCTGTATGCATTTCCCTTAGCTTCCATGCCTGCAAGCCGAACCTATCTTACCCTCCTTTATTCTATCGTCCTAATTTTTGGCGAAAAGTACAAATCATGGATTTTCTCTAGCTGTTTATTACTTCCTCCCTCTTAGTTCTGAATGTTTCTTCCACCGTTACATTCTCGAACACGCTTGATTATCAATTTTGAATGATTCATAGCCATGCTGTAATGATTTCTTATGAGAAATAACCAACAAGTGCATCTACAGAATACGTGTAGAATTATTACGTTATAATAACCGTAGCCTGCTACATGTTTCGACCAGTTATTGTGCCCATCTTCAGGGAGGTGTTCTTTGAAGGATTATTACATAGAACGTTAAGACAATTTACAAATATAGAAAGTTAAGTTCTTCATGATGTTATGATTCTGCTTGATGTGGCCGTTGATGGTAATTTTAATGTAGTTGGGTGTTGGAAGATTTGATCTGCATACTTTGTTAAACCAAACTGCCGCATTGGTTCTGTGTAACTTCTCCTTAGTGTTCTTATTAGCGTGTGCGTATACTGATATGTAGATTTATTATATGATAATCAGCGTAGCCTCCTACATGTTTCGGCCACCTATTGTGGGTATCTTCAGGGAGGTGTTCCTTGAGGGAATGTTAAAACAATTTACAAATGTAACATGTTAAGTTAACTTAACATGTTTTAACGTTCTATGTAATATTCCTTCAAAGAATTCCTCCATAGATAGTTACAGTAGGTGGTCGAAACATGTAGTAGGCTATGCTGATTACAATATAATACATGTGCATATCTGTATATCCACTTTTTGGTTATTTCTCATAAGAACACTAAATTATGATCTTCCCTTAATGTGAGATAAGTTTTATATCCATACAAAAGAGACATGTATTTTACCTGTTACGTTTTTACATGTTTACCAGTAGATATCGGAGGAGAAGAGAAAACATTCTGAAGGGAATGGGAGCAGGTATTTCTTGAATTTAATATGGACTGAATTATTTTCTCTTATGAACATTTGTTCTGTTAACATAGTTTCCAAATACCTGAACAGTGCCTACATTTAAGGATTTGTTAGCTATCTTGCACTCTTTTCAAGTTCCGCGGTTAAGAATGACTGGAGTTAAAACTCCACTATCCATACGCTTTTATTCTAATCAGGGACAAGTTCAGTTTACTTTATCCTGATATTGTGATTCTGTCTTGCATTTTGTTTACGTGACATGAATATAAAGTTAGTTTTCTTAGCATTTACATCTAGATCAACCTTCTTACCAAAGTCTGACAAACTTTCTATTTTTGTCTTTTGGTACAAATCATATTAGGCCCAAAAATTAGGCGTAGAATAATCAGCATGGACCCCAAGCTAAATTTCAGTGCATTCTCGTTTTCTTGGGCCTTCACTGTGCCGTTCTAGAGAAAGTTGCAAAGCCGTGATGAGAAGTCTTCTTCTTTTTTGCAGAACAGTCCGAATAGACAAATGTTTGCCTTTCCGGAATTTCTTTAGGCTATGTTTAATAGCGTTTTAATTATCGTAATTTATTTCAATAGTACACCAAACTGAATGATAATATTATTCAAAACTTCCTCCGAAACAAATCGTAGGCTTTTTTGTAGTCTATAAATAGGTGTTGTAATGCAACAAAACACATAGACATCGTATTTCTTAGATAGGATTTAATTTCAGATGCTTGTGACGATGTTTTTGTACAATGTTGCCAATGAATGTAATATTTCGTATTAGTACTTCGAATAATGCGATCCGCTTATATCCTTGACCATCGGCTCTTCGCTTCAGAAAAACTATCCTCCCTCTTCTTACATAAGACTCCACTTCGGTTTCTATGGATTTCTCCTACTTCTGCAACTCATACCTTTCTTATTCTCGTTTCCTTCCATGTCGATCTTCACAGGCCTGACAGTTTCGTTGATCTGACGTGAAGGAAGAAGACATTCTCCCAAAGGAACCTCAGGGGGACGACTGGAAAGTTAGGGGAAGCAAGCGAGAGAGGTTACGTACTAAGGGGAAGAATACAGTGGGCGTGGCAATGCAAGAAAGACGATAGGAGGCGAAGTAACACACAAACTTCTCCTTTCGTATGAACCTAAAAAGTTCCTACGCACAAAAAGAGCAAAGAAGTGAAGTAAAAAAGAAAGAATGGACTTTCACAAAGCAACGGTCCTAAGACACGGAGGAGGAAGAATCCATTTTCTCGACGCAGTTTTTTGTTTTTGACTCCTTTATTTTAGACGAAATGAAATAGCTGTCTCTTGTTTCAAAGTCCATGTATTAATAAAAGGTACAAAAATACAAACAGTCTTACGATAGAAAGATATAAATGAATAGAAACTGAAGCTTTAAAATACGTACAGAAATAAAGGAAGAACGGCTGTGATTTGTTGCACTGTCGAATGATGCGAGATTAATTGCATTTGAATTTTCTGAGCACAATTTTTGTTTCACCAACTAGATCCTTCATTTTTAATTCAAACTAGATCGTTCCGGAGATAGTATTTCGCCGCATACAGCGAGGAGCAACATTTTACGTTATAAAACGTCTTAGATTTGTCATTTCCTCTGTAAGATGGAAATCTTGATCGTCACTTCCATCTTTCTTGTCTAAGAAGCATACGAGCCTAGCAGAGAGAGGATTCATTTCCTTAGTCTGATAACGTGTCATGGAAAGATTGAAGACAGCTGGCAATGGTGGCGGATCTAGAGCATCAGACCAATTTGAAATAATTCATTTACATACAACTTTAAAAATAAGCTGTGTCTATGAAATCCTAGTTGTGCTTAACATAGAAACGATGAGGTAGAAATATTCTCAGGAGGACCAATCTCACACGTTTACAAGTGCACGTTAATTGGCGAAGTAAGGATTTAACTTTACTTAGCAGAGAAATTGAACACATTATGTTACACCGCCTGCTGCGAATCAGTATTAACCTTTTAAAGCACTACATGTTTCTTAATATTAAAAAATATGTATTTTTCCCGAACATTGTATTTATGTTTCGTACGATTATGAAGATAAGTAGCGTTGTTTCCCCCAACAACATAAACTGGAAATGAATTTTTTCACATACTTTAGATGTAACTCAATCTTCAGATGGTTAATTATAGTGTGCAATGCTCGTTGAACCTAGCTGTATATAATTTTGTATAGAAAAACACCCCTAAAGCAAAATATAAAACAGTAGCTTCAGATAAACTAGATTAACCAAGGTCAACCTGGTTGAATTCTATCCGTACGACAACAAAGTTCTTTGTATAGAATTTGAAAAATTTGCGCCTTATATAAATGTTCCGCTGAAGGAAATACAATAATGTGACTTAAATAATTAACACATCTCACTTTAGATTGTAGGTACTCAAGCGGACCTACTTGTAACGTGGGCGAAAGAGTTAGGGGTAAGTGAATAGGTCCGAAGAGAAATAACAAAAAAGGAGTTTTATTTATGGTTCTGTATTGAAAGACGTTTGAAAAATACAGCGGAGTGGATGAAGTGTTAGAAATGACGAATGTCTAAACGGTTTCGTTTGGCTGACCATCTTTTAACCAATAATAATTGAAGTGTTATGCTTATAATCTGAAAATTTATAGAACGTATAACTTACCCATGGCATCTTGTCTCAAACCCGACACTGGCGCCATATTTGTAGCACTGTGCGGCATAGAGAAAGGCTGGTGCACGCTTGAATACGAACTTGTAGTCATCTGGAAAAGTAGATCAGTAATATTGACTGTCCTTATTGCCATAACATCTCACCAGCAGGGAAATTTAATGAAACTTTTGCACACATGCCCATATCCTTGAGATTAACTGGTTCTTTGGTTATTTAACAATGCTCTTCCAACTACAGGTGTATAACTTCTGACGTTAGGAAGTGGTTATGAATGCTAGTAGGAAGGGATTTTAAATGAGACCGTTGTGGCTTTATTACGGTAGTAGCCGAGAATTCGTCTGGAATGTGAGTCATAATAGTTGGTAATCTAAATTGGGTCCGAATCCGGTAAATTTCAAACAAAATATGTGAGTGTTTGGAAAGAAAAAAAATTCTAAATATTTATAATCTAATTCATATTCCATGATAAATACTAAATACTCTTCACTTAGTATTGCGACCGGACACATATGAGGTCAATTCCCGGGCAGAGCCATACCTAGACGGAAAATATATGTTGGAAGTTTGACAGTTGACCCAGTTTTTGTAGATGTGGAAGAAGGTTCAATGAGACCGTACTACTAGGGTGCGTCTGCGTACATTAGGCTAACTTAGGCAAATTGAAAATTTAATTCTTTCAACTATAAAGCGTTTTGCACTTTCTGGACTTCCGAGGCGCCAGGCTTGCGGCTCGAAAATGGACACAGCGTGCTTCAAGTGCAACGATGTGGGACGGGTGAGCTGTTGGCTACCCAGGAACAAGTACAGACATACGCCGGGCTGGGGTCGGCTAAGTGAGGTCAGCCGATGTCAGCTTAGTCTATCAACTTTATCGCTAAACCAAATTTCTCTATTTGAAAATAGAGGCCAATCGCGAACTCAAAATTCGGTACTGGAAAAGGCGAACGCGTTGCACATCGGTGTATAAGGAAGCGCCGAAGCTAGACGCAGGCCAAGCAGTCCATGCAGGCCAGTCTAAACACGCTGATTGCACGCAGTCTGATTAGTCAAGCTTCTGCTGTTCTTCCGCATTCCGTGTGCACTTCCGGGCAGTAACTGATATCTACAAGGACTGAAGATATTAATTTTGACCTAGTACGCCGGAGCCAAAAAACCAGCATGAAATTCGGCAAAGAACCTAGACGTATTCAGACGGTGTGAGCATTATATTCAAGATCTAATCGTCGATACTGAAGACATAAAGTTATTATATGTAGAGAAGGTCTCAATATGGGTCTGGTTGATAATATCGGCTAGAGATGTTACTGCTGTGTACAGCATCCATTCAGAAAGTATCAAGTTTGCAGCACATCTACTGAGAATGTCACGGTGATAAAGGTACGGCAGTCAGGATTAATGAGTGAACATGTGCAGCCGTTCCCTTTGTAATCCGTATTTGGACCAAACTTTGATAGTGTTTCAAACAAGCAACCAAACCATAAACTGGCAAACGCAGCAGACCGCCATCAAAAACAGAATATATTAAATGATCCTGAAGATTTGTCTTTCTGTCGGTGATAGCGAATTAGACGTCCCTCCTGGGCTAAAGAAGCCCCAAGCCGACAGCTATAACTGTCTCTTTTAGATGGACATTTCCCTGAAGATACCGAAGAATAATTTTAGTTTCAGCGCCTGCTGTGTGTTATATGGGCGCATAATAATTCTGTGGGTGATGAAGAGGGTAAAACGTATCGTTGTTGTACGATGAGTGCAGAGCGATCCGGTTGTTGCGTAGAAATAAATGCAACTACAAATGTAGTTGTGGATTGTACTTTTTTAATTTTATTTGTTTTATTGCGTTCACAAAAGTTATCTCTTTCAGACTGTTGTTTTTTTTATTTTTTTTCTTATTTTATACGTGTGAAGGTAGCCGATATTTGCACGTACTCGACTTTTTCGACAGGACGATTCTTCTTTTTTTTTTAATGAATATTATTGCAATGAACAAATGAAGAATAATGAGAAGGACGGGAAGATTACACGCATGGCAGAGATCAGAAATGGAACCAAAAGTTTAGTTTAAAACATGAAGAGAAATAGATAACTTAAGTGTAATCTTAAAGAGAGATTGTGAGGGCATGTATTGGATTAAACTGGCTCAGGACAAGGTCCTGTGCCGAAGTCTGTGAATATGTTAGTGAAAGTCGTGGCTCCGTGAAAGTGAAGGAATTTCTTAAGAAGCTGCTTTACTATCAGTTTCTCATGAAATCTGCTCAATGAAATTAGGAAGTGCACTTTGTCATTAGATCAGACCGTCTTAGACACTGCAGGTTGACACACCGTTGTTGAATAACCTACGGCTTTACAAGTTTCTTCATAGGAATGAAGGTAAAGAAAAAAGAAACAAACAAACAAAGTGACTACGAGATTTATAAATACTGAAACAGAACATTGTGAACGGCCACAAAGTACCAATTTCCAAACCATGACCATCTCCACCTGTTACATTAATCTTGATGTTAATTGAATCTTATCTCGAGAAGTGGGTCGAAGCATCCTAGTTTGGTGGAACAAGCTGCACTCGGGCGACTGCTGTAGCAAGGTTTAACCGTCACGAATTAGTCCTGTTGAGGTTTTGATTAGGTTACTGCTCTTGTAGAAGACGGGTAGACACAGAAGGTGAGGGAGACGCTAAGAGGATCCGACGTCTGCTGTCGGAGGCAGGCTGCATGTACAGATCATGCATCAGATCTCAGCTTCCTGTATCACTTGTAGCTTATGGGACCGATACACAATGCAACGGTCCTTTGAGACGTACACAGCATCTCACGAGTTATATTCAGTAACTGTAGTTTGTGTAAAATACATTTGATTTCTATTGGGATACAATGTAATGACCCACTCATTTGCTGCCGGGCTTACGAAGGTTAATGACGGATAATTTTGACTTTTGTTGTTGGCAGATCGCATGATGGCCATTTGATACTTTGTCTGCAGTGATCAGAACTCATTCTTATTGCACTGGTCAAAAGTTCATGTTATTAACTTTGGTCAGTCAACCATTCAACTTTTATGAAAGAGCACACACGTAATCTAATAAATCGGAAAGGGAGTACGAATCAGTCAATAGACAGTCAAGGATAAAAGTGACTGACGGAAGAAACCGAGTAAAGAAGGTGAATATGAAGCAGTCATCATGATAATTATCGTTAAAATCGTTATGAACTACGAGAAATAGGTCCATTTTGACCCATTCCGAGCACTTTTGCTTTCCTCCCGCCATCGGTGTCCCAACAACGTGGAGTCCTCTTGTAGTTCCATGTGGGTTTAGCTAAGAGATTTTCCGATATAAGTAACAAACGACCACTCCCATCTGTTCTATGAATCTCAATTATTTTGCCGGTGCTGCAGACTTTAAACTTTCCTCTGATATCACTTTTACAAAGTTTCGTCTGATAGCCTAGACAGGGTGTCGGGATAGCGAACAGAGTCTAGTGACTAGCCTGCGGGCTTGGAACCCTAGGAATCTTTTTCGATTTCCGACATGCGTAAGATATTTTTTCTTCCCAGTCGTTCGGAACGGTTATGGTGTCCACATATTCTCCTCTTAAATGCTAGCAGGGGTACTTGACTTCAGAATGAAGCGGTCAAGGTGTGAACCCGACCACTCACCTCTGTCTAGTACCGAGGCTAAGGATGTTTGTAGCTGTAATTCCACTCCTCCATTATGGCATGCAGAAGGACAACTTTAATTTTAGCCGATTTCCTAACTTAATCTCTGGTCTGCAATTGTGTATCGCGCAACTCACTTCAGCCTTTTTTTTATCGTCTACTCTAGGAGGAAATTTTCGTAGTAACAACGACAGGATAACAGATATGTCAATATACATTGTAATATCTTTTCGTTGCCTACACTTTTCCACTTACAATACAGCCTTTATGATATAACAAACAAACCGGCCACTATTAGTTAAATTATCAAGTCAATATTTGCTTTATATCTTCAAGAAATTTTTTATCGTGAAATCTGAAGAAGCCAATTTCAAGATGCAAGTATTCTGGGATGTTACCATGTCAAACAGCAAATAGTTACCGGTGTTTCGAACGAACCGAGGGAACATGGGTTGGACTACTTATCCTGCTAAACACTGAAGATGGAGGCGGTACACACCTCCGAAATGTCGGTAGCTCTTTATTAGCCGATAGAGAGTAACATACCAGAAGACAAGAATGTTCAACAGCACCGCTGTGAAAACCTCAAAACTCGCAAGATGTCACTTCTTCAAAACAAGTCACGTCCTCCAGTCCACAATAATCTTTGCTCTGCTTGGTTCAACAATAGAAAATTTCATCATTTTGTTATTTTGATGAAATAAGTTGTACTTTCCTACAGTCTGGTTTAATTTACAGAAAACATTTTGTAACCTACTTCCACACTAGAGAAATAGTGTCTGGTCCTCAGCAAATATCTAGGCGGTAACAAATCAGTGCACAATAAAGCGCATTTATAATATCTGAATAACTACTTCGGAACTCATGGAGGCCTACAAGGGCCAGGTGGGGACGGGTTAGGATTGACTACGATGCCTTTGTTCTACACATCATTTCCATGGTAACATGTAGTTGTTACATGTATTCAGAGGTGATCGAACCGTGTTGAAACTATGGCACGGAAGGAAAAAAGCTATAACTTTATTTAATTCTTAACGTCATCAATATCAAAGTTGGAAAAGTAGGGTTGGAAGTAAGAAAAGGATGAAGAAAAGGGGTAAAGCGGGAAAGGTACGAACATCAGAAAGAAATAACTGTATTTCGACGGGCCTTTTCCAGTAGCCTTCATTATCCAGCATGCAAAGCGCACGTGCCCTGTTACACTGTCATCCATGGCCTGCTCGGGTCTATTATATTTTAACACATCATCTCATACACAGCACGATTTTCGGAAAAAAGTTTTTGAATATAAAATGTGTGTTTTCATTTTCTCTACAATTGTGGCTTAACCATTTCTCATTCTAAGAAGAACTGAGCGACATATGATCATAAATATATATTGGCGATCACGTAAAGTACCTGTTATTCTTGTCAGATTCTAGTCAAATTGAATTTTTTAATGTATTTTCGAAAAATACTCAAATATCAAATTTCATGAAAAACCTTCCAGTGAGAACCGAGTTGTTCCATGCGGACGGACAGACGGAAAGACTTGAAGAAGCTAAAAACCTCTTTTCACAATTTTCGAATGAGCTTAAAACGTAAAAAATTTTTCGGTATACGTACAAATTATTAATTGAAGGAGAACTTTGAAGTGATCTGTCCACAATTTACACAGTATTTGTTTAAAGGAAGGTGCCGGTATTAAATCCTTTCTAAAAGAAGTTGCCGGCTCTGATTCACTGACGGCAGGTAAAACTGAAAATGCTCCTTATCTTCTAATTAAAAAAATAGCAAGAAGGATTTGATGGTATTGTTGTTGCACGCTGTGATAACATTGCTGAAATAAGAACAAAGAATAAGGTCTATGTTTCTGTCTTTTTGAACGTGTAACATTCATCTAATGCGTCACAATCAGTAATGGTGCCGGTGCGCTGTACCGTTGCCTACTCTCACAAAAAGCAGCGTATTTACAAAAACGGTAAGTGCACACACAAAATGTATCCTGTAGGCCTACCATATCATTTACAGAAATACCAGAGCAGGCCTGTATAACAGGATGACTAAGGAATATTAAACGTGTCTACCAAAAACATATACAACAGAAACAGGTAGTCAGTAAACCAAATAGATAATCGTTCGTACAGACACAAAGGCCTAAAAAAGTAAATAATTTTATTTTCCTAATGGCAGGTACATTGACTGTTTATCATTGACCTATGCGACCAATAAAATAAAACGTTAAAATTACAGTATAGATAATAAAAACATTCAAAGTAAATATGAAAGTCAAGAAAGTAAATAAAGAAGTGAGAAAGTGAATACAAAATGAAGAAGGTCAGTAGGTCAGTAATTAGGTAATTAATTAATTAAGCAAATGATTGTTAAAAGTTAGATCTGTATGTCAATGAATCGGCTAGGAAACAATGAATAAACACAAAATAAACTAACGAGTGAATTAATGAAGAGTGGGTGAATGTGGTGAATGCTGGATTTCACACAGTAGCGGTTACTCCGAAGATGGAATTAACACCGTAGAGAAGATAGCGAGGAAAGCGGGCTCGCCGACATCGAAATGCTATTCAGATGTTTTATTAGATTCATTAAGTCTGTTAAATGGGATAAAGAGAATGTTTACTCAGCTGAAAGACACGCGCTCATCGCATTCACGTTTAAAAGGGTTTTAACGGTAGAATTACTAAATTAGTCTGTCTTTCCGTGAGGTCAGTGCGGGGAAATACTAAACTTTTTGTGTTACGTTAATGGTACTAAAGCAGTGGAGACCTTTCTGTAAGGTGGAGTTTTTTTATGGCTCTGTGTGGGGTTTAAGAGCAATGTAATATAATTTTTATTGCACTTCCAGGACAAGAAATTTAAAGATTTCTGACACGTTATGAAGGGCTTTGTATGAAGTAGTACATAAGGTACTCAACACACACAGCTAACTAAATAGCGAACTAACCAACTGACGAAGTCCGTGGAGAACGCCGGTCCCAGTGGCCATGCTGTCTAGGGCCGCTTGCCTGCTGAGATCGTGGGTTCGAATCCCACCGTGGCATGGATGTTTGTCTGTTGTGAGTGTTGTGTTTTGTCAGGTAGAGGTCTCTGCGACGAGCTGATCACTCGTCCAAAGGAGTCTTACCTACTGTGGTGAGTCGTTGTGTGTGATCTAGAAACCTCGTGATTGAGGAGGCCCTGGCGCACTGGGTCGCGCCAAAAAAAAAACGAATGCCAAGAAATCTTTTTGGTGTGCATAGTTACCACTTAGATGTTAACAGTTTATAAAGAGCACTAAGTACCTTACCTGAGGATATCTGTTCATGGTGTTGATAGTATTGGGGTGCCCGTAAGGCTGGTATCCCCTGCTCGCTGTTGGGTACATATTTCTCATGATGCCATTACATGTTGGTATGACCGTTTGCGCCATTGCCTTCTGCACCTGCTTTTCTTGTTTCCTGTATTTGGCGCGTCTGTTCTGGAACCAAACCTGCGGCAAAAGCAAAAGAGTTGCACGTTGGTTGTACAGACCGGCAGGAAATAACTTTAATGTGTTCAATAGTTCGGGTAAAAGTTGCTTCGATATGTCATTCTGCAACGCCTATACAATCACAAGTATATGGAATTTTAACCCGAAAACTGTCTTAGAATATTCTTTCAAAGATCCGATAGACATTTACAGAAATTCGCGATGTCATAACACAAAAAACCACAATGAAACTCTAATCGGAATACATGAAAGGGAGAGAACACTTGGAAAATTAGGTGTGGAGATTATTTTCAAGTTGATCCTCGAAAAAATGTTGAAGATATGAACTTGATATATATGGGTTAGGAAAATTTCAGAAATGGGCCCATGTGAACACGACATTGATATTCGAAGTTCCAGTAATTCGTAAAAGTCTTGGTTAGTTAGCCAACTGTTGGCTTCTTGAGCATGAGTCTCTTCCATGGAGTGGGTGAATTAAGGAGATATACATAGGCAGGCAGGCAGGTAGGCAGAGAGACTGATAGATAGATAGATAGACAGACAGACAGACAGACAGGAAGTCAGACAAAGAGTGGAGAAAGATATTCCCAAGATAAGACACCAGAGCTACAAGCAAGAAGAAATATTATCCATTAATTAGATAAACGCAGTCTGTATTAGAAATAAAATAACATAGGCACAAATAGATATATTGCGTGCAAAGCGCAAACGTAAAGGATATTTAAATGTTGGTCTAAGAACCGCGAAAGACAGTACTGTAAATACAGTTTCTTGCTTGTGCAAGACACGCAAGCAGGCACACACACACACACACACACACACACACACATACACACGCACATATGTATAACATTCCTCAAATGAGTGACAGTATTAAGATGCAAAGGTCCTTAAACCTTCTGTTTCTGAGATAAAGATGAATAACAGTTTGTTGTAAGAACATATTAGGAAAACCAAGTCATTTGTTTGGAGGAAGTTGTGAAAAAGATATATATTCCCATAATATAAATTGACCCTTACATTCCAGACATGCATCCAACATTAATGGGTAATAATTGGAAGCATTTTGTCTAGACGTAACAACACCCGATAGACGACGTTTCATTTTCCGAAATGTGTGCAATACTTCTGTATAGACAAAGGTTGCCTGGTAAGGACAATGGATAATGTAATTATCGAGTTATAAATTGCGAGCTGCATTTCACGGATGCGTGTGGGAGGATAAGTAACGGACTTTTTTTCAAAATACAACAGGTAAACCTTTGTGTCTCTCTCCATTGTTTTTACAGTCTTATATTCTCTACAACTTTCTTTCCAATCATCTTTGCCAGAATGTGATTCAACTTTCATCCCGTTTCTTCCAACTCTGGCAGAACTGGCGGCAATTGGCTCTTCGAATTCCTACCATTGTCGTGTTTTCTTAAACAGGAGAAAGATTACGAAAACGCAGAATCTATTTTTGTTTGCTTCAGTGACCTCTTCTACACTCCTGTTTTAATGTTACAAATGGTGCTTTCGCGGGTGTGAAACATCGTTTCTTACAATAGAATTAATATTAGCTTATCCGTGACTAAATTTCAACGATTGTGTAGGAAGTAGAAATAGAGAGTCATAACGTACTTCAGGTCGCTGTATCTGAAGCCGAAAAGTCTTAGCTTAAAGCCATTAAATCGTGTTGTTTCTAAAAACAGACCCGATCTAGTGAAGACACTAACTCTTTCAATCACTGGGTCCAGTGACACAGACTAGCTCTTAGAATATCTGGAAAATGACAGAGGCCAAATCTTCCAGTCACTGAGCCCAGTGAGAGCAGTGAGAGTAGCCGTTTCAGTCACTGGGTCCAGAGGGAGGGAACAGGTCTTTCAGTCACTGGGTCCAGTGCAGTACCTGGATAGTGAGTGAGGCCAGTTCTTATAGTCACTGGGTCCAGTTACAGAGATTATTTTTTCAGTGACTGGGGCCAGGGATATAGTCTAGATATGTCAGTCACTATGTCCGGTGACATAGACAAACTCTTTCAGTCTCCGAAGAGTTGAAAGATAGTTTTTATGAGGAATTAGAGGAGGTGTTCGATCACTTCCCAAAATATCATATGAAAATTTTACTAGGAGATTTTAATGCAAAAGTAGGTAGAGAGGATATTTTCAAGCCA
>Ga0136643_10002567_pt1 | contig 23680 bp, 17 predicted proteins | sample TergutLab28metaG_FD_96883 | JGI IMG/M metagenome (GOLD analysis project Ga0136643, IMG submission 96883) | Labiotermes labralis P1 segment gut microbial communities from Petit-Saut dam, French Guiana - Lab288 P1 (version 3) (version 3) | ecosystem: Host-associated > Arthropoda: Insects >... | reverse complement strand
TTGGAACATCACACATAATACGGAAAGTACTGCAATGTGAAGCTTGAAGCCTGAGCGGTGGGGATCACCGCCGGTTCAAGAGAAGTACCAGGAAGAAATGCCTGTGACAGGAGACATACATATTGTATAATAATAACTATAATAAATGCAAAATAAGAATTGGAAAGAGGTCAAAAACAGGCTCACTGGGAGAAGTCCATTAAGGAGACAAAGGTCAGCAACAGACTGCACAGCCATAAAAAATGGAGGAGGAGGAGGTGGTGGTGGTGGAAGAAGAAGAAGAAGATGAAGAAAGAGGAAGAAGAAGTGGAAGAGGAGGAGGAGGTAAAGTGGCCACAATCTCCACACACCATACATGTGTGATGCAAGAGCTAAAAGGAGCAAGGAAAATTCAGAACACTCCCTTAAAATAAGTCATGAATTCCTCAACATGCAACACAACATTTACACTGACAAACGTGCATGCACATACATACCAACTGCAGTTACCTATATCCTAATCAGACACAAGAGTTAGTAGCGTACCTCTTAATACTTCCGTAATTAATCTGATATCTTTCGTCAGTTTCTTCACTTGATTAAAATTTGCAACAGTCCAGATGGGAACATACTGGTCATTATCCATTTGAGACAGCAAGTAGGCATCATTAGCCAGATTCTCTCTGAAATAAAGAACACAGGAATGAGTGCTGAATGGTGAAGATCCTGTAACACTGCTGTTGCCACTACTGAAGTTGATAACATCAGAGGTAGTGCAGCATGGTAACCCTTAAGCTACACTGCAGCCTACAGCCAGTCTATCACAGTACCTAAATATGACATTATTGCTGACACTTTCATGTGTGTAACAGTCCTCTTTGTCATATACTTCTAGAGAGCATCTTCAGCTCATACAGGCATACAGCACACAATCAGAACTATCAAATAATGTACAATTACTATAGCAGCAGTTTTTTCATTCACCTAGCCATGATAAACACATACTTCCTATTCACAGAATGTGTATAACTATGTGCATAATAAGGGGCACTCACACTTTTCAGATAAATTTGGGGTAAAATTCTTGTCATATATTCAGGTAAACATGATATTCTGGCGAGACCTCATAAAAACAAAGAAGCTCTGTCCATCTGACCATGCCCAAGACATGTGGTACCAAAGTGTCAGTTTGTGTATTATCATTCTGATAGCTTTCACTATCAGCACCTGAATCTGTAAGTACATTCCAAATCACCCATATCTAATCTTTCTCACAACACCGATGATTTATTCAAGTTCCTAAGTACTCCGTATATTTTAACGCAAAACAGCCTTGCAAGTAGCATAAGAAAGCAGCATTCATAACGAAATATTACAATTATTACAGAACAGACCAAGCACCTGGCCTAAATTTAGAATGGCTCAAAAATTTGTTGACTGCCTCTTTCCTGGTATTCATATTGACATTTATCTAGGGCAGTATTCCCATGCTTGTCTTGGTACATGGTTTTGTTAAATTAATTTTGTATGCGAGAGCTTCACAGCCTTCCGTACCATTTATGTCACCCTCACCAATACCTTCTATACAATTTCTGGGCACAACCTGTGTGTCTTTCAGAATAAATTATTATTTATGTCCACTACTGCAAATACCACTATGAGAGGGCATCCTAAAGCTCCAAAACCTTTATCAATGGTCAAGTATAACAAGGCAGCAAATGATATACCCAGTGCTCCTCCAAGAAACAAAAACAGTTTATATGAAATAACTAACATACCTTGAGAAGTAATATTCAAGCTGAGAAGAAAGCATCTGCTTTAACTGGTCCAGGGGGATGCCACCACCCGGTCCAGAAGGATTCGGGTCAGTGGGCGATCCCCCTGGCGGAATGCTGGTTTGGGCGTAGGTCTCCAGCGAGTCTGTTATGCCATTCAGTGAGCTGGAAAAACAAAATGCCTATGTGAAGTTTCCTTGAAATACCTACACACGCACACACACGTACCACTTTTGGCATTACTGTTCCAAAATAAAAGTTAATTTTTTTTAATCCACATCTGCAGCACTCCTCACACAGCCACGGAGATTTCACATAACTTTCACACAGCCCCTGACATAAACAATTTTCCAGTATTTAATTAATGCTATCACTTATTACAAAACAAAATCAGTTTCAACAGAATTCCTGAATAGACATTAACATCTCAATTTCACTACTGACCTCTACTTCAATAAAGCCAGCAAATTTTCTGTCACTGACTGTGCAGCAGAACAAACAGTTGAAAATAAATACTATACTATTATTTGAAAAAAAAGCTGACTTGAGACTAATAGGTGTGCAAGGGACAAATTTTCTGTCCTGAGTTGTCATTTATATAATCAGGTATTTATCATGACATGTGGCTGCAACATGTGTACAATGCCCAATGCACATATGATTACCCCACAGAAGATGTGACATATGCTAAATAACTACATGCAGCACAGTCCTTCTTGAAAAGTTAATCATTCCTCACCTCATTAAAAAATCCCCCACATTCTATGAAACACGAAGGTTATTACTATGATCACGACAGCACACCACCTGTCCCTATCCTGAGCCAGATCAATCCAGTCCACACCCTTCCATCTTATTTCTTGAAGATCCACTTGCTTTATGTCCCATCTAATATCTAAGTACAAAACATGCATTCATAAGAAATTATGGAATTAGCAATTTCAACAACCTTGGAAAGAAATCTGTTTGCCTGATCTCTGTTTCAAGAGGGACGATGAACACAACTACTTCATGTGTGTCATGTGCTACTAACAGATTGCTTGTGTTTTTGCAGAGTAGTTTTTCACACGTGTATGTTAGAAGATTCTGCTTTTCTCAGGCAGTTTAATTATGTAATTACAAATACATGTGGGCTAACTTATGGCATCACTGTAAAAGTCTACACAGGGTTCAACCACACAATTTTTAATCCACCTGACCGATTCCAACCTTTCCACACGATGGAAAACTGTTGATGGTGTGTGATTCACATCAGCCTGAAATGTTGGCAATAAAATAACCTCCTGCTATGTCTGTATCAATTCCAAATTATTTACCACATTCTGTGTCACACAATACAACAGTCGACATGGAATCTGGGTCGCCAGCAATACACTCATCCCTTATTAAATGAGCACATACAAGTAATACATAAAACCAGCAACACATAAACAATTATTTTTATTAGATACACTACTAATACAAGCTCCCAAGCATTCTGTATCATGATTCTCTTGTAACCTCTCACTCTTTCTTATACGATCTTTAGTGCAGCAATGTGAGTCTTGTATCTGTAGTGTTTGTGCACCCCCAACTTATCCTTCTCTGATACCTTTCATCTGCACTCATTCAAATCACTTTGTAAAACATGGGTCCAAAATGCTGTGCAAGTGATTTGGTGTGATAAAGCTAAGAGTGAGAACATCATTACACATAGCTATGAAACCTTACATTACAGGGCAAATTGCACATGGTGAACGCAATAGGGATATGGCTAAGAGCCATGAATTTATCTTAAACTGTGAAGTCCATTTCCTTCTGAACTAGAAATTAAAAGCTGCTGAAAACTGTGTTGGTGATAATAAGTTGGAGCATATAACCCAACCAGAAGCATTATGCAAAAATGAGAGAGGCTGCTGGCCCACTGTATCTACAGCCACCAGGAACATGAAATGGAGCTTTCATATCATCCAAGGTATGTTGTTTGAAGATGTGAAGCTGCAAGCTCACGAAAGAGGCCTAGCAAATGTAAGCGATCTGGACTCTAAGGAACAAAATGGCTGGTTAGACAGATCCAAGACTTGTGATAACCTGCATAAACTTCACACATCAGGCAAAAGGGCAAGTGCTTATGGTAACAGTTGCTACAAAGTTTCCTGACATTATGACAACAAAGTACGAAGATATTCACTGAAGTAAATTTTTAGTGTTGATGACAGTGCCTACTTTGGGAGCGGATGCAACATTTTTATCTAGAGAAGAAATTAAAGCACCAGACCCCACCTAATAACCATCTCATGCTACTTCTTGGTGGTCATTTCATCCAATTTTACTTCTCCACTTCCTCCACACTGTTCCATAACAATCTGAATAGCTTGTGCAACAAAAAGTATTAGTAAATACCCCTTACTGTAAAATATACTCCATAATGTATGAAGCAAAACTAATGAAATGTATCAAAAAGTGCCTGAACCAAACCAGCTGATATCAAGCTTTGAGCATGGTGAAAGAATCCAGATTTTTTACTTAAGCTTTAATGGGACTTCTGGTTACTCTTAAAAGTTTTTGCCTAGAAACAGAAACTTTGGAACCAACTGTGTTCATTTAATGAGGAATTACAGTACAATTTTCTCCAATAAGAATGAAAAATACAACACTGTTTACTGTGACACCGACAATATAATAATCTTTCTGCAACTCTGTACTTACAGAACAGAAAAATCACAATGTTTTCTGTAGAAAACAATAATGCATTACCTGTAATCAGTGCTTGTGGAAGCTGTGGTGACCAGGGGATCAGGGACGGTTGGGTATACCGCCCCTGAAGGGAGCTTCCCAATGTCCCCATTCATGTACACGTAACCTGTAATTAAAAACAAATTTTTCAACATTGTGTTTATACGGGTACGTTTCACACGGTTATCATGGTGAGATATGTAACATGCAGTGGAAAAGCTATTGCAGCTGGAGGCCCATTTCCTGCATATCAGTCTGTCTACGAACTTACAAACATTCTCTAGTCACATATGAGGTGTGGCCGATTTTCATGTTTGACCCATGGAATCAGAAGAGAACACAAAAACATGTTTCTGATCTTTCAGCTGCAGAGACTGCTTGGAAAAGCCTTCAGTAAAATTATTAACTACATTTAAATATATAATCTGGAGACAGCAACATAAATAACTGGGACACAAAATAGTAATTATTCTCCACCACATTAATACTTCAGTCCTCAGACCCCTTAGTGTAATTGAAATAATAAAATGGTAGGTTACAGTACTGTCTATGTTCTCCTTATACTGAATAACTGCCATTTACAATTTCACTTCTCAATAGTTGTATCAATATGACACTTCTCAGCTACTGACACTAGGAAGGGAATGCATAAAAACATAAAGCTGCAAAAGGATATGCAGTACACAATTACAGGTAATCACTAAACTTTCTCTTTTCAAATGTGTATGAAATTTCAAATTTTCAAATATGTGGTAATTGCCAAGTAAGGTTCAGTAGAATTCAATTCTAATGGTTCTCACAATGGTATATTAGTCTTACTCAGTACTACCAATCTTGTACTTAAAAAGGACACATTGTTCCAGGAACTGGATCTCTTTGAAAGTGTTAACTCTATAAGAAGCCTAACAGAGCTCAATAGGATATATTGGAATTAACTCACATGCACATACAAGACATGATCTGCACTTCAGCCCTATATATTTTTAACCCAAACACATCACTTACTGGTCATAACATCTAAAGGCCTGACTTCCTCTGCACCACTACTTTCAAGTTCAAAGCTGTTCTTGTAAGGTGACATACAAAATGATTAGGATTAATGTAACATCCTGTGTAAACTGCTGAGCAAGAAACATGTGACATAATGCACTTCAAAACCAAATATGGACCTAAATTTTCTCATTATGCTTGCAGGAGACTGGACATTTCTTATATTATATTCTGAATACAGCATGTGTGATAAAGTTGGGGGTAACTGGTGTGGATTGTATTAGTGTTTCTGTCAGACTATTTTACTACAAGGTGTCCACCAATTCAACGCCAATCCACATATTTCTATACCTTATTTAAATTCAAACAACATTTCAGTGTTCACTAAATCAACACATGCAGTCTATCATAATGACCAGGACAGAATATGCAAAAATTATCCAACAACACAGAAGAACTGCACACCACTGTAAAGGTGCAGTTCAAAGCTAAACAAAACATGAACAGCAGACAACTGTTTTAGTGTAGTTGGCAATAGTGCATATATATATATATGGCAACAATTCCTGAAGCTGATGTTGTACACTCAACACATCATTGTCAGGCATTGGTTCAAGTGGGTGTTCAACATCATGGAGCATTCTTCAGTGGTTATGAGAGATGCATGACAGAAGCACAGGAGTCAGTGGAATGAAGCCCAATGCCACTGCTAAGCTGGTTACCACATGGGGTGTAGATACCGTGCAGTAGATTTTAATGCCTTGACAAAAAATGCCAAGACATACCATGAACGGCCTCTTGATGTCACTGCACATGCGTAACACCCATGTTACATTCAAAATCACACACTATATTTTCTGTTATTGTCATCACCAAGTTCGTATAAACCCTACTCTCAACTGCGATGCTCTTGCGCCATTCCTGTGTCCATGTTTCCATCCTTCACTTTATACTGGAGTGGCTGATGGGCAATAAATTTTCCTTCTTGAATAATTATAGGGCAATCTGCATTACCACAGAATTCTTTCTTGCCACTATATTCAATGCAGTGCTTTATAAAAGCAGCTCAGTTTATCTTACAAAATGCATCCACTGCCTCAATGCTAGTTCCAGCACAAACCATGTACCTTAGTTCCAACAAATCATAAAGAATCAAGCAGTAGTGGAGCCTAACAAATCTTGGTAGAATGTAATTCCTTTTCTCACCAACACAGTACTGTCCATAAACATTTTAATGTGACTATCTATGCAATAAAATGGTACGTGTAGTAAGACACTGTAAATTTCAGCACAAATGCAATATGAAAAGTGATAATTTTCTGTAAAAATGGTTGTAGTGTGAGCTTAACATTCACCCCATCACAGAACTGGCGCTGCAGGCAGTATATAAATAAATAATACCTCAAAGATGGGATCATCTCAACAATGAATTAACATGCATACAAGAATTCTAAAAATGGATGAATTCTTTGATGTACCACCACAAAGCATGTTCACAATCCAAAGTAATCACACACCCAACCCAAACTTTGTATCTAAATAAGAAGTTGCAAAAAAGCAAACATACATCACAAACTACAGTTGTAGTATCTTTGTACTTAACAATAAAAATTTAGTACACTACTGTTAGGTAACAGAAGCACAGAAATATCCTGTACTGTATTAATTTTCAAATACTTGAGATATTTAAGACATCAAACACAGTACAAATGATAAAAACAATATTTCTAACATGCATCAGTAGCCCACTTGTGCCGTCAAGTACTGGACTACTGGAACAATGCTGTGGGTCACATTCAGTCACCTTCAGGATACTTCTGTATGAACACCTCACATCAAAGTGTCACATCTGAGACACAAACTTTGCCAAACTGATGAAGGCAACATTAAGTATGTAGATATAATAAAATACTGTGAACAACTTAACGTTAATGTACAGGACACTGATCATTATTACTTTTAAGTAAACAGAAATTGTGACAAGAGCTTAAAATTGCAGGGGGTATATTATTGGGTGGGCAGGTGAATTTCGTTTTTCATGTCCCATTCAATTCTTCTGGCAGACAACATAAGAATACTACAGTGTGCAAGGAAGATTTGTCTTTAACTGGTATAAGTTATGCCTGAAATAGCACTCAGGTCACAGTACATCAATGCAATCCACCATATTTTTGTAGCCTTACAAATACCTTCAAAAACCGTGAAATAAACTAGAAACGGAGAATTATAGGTTTAAAATATTTTATTTTTAATACTGTGAAGAAGCATGTCTACCAGCAAAATTCTATCAGTCACAATCTATGTGTAACCCCACCCACATACTTAACATTCCACTAAGAGACAACGATCCAAACTTGACACAGCACTTTACGCTAAAAATATCGTGACACTACGTCCTAATATGGAATAAACCATTATACTGCAAATACTCCATGCTATCTTCCAGTCCATATGTAGTGCTCCACTACATATTACAACTCTTTGGTGTAACCAAATAAACAAATTCGCTAAATATTATAATTTAAAGAATGCGATAATTCTGGACGAAGCACGTGAAAACTAAAATCATGAGAGCATGACTCAATCCGTTGCAGGAGCCATATCTGATCTGGCGTTACATATTTAACGGATTTTGCAGAATTACAAGCAAGAAGACTTCAACTATAGTACATATGAATGTGATATGAGTCGGTGCACATACTTAAATCTTACACCAGTGCAAATGTACATATATTCATTCCCTACACTAACCCGGAAACCATGTGCCTTGATCACTGGGCTTCTTTTATCGAACTTTTCTTCAACGAAAGCATTCGTAATAATTTGGATCAACTTTTCAATAAATAATCCCCCAACGTAAAAATCTATGAAACTAAAGCAGGTATTACTTTGAACGTAAGATAATTATCGAGCTTGCAGAAAACTAGGAAATCTTACCGTTGTGAAGAGTCTTCAAACTCAACACAATTTCTCACAGAAACCTGCAAAATGGCCGACACAGGAGGCACATGCCACAGAAACGTTGCATCATGGGGTTTCACCAGTGGTTCCTGCTGCTATCTGGTGGAATGAACGAACAAGTATGCGTGCCTAGAAATTTGCGAACCGCAATTCGTTACCTTAATTGTAATAAAATATTTTAAATAAAATCTTTACATGTCGCGTCCGCAGAAGTACAGCAATAACTGTACTTAGGCATACTATTACATACCGCTCACATTTTACAGTCAGACTTACTATACAATCCACCAAGAAAAAGTTTCGCTGACATACAAACATTCATTCATGTATGCGCGCGCATATGAATACGAAATTATCATTCACCTATTTAACCAACACTTCGCTGAACCGCCAGTCACTTGGCTGACCAACAAACACTCCGAGCTGCATAAATTCCACAAGTTTCACTGCCGTATGAAGAACAATACTACAAGAAGTCTGTGTCTCGATGAATCCAGTCACAGTTATATATGGGCCACATGATATCATCTCTTCCTATATGTGCCCATGTCTAATAAGTGTCATATTTCCATCAGGTGAATGGAAGAAAGTATGAAACCACTCCTCTTGCAGTTTTCATTAAGCCACCTTCATAATGTTTCAAAGAGCTACTGTGTAGATGGCTGCATACAATTACTGATTTACAAATATGTTACACAACAGTATGCATCAATACAACTTTATAAATAGAAAACATGCAAATATATAACTACTTTGAAGACTGAAATGTGTTGCTAGAATATGGAAATGTGTGAATAGGACTACGTAGTTCACTTTACTGGTATTGTCAAAAACAGACTGCATGCAGCCAGCTCTGTTTATACAACAGTTAACGTTTAACACTGCACATATGTAGTTCAAATATTGAAGGAATGTTGGCACTTCTGAGCCCTTGGATCATATCTAAACATGTTCTAGATTTTCCTGACTTAGGCAAAGGTTAGAGCATTTTTGTCCTTACAGCAGGAAGACAGCTGGAAGTGGAGCAAGACACAAATATTATAAAGTGAGGGCTGCATAGCATTACCTTGCCATTTCTTTTGTAGAATACAGGTTTATGAAAGTTCCTTCTGCAGGGCTAGTAAGAGATAATCATTGGAGACAATCTACCTAAGTCTGAGGAGTGGAGTTCTTCAGAAGCCAAAATTCACTCAAATTTCTGGCATATCACCAAACCTGGGTTCAGTATGATCTTCAAAGAGCCCGCCATTAGTCCCTTGCCTAAGGCTGATGAAGTCCATGTCCTTCCGTCCTACTTCTTTAAAATCCAGTTTAATTATTCTCCCATCTGTACCTATGTTTTCTGACAACAATAATTTTACATGCATTTATGATCTTTACCTTGGGTGCTGTATGCACTACCCTGGTCAGTATCCTTCTCCATTTAAGCATCCTAACAATATGTGAATAAGAGTATAAATTAAGAAACCGTTCATTATTTAGCTTCTTCCATCCTCCTGTTACTTCCTCCCACTTTGTCCATTTAGACTTCTCAGCCACATTTAATCTACAGGGGATACAGAGAAACCAACAGCTGTTTTGTATTTTATGACAGTTACAAGTTACACGTGATAAAATACCACAAAACTTCACTACATCATTGCTGAAGGAATTGCTACTGGTGAAAATGTGACTGTGCAAGATCACAGCTGTAGAGGTGGTGCAGTAAGTGTCCATCCAAATTCTGTGATGGTCTCAGTTGTACATACACTCGTGTGTGTCCTGGCATTGTCGTGGAGGAGCAACATTTCTGACATCATTCTTGTGACACAGGCTCAACAAAGATTAGCATTCAGGCTTTTTAGAGTCTCATTACAGTGGTCAGAATTCACTGCTGTCGCCCTAGGCAAGAAGTTGACAAAAATAACACCCTTCTCATCCCAAATAACTGTAACCATGATTATTCCTACCAACAGTGCACCCTTGAATTTCTTCTCCCTTGGGGATGCCTTGTGGCTTACCATTCCCTTGACTGCCATTAGGATTCACGTTTAATGGCAGACACAGGATTCACTTCCTGTTACAATCTGAGACAGGAAGGCATTGCCTCCTTTATTATAGCAGTGCAAAATATCAGTGGTGATTATGTAGCCTCTTTGCGTTCATCTGTCAGAATTTGTGCCCCCCCCCCCCCCCAAGCACAGACTTTGCAATAGCCAAGCTCTTAAATAACCACCATTACACTGCCCGTACCAACAGATAGGATGGAAAAAATGGGATTGGTTAGTGTAGTTGGTACAGCACCTCAATGGGCTGGACGGCCCGAGGATCAAATCCCAGTGGGGGGGGGGCGAGATTTTCCACATCCATGTGGACCATCCCTGGGGCCCATCCAGCCTCCTATACAATTGGTACCAGGTCACCCCTGTGGGTAAAGCAGCCTGGGCATGGCATTAACCACCCACACCCATCTATCACCAAAGTTAAAGGAAGAGAAGAGTTACACCTCTACTCCCCCTCTGTGCCTTCATGTCCTGTTCTAGGCTGAACTTTAAGTTTTAGGGTGGAAATAATTTCATCTGTTGTTATGAAACAGTTACGCAGAGTTTGTCAACACCGTGGATTTTGTCACGCATTAATGTATTGCAAAGATGATCATTCCATAGGCTGTGATGAAGTTTTGGTCCTCTGTTTCAGCTTCTCTAATCCATCTCTCCAATCATCACACAGTACTCACATCTAAAGTTGTTTCACCACACAGTCCAAGCAAATGCTCATGAACACTAGTTGTCTTCTCACCTTCACCAACCAAGAACTCAATCACTGCTAAGTGTTTAAAATGCACATCACTGCCTTTATATCATTAACTGTGATGCTGCCATCTGCTAAGTGAAACAGTTGAGACTACCAGAAAACAGTGACGAATGTTCATGGACTTCTGACATAGTGGTTATTTTCATGCTGGGGTGTAGCAACCATACAACAAGAGTATGTAAAGCATAGCGGTCCACAAACCCATTGCAACTAATCGTTTTTTATACTAACCGGAACACCACCAAATGTTCAAATGAAATGAACTTTGTGTTAACACACTTTAGCATTGCCAACCATTTTAGTTATTTAAAAATGTTCTTTGCAGACAAATAAGTAGAAATCAAGTACAAGGAATTGGACCAAAAAAAAAAAGCCTGTAAGAGGAAAGAGTCAAAAAATTGCCAGCACTTGATCAATTCATTATAAAAATTTAAAATATTGAATTGTTTTATCAGAAAATCAAGTCAATTTACAAGAATTAAAAAAAAATGGCCATTTACCTCACTAATACATCATGGCTCATTGGCAGGTTTTGTGCCAGACCTAAAAAATCCTAGCTATGCCACTGTGCAAATACAAAAAATTACATGACATGAAAAAATAGGCACTTTTCTGACTACCCCAATTTGCAAAAGTTTTTACTTAATGCTTCATGTTTTAGGTACACATGTGGGATTTGACTTGAATAAGACTGTTGTGCAATATATCTCTCAAAATTGAAACATAAGCTTTCTTGAGGTTTACAAAGCATTAATGTACTATACTCCTAGTTCTTCACCAGTACCTAACAAAAGCAAACTATCTGATCAGTAGTTGCAATCTTATGTTGAAACTTTAGTTCATATAAGGACATAACCCTGCGAGAATAGTAATAGTAATATTCCCTGCTTATGACTACCATCAATTTCATCACTGTTTAATACACGGACACAAGAATTTGTTTCTCCCATTGCCATGGCAAGTCTTCCTTCTATAAAACAGAATCAATAAATCTGTGTACATTCAGTAGCAGACTTAGGCATTGCTTCCAGCAAAAAAGAAAAACAGTATCTGCTAGCAGATCAGTATTTTCCCCCTTAATGACATATTCTTATGGCTGGTAATCCTTCTTAAATTTATTTCGAGCAGATCATTTTCTTCTCTGATTGACAGAATTTTGGATTTCTCTAAAGTGTTTCTACTTAAACACTTTATATTGTTCAGATTATCCCCAATTATTTGGCTTGAATTCTCCAACCACTGCAATTTAGCCTGCTTCCTTTCATCTAATAATAAATGACAGAATATTCTGCATCACTCCATGGTGTATGCTATTAAAGTTTTAATAACTTCTATTCTCTTTTTGGCTGAAAATCTAACATTCTCTTACACTTCACCTAGCCATGCTTCCTTTTTGGTGCATTCGCAAAATTGTGAAAAGCAACTATTAGTTTTGTCATGTCTGTCCGCCGTTTCTCAGTCCGTCTTTCCGTGTGGAACAACTCGGATCCCACTGGACTGATTTTTATGAATCATGATATTTGAGCATTTTTTGAAAATCTGTCAAGAAGAGCCATGTTTCATTCAAATCTTACAAGAATAATGGGTACTTTACTTGAAGACCAATATACATTTTTCATTATATCTCATTCAGTTCTTCTTAGAATTGGAAATGTTTCTGACAAAAGTTGTAGAGAAACTTGGAACACACATTTTATATTCAATAACTTTTTCCTGAAAATTGTGCCGTGTATGAGATAATGTGAATAAATATGGTACAGCCTGACAAACCAGACCACAATATAATATGACGCATGTGTGCTGCATGGCTGGATGACTGAGGCAACAGACACAAGCTCAGAATATGTAATACTTATTCCTTTTCCACAGCAACAATGGTTATGTGAACGTGCCTCCACATTATAAGTACAATGACTGTCTGCTTCATTTGAGGTGAACTGTTCACCGTAATGCATCTGATTGCAACTCACAACCATCCTGGTACGGGTTCACACAATACTCTTGAATAAATCACTATCGGTAACGTGGTACTGTTTTGAGTATGCACCAATACAAGCATTCTGCTATTGCTCATGAATGTACTTTGTATCTGTTTAAATGAAATCAGCGTAAACAAAACACTGCATTTTTGTGTTATTATTAGATTCGGGGTTGCTTAAAGAGTTAGGGTGGTTCATTTAGACTTCAGCATACTTAGAACATACATGTTTTCTCTATTTAATGAGGATCTCTAAAGAGAAATATTTCAGACACAAGTTGTAGAGAAAATCAAAACACACATATTATGTTCAGTAATTTTTTTTTTAATCTTGCCGTTTGTAAGATTATGTAGAAAAATATTGTACAGCCAGACAGGTTACAGATGGCAATATGGTGCATGCACATTGCACGCTGACTAGCTAAGTCTACAAACGCACACGCTGTTATGTAATATTATTGCTTTTCCAATGCAACAATGGTCGCAAGTGCGTGCTTCAATGATACATTATACGTACATTGCCTGTGTCATACATAGTGTACAGTCACCTGTCCTAACATGTCTGATTTTGCTGCTGGGTATGAGGATGCAGGCAACACAGCACAGAATATGCAGTGACTCCCAGACATGTTCTTTCTTATGTACTAGTACAGTTGCAGGACTTCAGGTTCTCACAGCAGTGTTCCTGAAAATCCAAGTGTTCTAGGATGTTATACTGAGTTGAATGGTAAATAGTCACTGATATTTCAAAGGACTGTGATGCCTTCCTCGTCAGTTACTCAAGACATCTTGTATTCTACTATACTTTTCATGTACTGAAATTACACCTCAAGGGCAAGACAAATATTTTTTATCAACTTAAAAATTTGTACCAAATTCAAAAACATACCACTATGTATAATGCAAGCCTTCACAATATACAGGTGGAGGAGCTTGGAGATTTCAGATCATGTCAACATCAACAACCTAGCTCCACACACGCACATGCACACGCACGCACACACATGCACACGCAGTAACCAATTTTAAATTACCTGTTTGGTAACTGAACTTAAATTTAAAGGGGCCACAATCCAAAAGCTTTGAAACAGGAGGGATAATTCTTATGTGTTTTTGGCATAATTTATCACAGGGTTCTATTCACGCGCTCCTAAATAGTAAAAATCCCAATTTGCATCACTCAGGTTTTGGATTTTGTCCATTTGCCAGTGTTTAAAAATACAGATTGGAGCTAAATGTGATTTACCACCATCAGAACCAAAGGGAAGTGAATTAATATTAATCCATGTTTTAGGCTACACCTCTAGTAAAGAATCTAGTATCCTCAAGGCAGTTTCATGTTACAGAAGCTGCTTGAAAGGCTTCCTTCATTTAAGTCTGAGCATACGTGACATGCCAGTGCTACAGGCCCTACAAAAATAGGTTCGGTATTACGATGGTGGGCCAGAAGCTAACCTGTTGTAAAAACAAAGGGCTGATTCTACAAATATTGTGAAACAATGCTGACAAAGCTTTTGGTTACATTACATTTAAATGACACACCTGTGAAATTTGTACTGTTTGCTAAAATATGCATACTTACCATCCAAAGAGGTAATATCTGTGTCTGTGTTTTCCCAACTTGAGGACACATTGATGCTGCCTTCAGACTGCTTGCTCTCGAATATGTCAGCGTTGGGATTGAGGGCCGCACCGCTCAGACTGGGAGTCACCTGAATAAGTAAGCACAACAACTCATTACCATGTCACCGGAATCAGGTTTTCTGTTCCTTGGTTCTATGCAATTTTTTCTTTATTTCTCTCTGTAACACTGCTCCTCAGCTACACACGCTTTACTTTGAAAGACAAACCTCAAACCGAATCTGTTTCACGTTTTGTGCATGTAATCTTAAAGGCTTAGAAATGTTACAAGACCAACGAAACTTTACACAGCAGTATTGTCACTGCTGGCAGGTAATGCTAAGAATCAGGTAAGTCTTTTGTTGGGGATAAGAAGGATTTAACTTTTGTTAATTACAAAGAGTGAAGTAGTACTTTGATACTTTAGAGAACCCACAAAATGGTTGATAGAAAAAGACATACCCTCTCAAGACTAAATTATTTTATTCAGCTGCAAACCCTGCTCCTTTCATCTCTGGTTTCTGATAAGGAAGAATTTCTATAGACAGCTTGTGGATACAACTTACACAGATTTCGGCAGGGTCATATCCAAATTGCACTCAAAGAGTTAACCAATATGTTCTCCAAACATGTTCTAAACAATTAAATTTGTTTAAATAAACACAGATAAGCTAAAAACAAAAAAGCTTCACAATGTAATAGACATTAAAAACTGGAAATCATCATTAGTGTACCTACAAATTATAAAGACCTACCTTCCGTCAAATGGTTTACTATACGATACATGGTAATACTTATAAAAGAGAGAGAGAGAAAGGAGGAGGAGAAGAGGGAGAGGAAGGAGGAGGAGGAGAAGGAGAAGGACAGAGGAGATCCATTTTGACAGCATTCAGCTAGTTCACCTTAGAACAGACCACAGAGGTCCAGAGGGAGAGCAGAGGTATAGCCATACTCTTTCTTTGACCTAGGTGCCAGATGGGGGTGGGTGGTCAACGCCACGACCCGGTCGCTTTACCCACGGCAAAGAACAGGTATAAGAGGCTGGGTGGGCCCCAGGGCCGGTCTGGACGGGTGCGGAAAATCTCGCCTCCACCGGGATTCGATCCCCGAACCGAATAGTCCGTAGCAAGTGGCTACAGCAACTGCGCTATCCCGGTCCCAAATTGCAGCTAGGAAGATTAGGAAATGATGACAATGTTCAAATTTTTCACAAAATAAATTATTTCCACCATCGCCATGTTTTTAAACATTACAAAATATGCCTTTTACATAGTATATTCCGTAAGTAAATAACACATGTAACACCAATAAGTGCACTATTCTACAATTTATGCGTGCCATAGCGCCTACACCTTTCGGCGCTATTAGCTCGCCATCTTCAGGGACTGACATCGAAATTCCTTTAAAACGTACAGCAATAAAATGTCACAATAAACATACATGTCGTGGTGTCAATAGCGCAGAGTCTTATAGGTTTTACTTAAAATTATGTACATAAATATAATGCAATGTCGATAAAACAGTCACAATTAAATGTCCGTCCATATGAAAAGGTTTTTCAGTTACTGTAAGTTATATTACGCAAAGTAGCCCGGACAGCTCAGACAGCTTAGATAACGGACTTGATGGTCAAGGAATCGTGGTTTGATTCCCTGCAAGTACAACAGCGGGTTTTCTTCTCCCAACAGCCCAGACCGGTTCTGGGTCCACCCAGCCTCATCCTTAATGGGTATCGGGGCAAAACGGACGTAGCGTGAGCACTGTCACACAACTTGGACGTATTTATCGCTGTCATGAATGCGTAAAGTTAAACCTACACTCCCCCGTTTGCCTCCATGGCGTGATGCTTAATTAATCACCAGGACAACTTTAACTTCGTACCCTATACGCCGCTAAAAGAAGGATAATATTTACACGCCTGTGGTTACCTTAATTTGGTTCTACTAGCTGTTTATCAGAAGTGGAGCGCATACATGCCCAAGTGACATTCATCTGTAAAGAATCCTTCTCCCGTTAGGCAAGTATTTGTCATGCAGTGCAGAACCAGTGTACATCTAAATCTCTACGACCATGGGGCAGAGTCCGTTTTGAGAAGCTGACAGTCTTTCGGCTACTCCACAAATTCGTCTTTTACGGAAGTGGGAAGTTTATTACCATGTTCATCAGCCGCCATAGGTCCCAATACAGGGCCACACGGACCCAGTCCACGTCCGCCTGTCCTGCTTTATCATCACTTTATCCTCTCATCTACGCAGTCTTCAACGTGGCCTCATCTCTTCCGGATGTACGGAGGAAATTTTCTATGAGATCTGTCCTCTTGTGGAATTTTACAGTGAAAAATAGTGGTTTATCACTGACGTTTCGGGAGAAGCTATCTGTCCCATCTTCAGGGGTGAAGAAGTTCTTTTTGGACTCATTCACCCTTGAAGATGGGACCACTACGTTGTCCCAAAATTTCCGTAAGAAATTAATATTCTACGCTGCGCAAAATCTCCCCCCAAAAGTGCAGATATCGTAAATCGCTGCGGAACACGCATAAATTCTGTGTGCATTTCACAAATCTCCCACGCCACATACGCAGCACTTCCCCGACTCCGTGATTTTATCACCCTAACAAAGCAATATGATTTTGAAGAGACTGACACAAATCTGTCGTTATGCCGATGATATCTTGGTAACTGTAAGGAGCCTTCCAGCTCTTGAAGCAATGTGTGCTAAGCAGAGAAGCAGGTAGAGTGGGCCTGATAGTAAAGCCCGACAAGGCCAAGTATATGAGATTTTCAGCGTTCCCATCACGAAGATCAGTGAAAGGGGCAACCATAAATGGTGTAACTTATGAAGGAGTAGCCGAGTTCATATACTTTGGTACGCTAATCAGTAATGATAATAGCGTAGAAAAAGAAATACAAAGACGTATTTTGGCCGGAAATAGAACTTATTTTGCCGCTATAAGTCTCTTCAAGAGTCGACTTTTATCCAGAGCTACTAAAATTATATTATATAAGACACTAATAAGACCGGTAGTGTCGTATGGAGCGGAAGCATGGACGCTGATGCAGAAAGAAGAATAAGCGCTGCTAATTTCTGAAAGGAATATATTTAGTAGAATATATGGTCCTAAATATGAAAACGGGGAATGGAAAAGTCGGACGGATCGAGAACTAGAAGAGATGAGCAAAGGAGGAAATATAGTAAAATGGATAAAAGGGCAAAGGATAAGATGTTTAGGTCACCTAGAGAGAATGGAGGAGGATAGGATGCCCAAAAAGATCTTCACTCAAGAACTGGAAGGGACGAGAAGAAGGTGAAGACCCAGGAAAGGATGGAAAGAGGAAGTAGAAAGAGATCTTCAAGTGCTGGGAGTGAGAAGATGGGGAGTTGGTGGCAGATAGGAAAAAAAATGGAAGGACATTTTTCGACAGGCTAAAGCCCACAGTGGGCTGTAGTGCCAATGGAAGAAGAAGAAGAAGAAGAAGATGATGATGATGATGATAATTTGGTAGATACAAATCACGACTCCCTTCTGCCATTTCCTCCAGCCTCCTGTCGTCTCCTCTTGGGTCTAACTACTATTCCTTCAGGATCTCCTAACACCTACATTTCGACGACAGGGTTCCGTCCCCAACAACTGTCAGTTTTAAATTGTTGCGGGGTACTTCTCTCGGTTGCCAGCCGGATATTCCAACCGACAGTATCCCTCCCCTCATCACACTACGAAGATTCATGTTATTTAGTATCTAGCACTATTCGTAATCAGTACATGCGATTGACAGTATGCCGTACTATCTTGGCAGGGTTTCAGTATAAAGGTCGACAAGCATGTGGCAGTCTGTGCACCACCCTAGCACCAAGTCGGTTTGTATCAAGGTCCACGTGAACACCAGCGCGATCCAAGTGACACAACTTTCTTATACCCTCGCAGTATCGCTGTAGTAATGACTTATTCGATTCTGTTTGATTCCCTGTAAAGACGACACGTGTGTGTTCATATAAGGACTAAGTACGTACCGCGCAGTAAACACTCTCCACCTCGGTTATAAGAATCAAGTATGCTAATGCTGTATAAGGTAAAAGTCGCTGCTCGTTCTGAGATCCATACAGGACACATAAAAGCAATGTGAACACCATGTACGATTTCTGAATGTTAAACCTGGTGGTACGTAAAGTAGCCGCTAGGCTTTAGACGTTTAAAGAAATCTTAAGACCTTGTACGGTTCTCTTGCTTTACTTTCATAAATTGTCTCAAATGAACACAAAGGATACACCGTGTCTATTCACTATCACAATTACAGAAATATAAGGAAAATTATTATACATCTAATGCATTAGGGATACATCAGCCTCTGGTCTACGTGGAAGTGAATTTACTGGTCGGAAACATAAATCCCATGAATAAAACGGAAGTTTTATTGGTCGCTAGTTGGGACGCCAGGGTAGAAATGAATGCTCAGAAAAGAAGGCCTACATGTTCCAGACAGCCCACAAATCCTCTGAAAATGTGGCACCGTTCAAACATTTGGGAATGATGATAACAGATCACAACTGCATTCAACAATCAAGAACAGACTATATTCGGTACAAAATTTTTTGTCTGTCCGTCTGCTACCTAAAAGCGTACGCACAAAACTACAATTTGCCTGGTGTCTTGTATGGATGTTAAATTTAATCTCTCACACTGAGAGAAGCCCACAGCCTTGTGGCATATATGGCATACAGACTTATGGAGGTGGTCCTAAGAGGAGGCTGGCGAAAACTGCCAAAATAAAGATTCACGATTCGCACTTAAAGCCAAACATTCTGCTTTCTGAGTGACCAAATCAACGAGTTTGAAATAGGCACGGTATGTAGAAGGTATTGGAGACGACAAATGCAAAGAGGGTACGGTAGGGAAACGTAAGCGTAAGATATGGCTTGGAAGACCTATGCGTGGGTGGGAGGGTGTTAACTGGATGGACGTGGTTCAGGACAGGACCGATGGCGGTAGTGAAAAGGACCGGTGGCGGTAGTGAAAAGGACCGGTGGCGGTAGAGAAAAGGACAGGTGGCGGTAGAGAAAGGGACAGGTGGCGGTAGAGAAAGGGACAGGTGGCGGTAGTGAAATTTAAAGAGACCCATAAAATTCGGAACACTTCTTCACTAGCTGAGAAACTAGTAGCTTCTCAAGTGGAATCCTGCTCCATGGAGTTACAATACATTTACTTATGAATTTACGTACTCTCTCTAACGCAAAAGCAAAATCTCAGGGAATGCAGCTGAAGACAGTGGTTGCAACTCTCTACTGTCCACACTACAGAACATAACCTGAACTCTGCATCACAGTGACAAATCTTCCATTTTTTTAGTATTCGTCAAATGTCTGTGGTAAGACGAAATATGTCGTATTCACCTATATTCGAAGTGCACTTAAGTCTAAATGAACTACCTTAACTCTTTAAATAGTAACGCAAAATTCCTTATTTTCTTATACGCGAATTTCAATTGAACAGATACGAAGTACATTCGCGAGCAAACAGCAGAACGCTTGTAATGGTGCAAAATCAAAACAGTACTGCATAACCGATGGCGATTTATTCGAGAGTAATGCATGAACCCGTACAGGGATGGTCGTGAGTCGCAGTCAAATGCGTTACGGTGAACGATTCGTCTAGAATGAAGCAGACGGGCAATGTATGTATATCGTAACATGAAGGCACGTTCCCGTAACAATTTTTGCTGTGGAAAACAAATAAATATTACATATTCTGAGTTTGTGTCTATAGCCTCAGTCATCCAAACATGCAGCACGCATGCGTCGTATTATATTGTGGACTGGTTTGTCAGGCTGTAACATATTTTTCCACAATATCTCATAAACGGCACGACTTTCGGGAAAAGGTTATTGAACATACACGTAGAATACGTGTTTCGTGTATCTCTACAACTTTTGTCTGAAACATTTCCAGGTCTAAGAAGAATTGAATGATATATATAATAAATCATGTATATTGGTCTTCATGTGAAGTACCCGTTATTCTTGTAACTCTTCATGACAGATTTTCGAGAAATACTCAAATATCAAATGTCATGAAAATCGGTCTAGTGGTAGCCCAGATGATCCGCGCGCAAGGACGGACATAACAGACGGTTATATTCCTTATCATGGCGATAATTACACGGCCTCTGATTACTGAGGGAATAAAGGAGAAAGGACAATTATGTGACGTGCCGAGGCTGGGATTACCAGTTCGGTTGATGGGGGGTGGGGGGAATTTTCCAAACGCCACTGCACTCCTGCGCAAATTTTATGACTGACTTTTCAATACGCTGTAGAGTTTTCTGACATTACTGTTGAATGAAATTCCACTCATCATCCAGGAGCGTCTCGTGAGCGTGTGGATTCATGACAACGGGGGAAGTGAACGTATTAGGAGATACAGAAATTTCCACAAAATGAAGACAATAAAAAAAACCTGATTGGTTCTATGTTACGTGTGAGACGACCTGGGAGACTACATAAATTTGCGGGCGGCGATGCTCTTTTGAAGGAATCAGGACTCTGATCTGCCAATACATCCAAACCGACGCCATTGTAAAAGTCCGGATTCCAAGAAGCTCCACCCGACCTGTGATAAGGTAATACGGCTACTTTAAGTATCGGCCCAAATTTATTAAAAGCATTAAGTGACCGTGACACGGACGAGCGACAGCAGGCATATGCATCTTTACCGTGCATGTTACCTTAATGTCACGTCGCAATGTTAGGTTCACCGGTGTATGTCGGCGCAGAGTCTTGAAGGCTTGTATCTAGGACAAAATAGAACTCTGCACTTCTCTGAAGAAGATGGCCATTCTTGGAATCCGAAATTCTGCAGATAGTTTCTTCCGTGGATGGTCTGGAAAATCGAACACCGACATCCGTATAATTTTTTCTTCCAATCCATCTCACTTGTTAACACACAACCAGTTAGCTGTTTCTTCTGTTAACGTAAACGGTGGTTTATTAAAACTCAAGGTCTAGAGAAATGAAGCAAAAAATAATTATGACTAATAAAACTAGCTGTAGGTTAAAGAAACAGCTAAACTCGCCGAGATTGAAACGTCAGACTAAATATATGTGATATAAAACCCATGTAAGACCGATAATTGCAAATGGGAGTGTATGCTGACCTTTCTCAAAGAATGAGAGACATATGCTACGTATCTTTCAAAGAAGAGTATTAGGAATGCTTTACGGTCCTATTAACGATAATGACATATGGAGAACAAGATACAATAATGAGCTTTATACGCTCTACGATGACCTAGACGTAGTCAAAGCGATAAAAACAGGATGATTGAGGTGGCTGGACCATCTCTCTAGGATGCAAGAACTGGATCCTCGCAGAAAGCTTACTCTACTTAAAAAGCACTCGACGTGTAGGAACACGTAAGTTGAGGAAGCTTGAGTCAATTGAAGATGTACGAATATGAGTTTGAGGAACTGGAGACGCACGTCGCAGGACCCAGAACATTGGAGAACAGTTTTGGAAGATGCTAAAGGACTGTTCTGCGAGGAGGATGAGGAGAAGAAGAAGAAGAAGAAGAATAATGAGGAGGCAAATTTTGCTTCGTCGCCATGCGTTTGGCCAGTTTGATCTTTTTCGTAAATATACGCCGTCAAAACGCGACATGTACACGTCATGCATAATGACGCAACGTGCTACATCGTACAGTTGGCAGCGTTAAGCACTATCGGTCTAGCACAATCGTGACGGGGACGGGACCCCAGTTCCCCGACCTGGGAATCCCTGCCGCCAAGTCACGTGACACCTCCTCTCCTCCACCCCCACTCCAGATGTCACGCCCTCTCACCATGTTAATCACTCGCCGCATACTGCCATCATCCTGCTAACAAATGTGGCAACTTAACGCTGCTCATTCGAGACGAAATTTGTTATAAACAATCCGAACGCGCTTTGCAGCTCTCCCTGTATTATGCAAGAAATAACACGCATACTTTATGGATCTACAATTTTATTTCATAAATGTTATCGCAGATTACTTCTTCGCGTGACAATCCTACTCCCCAGAATTAATTCGGTGCTTAAGTAATATGGGCCTTAAACACGGATTAATTCATAAGGAACTTGGTCACTGAAATATTTGTATAAAAGTAATGCAGTCAATCAAGACTGTCAAATGACTGAAAGAGAATTCATTTATGTTCTTATTAACGCGACCTTCAAATTGATGTAAGGATAATTAAACGTTCACATCGCAATACTGGCAGGCTACAACGCCCTTTTTCCACGAAAATATTTAGCGGCGCTGCTCACGGCGGCGCCGCTGTCGCGGACACCTCTTTCCACGAGCAGCGCTGCCGTTAGTTGGCCCTGCTGCGCTTCCACCTATCCAGCGTTACCAAATCATTCCTTCAACTACTGTATTATACTGTACTGTACCTGTAGAGCACACCGGTATACTGACTGCACATGTCGTCCGCACAAATAAATGAGTAATTTTCGATAGACATTTTGAATGTTAACATACAGTTCGCAGGGAATATTATGGAAAAGCATGCGTGATGTTACGTAACTTTGTGCGTGAGAGATTTGGTTATAATTCTGGCCACACTTTGTACGTGAAAGACCTACGCGACATATCTGAGGGCCTGGTTCAAGGGGCTGGTAAGTATGCAGATAGCATTTGTGACCACTTGGCAAGTTATTCTGCGAGAAAAAAGACATCATCATCATTATTATTAACTGCAGATGAGTTGTCACTCGGTGGCAGTGGTCCTTACACTAGTACAGACAAAACAAATAAGAATAAATATACATAAACGCAACAATACAAAAATCACAGTACAAACAATACAAAACACCGTAAATACAAGTTCACCTATCAGCTAA
>Ga0136643_10002566_pt1 | contig 23682 bp, 12 predicted proteins | sample TergutLab28metaG_FD_96883 | JGI IMG/M metagenome (GOLD analysis project Ga0136643, IMG submission 96883) | Labiotermes labralis P1 segment gut microbial communities from Petit-Saut dam, French Guiana - Lab288 P1 (version 3) (version 3) | ecosystem: Host-associated > Arthropoda: Insects >... | reverse complement strand
TGCCGTTGTGTCTGCTGTGTGTATGCTGACACCATCCAAGTGGAGGTGGTGCCGTTGTGTCTGCTGTGTGTATGCTGACACCATCCAAGTGGAGGTGGTGCCGTTGTGTCTGCTGTGTGTATGTTGACACCATCCAAGTGGAGGTGGTGCCGTTGTGTCTGCTGTGTGTATGCTGACACCATCCAAGTGGAGGTGGTGCCGTTGTGTCTGCTGTTTGCGCTGTATTTCATGCAAATCAGCACAAACAGTTTTATCAACGTTTTATATTTTAACATAGATTTAAAATGTATTTACAACTTAACATTTTATGTTTGTGAATTAAGTTATTTTGACGTTCTGCCCTTCAAAAACACCGCCTGAAACATATAGGAGGCTTCGCTGTTTATAATACAATAAATTTACACACCTTTATATACAGTTTTTGGCCGTATTTCTCATGAAGAATCATCAGTGCATGATCATGAATCGCTTGAAAGAGTGTGGATTGGTTTCAGTTGGTTCAAGATGGGACCCATTGGTGGGTTGTTGCGCTTGTGGTAATGAACAGCCGGAGTTACGGCATGGCAGCACCAACACCAAATTGCTTCCTATACCTGTGGGAACTGCAAGTTGCTCTGGGAAAATTTATGACTTTGGATGCAGTAGGATTTGGGGGCTAAGATGTTGGAAATGGGAGAAAGCTAAACCTCACGAGAGGTCGGAGTCTCTCCTGGAAACGGGACGGGTCTTCAAGGCCATAGGAAAACGATAATGAAGTTTCTGTTCGTACCGCAAGAGACCTTAATACAGCCCAGTGTAACAGAAATTGCATCTCAGTTGGAAGGTTTAGCGCGCGGGATCTAATGAATTTGGAGGTAGCACGTTTCTCCACCTCGTTTTCTTCTCTCTACCAGACTATACGATGTCTTGCATCCATGTTACTATTTACCACCGCGAGAACATGACACGTCGGAAGTAAATTATGACTAATAAACGCAACAAAACATAATGCACTTTATCGGTCAGAAAACATCCATGTTAATGACATCGGAATAACAATATATTGCATACTATGGGAATTTGTGATAGAAGTAAAGCCTTCTGAAATCCATTACACTTTTATGGCCTCTCGAGTGCGCATCAGTTAGTTACTGCATTGTTACCATATTTGAAGTTACCTTTAGTGTAAAACGATATTTTGATATGAAGGGCAAAAGTAGAAGTGGCGGGTGTAGTGGCACTTCCAGTTTCATGCATGTTAAAGCAGGGTATTCTCTTATCCAGCCACAGATAAAATAAGTTATTTTAATTCTGCAGCAAATGGATGCGGGTTATCTCCATCAATCTAGTGGCCGGCTTTGGGGCGAACGACCGGTGTTCGATTTTTGGCAGATGCAGAGATTTTTCTTCCCTGATTGTCCAGGCGGGCTCTTAGGCCTACACTACCGCCTATGTAATGGGTTAAAGCGGCTGGGACGTGCATCTGACCGTTCAGCTCTTTGTAAGGCCGACGTTAAGATACTCGGATCCATACTCCACCTAATGTGACTTAATTACGCAGTGCCTAATTAAGCAGAGAGACAGCTTTACTCTCATTATACAGTAGAACTCCACGTACCGGATTAATTGGACGGCGAGCCACCTGGATATGCAAAAAATTCGGATAATTTTATTTGAAAATAGGCCAAATTTGTAGCTGTAAGTTCGGCTGATACTATTTACAGTATGTACCTGCTGATAATATTTACAGTATGTACCTGCTTTTGAACCTTTCGCCCACGCCTGATTTGAAGTTCTATAAGCCATAACACTGTACTGTACTTGATCCGATAACCGGTAATTTCAAGGCAAGTTAGTTTTATAGAATTATCGACAAATTTACACGACGGGCCAAGAGGATCCGGTTAATTGGCGATCCGGATAATTAGCGTGCGGATAGGTGGAGTTCTGCTGTATCTGCAGATATTATGCGAGATACCACATGATATTCTAACTGTGCCGTGTAGGTTTCAGACAGTGTTTATACATGAGTAGTGTCAGCGGCATTTACAAGAACTTTCCCAGTGTCATGACAGTGGAAAAAGTTCTTTTAAGCGCTGCTTATTCACACATAACATTCTAGCTTCATGAAACACAGAGGTTTGCAGATGAGAGCAAACTGAACGTCTGTCATCAGAAATAAAGAAGCAATTTCCTTACAAGATTTGTGCTTGCAGGTTCGATGGAATATAGAACATTCGCAAGAATTCACTAAGTATTTGAATAATAAACTACATGATTAGCACTGACTGCCAATGTGCGTTTTTTTTTCCATTCTGATGCATCCCACTATGTTGTCTTGTATCATAAACAAACGGAAACACTTTTATGTAATGTTACACACTGCTACCTGTTTCGGTTCGCACCAACCACCATCAGGCAATTCTTGTTACAACAATTTAAAAAAGGAGGCACATTTGAGCATGCAGTTTTGCAGAATAATTGCACGCTCAAATGTGCCTGTGTTTTTAAACTGTAGTATAAAGAAGTGCCTCATGATGGTTCATGCGAACCGAAACATGTAGCAGTGTGTGACATGACATAAAAGTGTCGTGTTGGACGGCATATTTTTGTTTATTTATGATAACTGGATTTGCTTTATTATATCTGCGAAATTGTCTTTGGAACGCAAGAATGAAGACCGTGAACATTTTGGTCTTATTAGTTGTGACAATGTGCAGCCACGTGAGGGGATGCAGACGTTTCGGAGGAACATACCAATTCCTTTTTCAGGGTTGAGTGTGAATAGATTGAGAGTCTGGTCAGGTTATAATAAGGCTGTACAATTCGTACCTCCTTGTGACCCACTGTTACACGATACCGGCAGAAGTACACGTTGTTCGCGTGGAGTGTGGCCGATTTCCTTGTCAGCATCACAATATGCAGTAGCTAAATGTTAAATAACGTTCGAAAGTTTAAGCGTTAAACTTAAAAGTAGTTACGTAATGAGGATTCGAATCGCATCCAAAAATTTTACCCCAGTACTTGCACATCGCTTAACAAACAGCCCTGGCAACCGTACGTTTTGGAAAAGGTGAAGAAAAAAGTTCATACCTTTGGGTGTTCGTATTAGGCCCGCGGTAGGACAGAGGAATCACAAAAGTAGAGTGTCAGTATGTACAACCACTACGTTACAACAAATTTTTGAAGTTGTGTCTGGAATACAGTGGTATCTCACATAAAGTGTTTTAACTCGCTGTAGCCTATCTAAGACGTACTTTGTGTGCACGTGTATATATCACAGTCCATCTTTCAGAATACAGTCATTTGTACTGAAATGCACCAACCCTCGCACTCCTTGTACCGAAAGCCTGTTTTATTCTTGGGGCTTGAAGGCACATTTTGTACATTTGTATCAATCATTTGCGTGTCTCTGAGGGATCAGCACGACTGATGATTCAAAGTCTGCAATGTAATTCAGACTTCCGTCTTTTGTTTCTGGCTCCAGGCGCCGTCTAACCAACCAACCGACGATATTTGGCGTGGTTTGAAGGGCATTACGGCTGTGCGCGGAAGGAATGGATACAAGCATAAAGTTATATTGAAGACTATGATTTATCTTGTGTAATTTAAGCAAGACTTTCAGCTAAATAATATTTATGAATGCAGATCTCCCTCGCAGAAGGCGCATTTCTTTTACATAACTAAGGTCAACCGTGTAATGCCGTTTAAGGCAATAATCGCTGTTTGTTATGATTATACGAAATGCAAAAATACATGCCTTGGGTAAAATGCTGATTTTTCTGAATTTTAAAGCAGATTGTGCATGTTCAAGTCGCCATGCTTTAAAGGATTAATGATGTTTTTCTACTTTCAAATTTGTGACGAAAACGTGTTTCTTCAGACTGTGTGAACCCAAACGCAATATGATAGGTTGAACTGTAATTAAATAGCATATTGAATTGTTTCACGCTGAGAGAAGACCATTGATTGTGGCTGTTTGAGAACAAACTGCTGAAGGAACAACATGTGGTCGTAGGAGAATGAAAGGGGGTGAGGATAGAGAAAATTACACGACGTAGAGTATTAGGTAGTTAATTTGAGTCTTCCTTTGCGTCTCGAAATCAGTCAGCTGAAATCAAGGGACGGAGTATGTTAAGACAAGCGGCGGGTCCTCTAGCATACTGGCTGGAGGTACAGCTGGAGGTGTCGTGTAGAGTAATGTGTACTGCTTGCAGAAAGTCTCCTAATATTTGGAGTAATTAAAACAATTAAATCTTTATCGCCGTCATTATAATTGTTGTTCTTTATATATTTATGTTTTTATGTTTGTTTGTTTTCTTGTTTTGTATATTTGTTTTCTATTTTATGTATTCTACGTTTTTGTGTGTTGTTTCCTGTATTGTTTCTCCTTTTGTATATAGCTGTCTCTTTCCTATTTTTATACAAGTTTACCGACCACAGCCACCGACTGGAAACACAGTTGCAGGAAATAAATATCATATCATATCAATTCACTTTCTTTGTAAAGCAACCAGATAGTATAATCACTAACGAACAAATTGCCGTCTGTAGGTTTTGACACAAAAGTAGTCGTTTAGGTGGATGTCAAAGTTTTGCAGGAATACACAATACACAATATCCAACTTAAAATATCGACCTGAATATGTAGGCAGCATATTTCTCCGAAACGCTGGTATCAACCTCAGACAAAGTTGTAGAGAAAATCAAAGCACACTGTGAAGCTTCTTCATCTTCAGCACCTCAAATGTTTGTAAAACCCTTGCTGTTGTTTGTCTAGTAAGTCTGTTTTGTCGGAAACCTGAGGCCTCGTTGTAATGCGCTTTCGCAAAGTTGCGGAAAGCAACTATTAACTTCGTCATGTCTGTCTGTCCGCCTGTCCGCATGGAACAACTCGGCTCACACTGGATGGATTTTCATGAAATTTGACACTTGGTATATTTCTAAAACCTGTGGAGAAAATTCGAATTTCGTTAAAGTCTGACAAGAATAAGGGCTACTTAACGTGAATACCAATATACATTTTTGATAATATCGCGCTTAATTCTTAGAATGAGAAATGGCTCAGACAAATTTGTAGAGAAAATCAAAACACACTTTTTAATGTTGAACTACTTTCTGTAGAAAACTCATGTCGTTATGAGACAATGTGGAAATATGTTGTACAGCCTGACATGGCACAGACGACAGTATGGCGCATGTGCATTGCATGCTGGATAACACACTAAAAATACGTAATACGTGTTGCTATTACACTGCAACAATGGTTGCTCTAACGCGCCTGAATGTTACGTTATACGTACATTGCTTCTGTCAATAAGAATCCCTTAAGATTCGTGTTACACTGGAGCTGAGGTCTAACGTGGGCTGTGGGCTGTGTGCATATCAACACTTATATATATATATATATATATATATATATATATATATGTGTGTGTGAGCGTGTGTGTGTGTGTGTGTGTGTGTGTGTGCAATGCAGTCACTCTTAACTCCTTAAAGCTTTACATTTTGTGTCATATCCTCTATCATTAAGAAAGTACATTTTTCCACAGTGTTTGCACTTTACATGTGATTGTCATGAAAAACAGCTTCTGTTTCCCTCAGCCACATTAATTGTGTCTTCTGTGTAATGTAGACGCACTTAGTGTAAGGAAGGTATTGATTTGCTGTAAGGAAACACAATTTTTATGTACTGTTCAATTAGGTTAATTGTGAGCTGTAGAATGTACTTACTCATGTACAGAACCAGAAGAAGAGTAATTAACATGAAACCTTCACAAGGGAGCATAAGCCTTAAGTCTTTTAGAATGAAAGGCATTACGTTTCAATGTGGAGCAGCTGTCGCCATGGGTAACAATCAACCTGCTAGAGTACACACGATCTCGGAACTGTAGTATGCGGTTCGGTTAGAGTGGGGGACGGAATTTTTTGTCATGTCAGCAGTACGTCATGGGATCACCAGGCATCCGCAGTAACTTCATAAAGACGCAGTCTCGGCAAGCAAGACAATTAGAATGCACATGTACAAGGAATATAGAGAACTGTTATTAAGGACGATGTTCGATGAAACTGTCCGGAGCATTTGCAACAACCGTCCACAATATATTAAATGATTTTGTGTTTCACAAATGTATCTTAAGAATTAATTTTAATCTGCATGCATTAGGTGCTGATATTACAATCGGGGAGTCACAAAACTGTCCCTAACAATTTAAATACATTTCGTCAGAGACTAATTAAATTGCTGTTCGCCGGCGCTCCAATCTGTCCTTAAGAAATGAACTCAGTTCCCGAAAGAATTTTCGGTCTGAGAAATGCAGCATGTCTGTAGGAATTTAAATGCCGTACATAAATGTTTAACAAAACTGTCGTGAGTCGGCATTCCGTTTTGCCTATAGAATTTAGAAGATATGCAGTCGTGAATAAAATTGTCGTTAGATTGCACAAAAAAAAACTGTCTGTAGTGGCTGACATAAGTTCGGTTTTATGTGAGAAAATCCTGTTAGAATGCACTCAAGTCTGCACAGTATACGACTGCAAATGGCTTACTCCAAGTTAGTACACGGACTTACCAAGCCATTCTTTACCGTCAAAATGTCATACGAGTTCACGGTACAGGTATAAACCTAATTTCATTTACGCTCTAAAAAATGCCATATTTTCTGCTCTGATTCTAACGAAACCTGCACCGACGTAACACCGTATGTGCATATGTCTTATATACCGCATTTCACGTAATCGGAAGTATGTGTGGGAATTGTGGACAGCACTTTTTTACTGCATCGATTTGCATGGGTCATATTTACAGGTATGCGCCGCATAGCGACGTTTCGATCAACGACGGATCGCATATACGACGGTGGTCCCATAAGATTATAATATTATAATATAATATTATAATACCAATGTGTTACAATTGCCTACAGTATTTAGTACAGTAACATGCTGTACAGGTCTGTAGCCTAATAGCAATAGGCTATACCATATAGCCTAGGTGTGTAGTAGGCTATGCTATCTAGGTTTGTGTCAGTACACCTTCGCACAACGATGAAATCGCCTAACGACGCATTTCTCAGAAAGTTTCCCTGTCGTTAAGCGACGCATAACTGTTCTCCGTAACTTTTTGTGGACGTTACCTTACCGAATTTAATCACGTCTGATGAAAAAACAGACACTAGCGCGAAATTTCAGTGACGCCTTTATATGAAGTTGCTTATACAGCGTCGGCTTCACTGAATTTGCAGTTTAGAGACGGTTTGCGCTGAGATATTGTGTGCGGATTTATATCTCCAATTTCGACGAAAGGTAAAGAGTGTGAAAATGCTGTTAGGTACAGCATGCGTTTTATTGCACCAATTTTACGAAGCCTGTCATTCCTCAGCGGCATGACCAGTACTGAATTTCATCAAAATCGATCAAAAACATGGAAAGAACGGATAGATGTTCTTTTACGCCCTTAAGTAAAACATGACTCACTTTGCAGATGTACACATAACTAATGCTTGCTGTTCAAATTTTCAAAGAACATTATGAAGCCCCCCCCCTAAAAAAAGCTTTAGTCGCTGATAACTGGGTTACAGGGACAGTCGTGGTTTCCATACAGGAAGTTCATTCCTTCTTAATAAAGAACACCTAGAATTGACGTACATTCAACATGCGGCCCTGGGGTAGACTAACCCTCCTACAGAAATGACGACCAGGGATATCTTTTGGGGTGGGGTAACGGCGGCCGGTGCGTAGGCCTAATAACCTTTCTACCTTCATGTGCCGTTTGACTAGAAATTCTGGGAGTCTCAACCTCCTGGAACCCAAAGAGCCTGTCCAGGCTTTCTGGATGTAACCACGGAAATACATTGAATATTTAATGTATTCATCCTCCGAGTGCACTGGATTGTGTATGTAATTTGACGAGCTATGGTCAGAGTTTGCATCGGATGTTCTCAGCAATACTTTGGTCGATTGGTGCCCGAATTATTGTCAGAGCACATTCTGTTGTACGTGTGAGAACTGAAGTGCATTCACTAATTAATGAAATTATCGTCTGAGGAACAGAGAACTGTCAATACTAAATGAAATAGTCTTTTTCCTATTTAATTTGCGTACTGTCAGAGGGCACTGAAAACTCCCCGTAACAAGTATTTAACAAAGCGATCGTCAGAGTTTCCAAGAACCTTTCCGTAGGAAAATTCTTAATCATGGTAAACAAGATTATCTACGCAGTGTATTCTGGTCTGCCTTTCTCTGGTGCCGGTAGTTGTAAATTTACTGCCACATATTCTTCAGGAACACTGTTTAGGTAAGCACAGGAACAAATCAGTCATGTTTAAAATACAGTCCTTTGCAACAAATTGCGTATATCCCAGCTTAGACAATCTGCAGTTCATGTAAATCTGTTTTTTTTTTAATTTACTGGCATAAAAAATGTTAATTTGTGTTATCATATCTCGGTCCTAACAAACAGCACACAAACACTAAGACAAATAACTTTTTATAGAGTTGCCATGTCCTTTAAAATGATGCGGAAATACTGCGGTAGAGTCTTTGTGTCCGTTTCGAATCCCGATTCCAAAACTCATATTTTAATTACATGAGTAATTGCTAATGTCTCAGTTTGTCATTCCTACCCTATGAAGTTTAGCTGTTTGAGCTGTTGTGATTGATGCTGACAAGGAGAGGAACCGTATCGCGGGCGAAGACCGGATGCATCTGCTTCTTGAAGCGTAATATCGTTGTAGGTTGACAGGTGTGAAATTGGAACAGTCGGATGGTTTTGTTGCCGAAACAAGATGACCATATTTTCCATCAAATTGATTTAAACCATGAACTATTTTCGTATTTGTCAGCCCATTTAGAATTCCACAAGGCTTGATATTTGTGGTGATGGATGCGGAATCGACAGGAAGAGCAGAGTTCACCACATGAAAGGGCGAAGGTCAGGTAAACAAACAAAGGTCATTATATCGACATAATACCTTTTGAGGTTAAATGTTCTGTACACCCATGTGCCTTCTTTTGCATTGCAATTCATGTTTCATTTATGGCTGCCCTGGCTTCCAGCCGCAGAGAAAAGCAACAGTTTGATATCTTTAAATCATATTTTATTCTCAGACACATATAAGAGATTCGGGAGCTGAGTATTAATACTCCTGTCGTGGTACCGTCTGGTACCTGCCGTCTGCCAAGGCAGATGCTGGTAACAGATGCAGCGAGATCGTCTGCAAAGCTGGCACTCAAGCGCTTTCAGTGTTACAAATCAGTTTTGAGCAACGTGTTTCTGGTTGCTCTACTGTAAATTTTATACGCATGTCCGGGTCAGCGTAATCGGTTTAGCGACTAGGCTACGGGGTGGAATGTTGAGGAACTGGGGTTCGATTCAAAGCACGAGCAAGATATTTTTCTCTCCTCTAAAGCCTCTAGGTTGGCTGTGGGGTCCACCTAGACTCCTCTAAAAGTAGTCAGCGGGAGCTGCTTGGTTAATTGCCGTGGTTAAGAAGGCCATAAAATTGTACCGAACTGATCGTAGTTATGAAGAAGAAATTTTGCATTCCTTCGACAAAGAAATAATGTCTCGATTTTCTCTTCTAATATTTAGTTTGCTCTTTGTAATTAGTGGACTATTTTCATACTCTTTTCATGGATATTTGAAGCAAATAAATGTATGTATTAACCTCCTTCATTCCTTAACCAAAAAGTAGTGTTACTTAGTACTTGTGTACAAGAGAGTTGTTCTGTTACAGGTTTATTATGTACGTAAATTGTAATGGTGCCAAAGCGTGCAGGCTTCGTCATTGCATGACACCTTCCTCATGTAGTCGTACAGTTACAGTGTGAACTTACCTTGCGTGGTTAGCAAATTGTAGTTGCTGTGTCTGTGGGCGGACGGTGTTGGACGAACCTGCGTTAAACCAACGCGGCTTCGACTCACATACACCGTGTGCTGCATCATAGAATCCATCGTCCAACCTTGTGAGAGCTTTTATCGATAACAGGACAATACTGGAGCCTACTGACGTGCATAAGATATGGGGCGTCACATAAATTGCCTAATCAGATGAATACTGAGGCCTGCTGCCGTGCATCATATATTGGGCTTCACATAAACTGCCTAATCGGATGAATACTGGAGCCCACTGACGTGAATTGGGCGTCAAATAAACTGCCTAATCAGACGAATACTGGAGCCTACTTACGTGCATCAGATATTGGGCGTCCCATCAACTGCATGGGGACTACTGCGTGTGGCATGATGTTGGGCGTCACGACTGCCCAATCAGGTGGATGCTGTAGCCGACTTCGCGCGAGTAAAATACTGGGCATGACCTCATCTGACTAATCAAGTGGACAACGGAGCCACCGGCGCCGCAACCAGGTAGACAGCGTCATACAACTTTGTCACGAGGTTAACCTTTTGACGCCTAAAGTCAACTATAGTGGTCGTACCGCACCGCTAACCTCTAAAGTTGCATTTTGTATATTTATTCAACAAATATAGGTACTGAATATTTTTAACATGGCATATACTCTCCGTTTTCTTCTCTTCAAAATCCAGTTTGTTTCATAATTCTAAAGCATTTAGTTCATGTATTATTCACATTTTATATACAGGGTGTGCTAAAATAAAAAAAATAATTCCGGCGCCAAAAGGTTAATGGATGCTACCGCCGCACGCCAACTGCCTAATCACGTGAACAATGTAGCGTACTGCGCGCGGATGATGTAATGGTTGTCACAACATTTGCCTAATCACGTGAGTACCGAAGCCTGCTGCACTGAGCTTCATACCGCTTGCTTAATTTGGTGGATTCTGGCGCCTACTGCTTGTGGAATAGACACTGCTCGTCCTGTAACATTACCTGTCAGATAGCTACAGTGCTGGGCGCATACGATGGATTCATACCGCACTGCCGTATCCAATTAAATGTGAGGTACGATGAGTCTGGAAGCTGCCAGGCAGTGAAAGACGCTCTGCGGCTGCTCCTTGCGTAACGTTAACATCAGTGGGCAGGCGTGATTAGAACACAGTCCTGGAAATTGTTTGAAGACGAGCAATAGAGAAACGGGTGTGGAAAATGGTAGTACTCCCTACAAGAGGCGAGTCCCTCACCCCAGCAACTGAAAGTAAAAAGACTCGCGTACCGGCGTAAGCATAGATTCCAAAGGAAGAGCTACAGGGAGGGAGGTTGGTTCCATAGTCCTCACCTTAGACGCTTGAAACCAACAGCCTGACAGTCGCTAATTGAACAAACTCAGTTCACAGCGCAAATTTGTCTTGACAAGCTTAGCTGTCATTATGTCATTACTGGCAGAAACAGGAGAACGCTTAGTCAAAAGTCACAGCCCGTTGCTGAGGAGATCGCTGTTCCTAGCAGCCAGATAATCTGGAACCCAGCGTTCGAGCGACAACGAATCAAGGAAGTGGAAACCCCATTCTGAGTAAAAAAAATTAAAAAAGGGCTGCTCCCGAATGCAGGGGAAGCCGGTAAAATTCAGATTTCTTACGCAGTAACATGTGGTCTTCTACTGAAGAACTTACTCTCTTCTAGAAATTTTTAAGAACACCATACTTGCTAAAACCTGTGCTGTCACTCGACTTTTGATTTATTTTTGAATGCAATAAGAATGCAGTGGTTCTTAGCATGTCTGCCTACCTGTGTTGTGAAATTCATTATAAATTTGTGAATAAAAACACGCGGCTTGATAAGAATACGTCACATTCCCTAAGAACCTGTCCTAAAAAAGTGATCTAAATACAACAAAGCTGCCCGAATATCCGGCAGTGGATATGCCGAGTGGATATGCCGAGTGCCGCCCCGTAATGACGTAGGCACAAGGAGAAGAGGAAACCATGTCCGGTTGTACTTGGACCTAGGAATGCATACTGTATATTGAACTCCGTTAACTTGCAGGCGAGTAGGTGGACGGTTTATGCATTACGACATTGGTTGTGTCGCAGGAGAAGGCTTCCACTCTCACATTACGATTTGTTTCCAACAAATCGTAATTAAACAGAGGGGTGGGACCCTTGGGGCCTGACCAGAAGTGTAGAACAGACTGAGAAATGTCAATACCGTTGTCGTTTGTTGGAGTGCAGACAAACAAGCCATAATTCCATAACTCAAACATGCATATGAGAAATGCCACCATTTTACATGTCACTACTCTGCTCAGAATTTTGGTTTGCGGGGATGTAACATAAACACAACGGTTGGTAGTCTAGTCGTTAGGCTTTCTCTGTATTAACAGGGGGGACTTGAAACTGGAGGACCGGCTGCAGTTTAAGGAAATGGGTTGCAAAAACGAATCGGCTTCCATACTAATTTGTTCTCGTTGAATCTCGTGACTTTTTGACATTTCATCACAAAATTTGCACATGTGAAACCGCTGGTCGTGTTGTGCGTCTCATAGTGCTGCAGTTTTAACTTTTAATTAATTTTCACATTTTGCTTAACATAGAACTTCGAGGAAGCCCCGTGAGGTAGGTTACAGAGACTCTGGGAGGTAATTTGGCTCTTCGAGCCGGCCAGTGGGAGACTGCTTGCTATTCTGCTCTGCAGGTGGAGACATCACGTTCCTCCCTATCATCCGTAAATTTCGACCAAACCGCATGGCTTCACATCCCGGAGGTCTGCAAATCTGCACAGTAACCACCATTAAAATATCAAATCTCGCTTTATCGAGTTGGATTGAGATTAAATGGGCATTGCCAAGCCCTCGCTCTTATTATGTCTGCTGTGTGTCGGTGGGAAACTTAGTGTTTTAAATTAAGGGTAAAACATAGCTTACCGGTGACTGGGAAGAGGAAATTTCGACTTAGGGCGAGGATGTAACTACAGGAGGAAAAGAACTGTATAACGAGCATCTTTGTAGCCCCCCCTCCCCCCAGGAGGCTGTGTTAATTAGCCGATTTCAGTGGCCGCGCGGTCTAACGCGTGGGTCTGCGGCCGCTTGCTTGCCGACATTGCGGGTTCGAATCCAGCCGGGGGCATGGGTATCTGTGTTGTGTGTTTGGTAGAGGTCTCTGCGACGGACCGGTCACTAGTCCAGAGGAGCCGTACCGAGTGTGGTGTGTCTGTAATCGAGGAACCAAATAGAGGAGGCTTAGACCCAACTAGAGCTGTCGAGCCATAACGAAAATAGAGCTATATTAATTTATTGGGACACTTAATTGAAGAGGCATGTGATGTGCAAAGTATGTAGCAAGACATTGAGTCTTGATAAGTATTTGCAAAATGTTGGTCACAAAATCTGAAGGCAGAATGCCACTTGTGATGTCTGAGCTTAAGCCGGGGGAGGAGGGGGTGTATTTAAAAATGGATTGAGGGGACGAGGACTCATTGGCCCCTAGAAAACAGTGGAAATATACAAAGGTACATTTTCTGCCTCACAGAAAACATGTTGCTTCCCTTGTAAAGACCAGTTATTGAATTCTGTATGTGGATGCTATCATTGTAAATTGCAAGAGTCATACAAACACACAAACTGTGTGGATAAAAGTTGAAAATTTAGTGGCCCTGGCTGCAGCATCAAATTTATTCAGTAGCATTCAACCTGTTTCCGCGGAACTCCGGAGTTCCGCAAGCACATTTCCTTTACGGTGAAACTGTTCAATTTCGTTTAGATAATTTTTCATTGCGTTTCTTTTATTTTCTTCCCTATTCCTTGTGCATAATCGACGCAGGTTTTTTTTAATGTACGTCATAATTAAACGTTTTATTATAAATATTCTTAAACTCTTTAATTTCAAGTCAGGTTTTACATTACTAACCGTTTAATTTAATATTACTAAAAATTATCTATTATTTGTTCACCAAAAGCACACGTTCACTTGACATAGGTTCTGCGAAAATTCAGATTCAGTCACAAGGATTCGACAGATGCTGAGAGTTCTAAGATCGCTGTTCTGTGTCATTGTGATTCCATGAAAGGCGGCGAATTTCTCTGTGTTGTGACCGACATCTTACTAGGAAGAACTTCCCATGTGGACTAATTAGTATTTCCTACTGTCCGATTTCAGTGTTGAAGGTAGACGGTAGCTACTCCCAATGTAACCACCACCGCTGTGGGCTGTAAGCAGTTCTTACCCACACCCCTCACCACAGTCTGTGAACAGCACTTAGCTGGCAAGTGTAAACGGTCGAGAATGACCGAAGAGGACTTACGGATGTGCTTTTGTTGACACACACTGCACAAAAGGCCGTCCGCACGCCGATGCCACGTGTTTTACCACTGAAATTCAACAACGAAAGAAGACACTGCATTTAGACGGTGTTAATGGATCCTTTCCCATTATATATCGATACTCTGTCAATATATTGAAAATCGAAGGGGAAAGATTAGAAGAAAGGCTGGCCCTTTCTCTAATATTCTCACCGTTAGATACTGAAATTGCTCTTCCGCCTATCATTGATTAATATAATTATGAAGCAGGAATGCAACGTAACTGTTGCCAGCTGGTGTGGGTTTAACAAATATGGTTTGTTTCCAGCCAATTAACAGGCTATAGTAGTGAACACCTATGGAGGTTGGGCGGCACTTCTGATTCGTATTTTGGAAGTCTCGTGTTTAAATCTTAACTCATAGAGAAGCTGGTCTTTCAGTGGTATTACGTGATTTTTTTTTTCACTGCATTCCTTTTCCTTATCCTTCCCCCTCCGCCATTAATCATTTTAATATTTGACACTGTACTGTATAGTCTGAGCTACTGACAGTGTCGTTAAATACATCACAAATAAATGAACGAAAAAAATAACAAATGCTGCAAATAGATCGAAGAACTGGCTTTCCACAGTTTTAAAAAATACAGGAGAGCCACATCAAATGTACCGGACAGCTGTACAAGGCAAACCACGTACAGACCCGAAGCTTTTGCAGCAAATGAAAGCTATAAAACTGGAGACCAGCCGCGTCGATTAGGAGTTCCAAGACCGCCGTCCATTTTGTGACAGACATAAGCTCCAGGTACACAACACTTGCGGTGTGCGGGGCCTTCAACTTTGCACAGTAGAGAAAACGCCGGATTTAAAATAATGATCCCAGTGCTCGAATTTCCAAGGCAGTTCATATCTTAAAGCATGCGGCCATTCGTAATTTTATTATTTATCGACAGACTAAGTAGGCCAATTTTTTTCTCGATAAACTATCCAGGAAAAGCGAGACACGAATATAAAACCGAAATTGCTGTGTACTGTGTGCTTGTATGTGTGTGTGTGTGTGTGTGTGTGTGTGTATATATATATATATATCTGATGTGCGCGTTTTGAGACTTTGGAGCGTAGGCTAGGGACAGCGTTTCTCCTTTCTATTTGACCCGAGCCCAGTGCCCTTAGGTTGACTATGGCTGTTTGAAACGTTTGTACTCATTTTTAGCTCTCAGCCGGTAGAAGTCCTCTTGGTTTCAGGGAATCTCAGTGGTTCCTCAGAAGTTTAGGAACACTTGTGTAAATGATTCACAAAAATATCTAGTAATTCAGTCAAATGTCTCGATAGCTACTGTTTTTTATTTACTATTGTAAACTGCCCAAAACGATTACACAGTCATCCCTGCTACTGATGGTCGTGGTATCAAATAATTGTGTCACTTCACCGGTGTATTACTATTAAGTACTCCTCACGCTTGTGTTTAATAATAAAATGTGTCACTTTAGAAACTTACTCCTTACGCGCCTGTCTAATAATAAAATATTTCACTTCAAAAACACAAATTTCACTTTCAAAGTCACTATTATACTTTTTAAGTAACCCACAAGTTTCTAATTATAAAATGTTTACTTGTACCTTTCCAAAAAGGAGTGGTGACCCAAATTCCGCCTTCACCTAGCCAAGTCTAAACGGCTCCTCCTCGTTGCCGTCAATACACGGTAGCTGGTATCCCTTTCAAAATTCATCTCACTACAATTTTCTCACAGTATCCAATTATCTGTTAATTTTAGTATTTTTTTTTCCAGAAGGTCCGAAAAGTTAAGATTTTGAATTCCGTCTCGTCATTCGCTACTAATGACTGAATATTGCCCCCCCGTGCTGTAACTTGGTTGAACCCCATACAAGTGCCCTACCGGTTTTTCTGAATGTATAAACAAGACTAACACTGTATCCTTCCCTGCAAGATTTATGAGACCCAAAAACTGTCAAAGTATAAAATTTCAACTTCTCCATGATGTTCGAAACCCATTAATCTTGACATTGACAGACTGGAACATCTACTAAGTCCCTCTTGCTACCCGGTAGGCGCCAGTCTGTCTTCTAACGTTTTCGATCTCCTTTCATCTACCATAGTCCTAACAATGCTCTCTCACTGGCCACATACCCTAATTATCCGCCATTCATACTCTGGCCCAATATGTCAGTCTGTTCAACCTCTCTCGACACATCTGTGCAATAAAAATAAATTTCGATACCAACGTAGTTTCTTACCGTGCAACAGTTATGAGTTTCAAAATTACAAATCACAGTTCTTTGATCAATTTCCGGCAGAATCAATCAAGTCACTAACCCTAACCTTACTAATTCTCTTTGGAATAAAGAAAAATCTTCTCAACAATGGAAGGTCTGTATTATGGTACCTGTGCAAAAGAAGGGTAAAACAACTTATTATGGCAATTATTGAAGCGCAGAACTACGTAGAAAATCCATCATTCTGTCAACTTTAATTTAACTTGTAATACAAAATTGTTGGCATTGTAGATGTGGATTTCGGCGTAATAGATAAGCTACTGATAGATGTTCTGCGTTCGTCACATACGTCAGCAAAAAAGCAAGAATTAGCTGCAGCAGTACATAGCCATTTATAGACTTCACGAAAGAAAATGAGGTTTTGTGTGATAATCGTACTGAGTTTTGTGGACTCCTGAGAAGAGGTCCGGGCTATTAAATTGTGTTTAATTGAAGCCTATAGTAATTAAATATTTGTCACAGAATTTTGTGGTGAAGTGGTCAGAGAAAAAGGAGATGTTTTGTTGGCATTACTTTCAACTCTACTTTAAAGAAATGTCGTTGGGAAGGTCTAAGAAAACCGGGAGGGACTGAGATTGAACGTGATACACCGGAACCTGGTCTGCGCTGATGATTTACTGTTTTGTCAAAAACGTACAAAGTGTGAAGATAAACACAGAAGCTTTGTTTGTAGTTAGTAAGAAGGTTGATCTAGGAATCATTGCTGTGGAAATTAAACATACCCACGTGCCTCGTGGACAGAATGCGAGACAAAATTTCAGCATAACGAGAGGTACAGATAGTGGGTTTTTGAAACTGTGGCAAAGTGTAATATTTGGGATTGGCATTGTCAACTCATAATTGCATGAATAATGAAATTAAGAGCAGCCAGACTTCACTTAGTTTTCGCTACCATTCTGCTCGTAATTGACTCCCATTTGCTGGACTGTCTACAGTGTATCGTTTAAAGTGTCAAAATATAATATTAGTGTTGTTTTATATAAGTGGGGAACTTGGCATTTTAAATTAAGGGAAGGCGGAGGATGTGACAGTAGACTCGATAACATTGCATGCTTCAAAGTCTTGCAATTCATACTCCCCTCCACACTTTATTGGGATGATCAACTCAAGGGAAAGGAGATGGGCGGAACGCACGGCATGCATTGGAGGGAGGAGAAATGCACGAAGGTTTCGGTGAGGAAAAGTGCAAGAAAAAGAACACTTGGGAGACGTAGGCGCAGATGGGAAGATAATATTAAAGTAAATTGAAAAGTTTCAATCGAAAAGATGGTACTGCGTGAGTTGGATGTATCTGGCTCAGGATAAGGACCAGTGGCGAGTTGTTTTCAACTCATTAACTACTTAGCACTATAATATGTGAGAATTTATTGACTAGCTGAGGAAGTGCTAGTTCTACGAGAAGGTTTCTGCTGGATGGAATTGGGTTAGGTTAGGTGTTGTTTAGTTTAAATTTGCACGCAAGAAACAAATGAACACAATTGTGCAGTTTCCCGCCATTATTAATCTTACCATCCCCACTCATGGTAAAACGTGTGACGCTAGCGTCGCGATGCGGTCTGAGCGGCTGCTAGGTGGACGCTGCACGTCAGAGGTGGCCGGGAGCGCGAGTAAGGCGGTCGCCTAGGCAACGGTCGCTAGGAGACGCGATATATTGAGAGGATGGGTGGTAGGTGGGCCTGTCTCAGTACTTTCTGTACTTCTGTTATCTGGCCTTACTGCTTTTCCTTCCTTGCTTTGTGTTTTAATAATTATATTCGTAATCTTTTCTACTTTGATATGTAATTACTGTAGACCTGCCAATGATGAGATTGCCTTTCTTAGACCATCAGCTCATTTTGAATTACATCAGTTCGAACGTTTAAACATTTGTAGTTCTACTTTCTGCATTCTTCATTGACCGTAACCACGTCATTCTGTATAAGATTTGTTCAGGAATGTTACGCTTATATCCAGTATGTCTCTTCCTAAACGTCTGTATGTATCTCCTCTATAACCACCCCGTTCTGTATACAATTTCTGCTATGTTTTATTGAAAAGTATTATTATCTAAGCATGGTCATTAACTATTATCAATTAATAGAATTATTTGTATGTTTAGATTAATTTATTGTAAGATTGAGGTCTTCACAGCAGTTACTCATACTTTCGTGCGTCTGGGTTCAAGACATCGTGTAGCCAAATAGCCAAGTAGCTGATATCTTTTGTGTCGAAGGGACAGACTGCTTTCATTTTCACCTCCGTTCTGAAAATGGAATCAGTGTATTGTTCCAAAAAGTGGTAAACACCTTTCAGACTACACAGTGTAACAAGCCAGGAGATCACAGTGTTGAAGTTATAAATGCATTTCCGTATATTTGAACGTGATTTAACCGCAGACTGTGTAAGGGGAATTGTTTCGATTTGTTACTTTCTGTGGTTCTATTGGCATGTAACGATAACTTGCTGTACAGACAGACGAATGCTGTCCGTGCCAACACCATTTTTTCTGTCAATAGAACTACTCTTGAAGTGTGCTAATTATTATTCACGGGTATATACAAATAACATCCTTCATATTTCTGTGCATAAATATTTTTACAGTTGCGGTTATTTTTTTTTTTTGCCACACAGAATGTAATCCGAAATGAGTGTTAAGTATTGGCATAGGAGTTGTGTGCTTTTGTGAAACGGTAGTGAATGTTTGGATTTTATACAAGGTACGGAATTTGTGTGCCAGCTGAGGAGCTCTCGGTTTGTCACAAGAAACTCTGCTCCATGCGGTTATATAAAACAGAGGAATTGTGGTGGTCCGGAGGGCCATCAATAAAATAGTCTTGTTAACGATAGTGCTGCCATGTCGTTATTTCCATGAGTCTCTGTAATGTGATACAATTTCAAATGTTCCTACCTCCGATGTTTCTAGGTAGGGTAACGGGCACACGGATATACAGTAATGTGACCGCTAATTTCTGGATATGTAATTTATGTTACATTTTTAATAGTGTTTTTTTATCTGTTGGCGTGCTGAGACTTAACGAAGAAGTTTATCTTCTGTGCGTTTATTTCCATGGTGACATAGGACTCCATTTCTGTCAACATTCAACGGTGAAAGTCCCTTTCAAACCTTAAAACTGGTATGCTGTCTGAATTTTAAGACATTTCAGTTCGTGCTTCACAAAGAAAGCCCCTCACCTCCGTTCAAAGAAATAAACGGCAGTCACTCGAAGCATATAAATACTCTGTGTGGGGAAAAAACTCAGTCTCTGAATGTTAAAGCAGGCGGTACATACAATTTTTGTCAGTCGCGGTCTTTAGAAGATATTTGGTCTTTAGAAGATATTTGGCCCAGCCGGCAGTTTATTTTCAATTGAGCGTCTTAATGAAGACTGTCGCATTAGACTGAGCTGAAATGACAGTGTGAACTTGTGACGAGAGAAACTCGTGTAGATAAACTTCGATAGGTATTGCCAACAATGAGAATAGGCCTACTGTGCTTGATTTGTGAGGCTTCGTGCTAATTAAATATTTGACTATGTGAACCATTACCCTGTTATTAGACGTAATTAAAACTAAAATGTTATAATTATAACGACGCCTCGTCGTCGTAATTGTCACCCATTAACACCATGCTTTTTTCAATTACAAAAATTAAGCTTCATCCTTCCGTGCCAGCCATCTTCGGTGTATATTTGTACACCAGCTGTGGGTTTCAGTTCTCGGGCATTCTTTATCAATTTTTAGATAGGTTTTGCTGCTGTATTGATAAACTTCTTATTCCACGTTATTCTCTAGTAACATCACTTGTATGACCGGCCGCTCTGTGTCCTGCGTACAATTTCTGTTATTTCCAGTTTTTCCCTAATAGCTTAATCACGTGTGCGGTCCGCCATTCTGTTTCCTCCGGCTGCTCTTATCAACGGATTTCTGTCGGATCCATTCTCCTCATTGTCAGTGATTATTTCTTTATTATCGTCGGACATTGTGGTGTATATAGAAGCACTGAGAAGTCTATTTCTGTACACAATTTGAGGTTTGCTTCTCGGTTGAAATAGAGCTCTTTGTGCTTGACGTTCATAGGGCTGTTTGTGCATTATACAGTTTACGATGTGATCTAGAAATTCGTGACAGAAAAGGTAAAAAGAAAAGGAGACGGTTATTTTATATTAGGGCTACGTTCGCCACCGTGATGGTTTGTATTATTGAACAGAAGGACATGCGATGAAAGAAGTTTCCATCTCCGTAAGTCGAAAGAACCTCTTCTAAGGTCGGTCAGATTTTTTTCTCGACTACTCTGAAAAAAAAGAGCTAATGCATAAGCTAGCAGCCACTTTTGTTTGTGTTTTCAACTGAGAAAAACGTGATATTGCTAACGTTTATGAGAGCTTTCATAAGGTATCACAGTTGTGCAGTTTCCTAGTTCGTCTTGATGCTGTGTGAGGTTTATTTTATTACGCTGTCAGTACCTCAGCCAATACACTGAGTGTCGATTTTGTGACGAGTGCATGGTGATGGATTTTAGAAGACGTGGACGTAGGTGGGCATGGTCATTTCGAGATATTTTCAAGTTATGGACTGCGGGACTAAGGAAAACCACGGAACATCTCTCAAAGTGGCCAATGTCCCTGCGGAGATTCGAACCAAGCATGTCACGAATACGAATCTTCTCTTTGGAGCGTTCTTCTGGGTTTTTATACCATGCAATTTGTAAGTGTCAACATTTCATAGCAATGTTTATGTAGCCTTGAAGCTTGAGGTGGCAACAGTTTTTTTTTTTTTTTTTTTCAAATTTGCAGTGCCCTTAACAGAAGTGTGGGGTTACGGTTGTAACGATCAGTGGCAGTTGCCCTTTTGAACCACTGTTGACCTAAAAACAGTCTCGCCACGATTTAGGCCTTCATTTTTCAACGCCTTAAACCAGGCGAGCAAATAATTTCAAGACGTTAACACCGAGCACCAGTGATTATCCTTATGCTTTACTGCAGGACAGTCGTGCTTCAAAACTTGCACTTTGGCCGAGTCAGAATTCCTTTTCCCACTGGAGTATAATCAACAAAGTTACTGATCGTTACAAATATTACGTCTGACCTCATGCTTAGTTGTGTTTGGAGGATGTTTCGTGACGCAATGACCAAACTTCAGGAGCGTGTTCCACAGGTCATTTGGAGCAAAAATATAGTTCGCTTCGACACGTGATCAATTTAAGCACCACCTTAATGCAGCGCTAAATAAAAATTCCCTTTCAACTCGCCTCTATTTTCATCATTTTAAGCGTTTACAACACTGAAGTTACAATGTCATTACAACACACTTTCGAAATGCCCGTAACCCCGGTGTATACAGTCGTTCCATTAAAAGTTGCCACTGCATGCCACCCAGTTCGTTTCTGATACCAGTTTTGGCTTCATTTATGGCTGTATTGACTGATGCTTTATCTTTTACCACCGAAATACGCGCTGGGCTTTGTGCAACCCCATAAAATGAAAATAATTGGTTGAAGTTGGGTGATCGATCTGGCTAAGCCACCGTTACATTTCTTCCAGTCCATTTTCCTTCACTATTTTGATTCAAAACTTCCGTTACCTCTCTGCCGGAATGTAGAAGTACCGTGTCATGTTGCAGCCTCATTCGTCCACACGTTGAAAGAGGAACATCCTATAATAGAGTGACAGTTCTTTTTCCAGAAAATTTCCGTAATACGAAGCTGTTACGCGTCCCTCGATACCATGTGGTACAATCAGGGTAATGCCTATACTCCACACCGCACATTAACTGAAAGTCGCTGTTCAAAATGGGAATGTGTTACCTGGTGTGGATTTTTCTGTGCCCTAGAATGCGAATTCTTTGTGCCGGTAATACCATCCCAAGTAAATTGAACCCATTCGTGAACACAGTGCCAGGCAGACTTTTTATCCACGGTTGCTGCCATTCACAAACTCGCAAACGGCTAGCGCGACTAATCGGCAAAGAGCGGTGTGCACCTTGAGGGTGATACGGATAGAAACCACATGGTGTAGAATTCTGTGCTACACCAGTCATCCCAGAAATTCTGCGTATACTCGTACTTTAGCTTCGTCACACTGCTGCCACAACGTCACCTTCCCCAAGCCGCTGTTGTTAGTGTTCTGCATTCGCCAGTGGTGAGTAACCAGTCTCCCTCAGCATTCTGTGCACAGTTTCAGATGTTTTGATATGTGGGAGTCTGCCGTGTGGCTAACGTTGCTGATATTCCACAACAGCAGCTCACCATTTTCATTGTGCTAACTACTTGATTGACTGACTGGCTGACTGACTCCGTGGGGCAGAGTCCTTCTCGAGAAGCTAAGAGGTTGTCAGCTACTCAAGAAATTCCCCGCATTTTACGGAACCGTTAGGTTCGTTACTTCATTCACAAGCGCCCGCCACCTGTTCTGTCCCGAAACAGATAAATCCATTCTATAATTCGTATTCACCTTTTGGAAGATCCATCCTAATAGTATACGCCCATCCACGCCAAGTCTTACGAGTAGCCTCTTTATAGAAGTTTCCTCACCAAAATCCTGTATGCAGGTCTCCTCTCCCCATACGAGCTACGTGCCCAGTCCATCTAATTTTTTTTTCGATGACCCGAATAATATTAGTTGAGGAGTACAGATTTCAAAGCTCCTCGTTTTGTAGCTTCTGCACTCCCTTGTTATCTCGTGCATCTTGAACCCAAGTATCATCCTCATTACTCTGTTCTCAGACACCCTGAGCCTACATTCCTCTCTCAGCGAGAGCGACCAGGTTACACACCCGTAGAAAACAACAGGCCAAGGTATAGTTCTATGTAACTTAATCTTTATATTTATGGATAGGGAAATGGAAGACAAATGATTATGCACCGAATTATAACAAGCATTCCATGACTTCAGTCTGCTCTTAATTTCTTCCCGAATATAATTTTGATTTCTTAGGATTGTTCACAAATATTTAAACTGTTTCGTCCCTTTAAGGGTTTAATAGCAGTCTTTCTTTTACTGTGATTTTGTGCTGCATTCTGATCTAGACACATGACCGTATACTAATTTTTCTCAGCATTTTCCTCTAGACCAGTCTCCTTACTAGCAACTAATGAAACTTCACTCAATTATTTTACCAACCACTGCACTTATATAAATTTATAAAATTTACACCTTAAAACATTAAAAACGCTCCGACATGTTTCGGTCCTAGGACCATCATCAGGGAACTATATCGTCCTTGCTAAAGTTACACTATTAAAAGTCATATTAATTTCACTATTCCAGTTGGTTTTGT
>Ga0136643_10002564_pt1 | contig 23687 bp, 8 predicted proteins | sample TergutLab28metaG_FD_96883 | JGI IMG/M metagenome (GOLD analysis project Ga0136643, IMG submission 96883) | Labiotermes labralis P1 segment gut microbial communities from Petit-Saut dam, French Guiana - Lab288 P1 (version 3) (version 3) | ecosystem: Host-associated > Arthropoda: Insects >... | reverse complement strand
GCTGCTGTTACAGTTTTTAGTACTCCTGATGATGGGTGCTGTGACACCCGAAACATGTAGAGTGACTTTGCAGTAAATAAATATCTGCATACTGTTGCATCTGGTTGGATTTTTATTAACATTTGTAATGGCTCTTTCAGTTCACAAACCTGTAGAGTATTTCTTCATTAGCTGCGAAACTCTTGATTTCAAGGACTCTGATCCATGCATTTAGTTCCTTGGGACTTTATCAGAAGATCGATCACCGAATAACAGTATGATCAGTGAATAATTAATGTAATTGTGCATAATATATTGCAAAGACCTGGAGGAATACGGCCGTGGTTTCCTTAGAGATATTATCCCGGCATTTCTAGAAGTAATTCAAGAAGAGTCCGTCTGTCGGACAAGTTTGAACTCAAGACAATCCGAAAAAAAAGACAGTTACCAGTTTGACCACCACTTTCGGTCGTTCATAGTTAATGATTTCTAATGGAACAATAAAGATATAACAACTCAATCAAAGAATGGTGCCATCTTGTTCAAAGGCTACCTGTTGACCATAATTAAATTTCTTCGTACATAAAAGCATGTTAGATACATCCTTTCAAATTCCTTTAAATTGATCTCATTTTTTCCCTCAGGCACTGAATAAATTCAGGGGAGAAACCTGACGATTACTTGTTTAAAAAGCTTTGGTACACTCAGTTTAATTAAGTACGAATTCGAGAATGACGTACAGAGACTTTCTTAACCTTTAACATTAGATGAAGGTGATTATTTAGTTGCACATCCCAATCTTTTACTCCAATGAAAAGGGCTCTCGTTGACCAATGGATAGTAGGCTGAGTGGAACCAGATTGGATCCGGAAGACGCGATGAAAGAAATATCACTTGCACCTTCAGACCACTCAGCACCGAATCCTTTGCCGTCTAGACTGTAGTTAAGCCATAATTCCAACCAGGGTATCCGGCTCAAGAGAATGATATTAACTTATATAAGTGCTGTGTTACAAAGTCAGGACATCAGAGATATTAATGTAATGTCTACCAGAGAGACGACTAACAATCCATTCCAAGCAGCAGAAATTGTCTTCTTAAAAATTCGATCCAGCACCCGCCCAACCCTCTATTGTTTCTAAATCCAAGAAACAACCTTCGCCACTCAAAATGCCAGCAGATAACTCATATCCTCTAAGTCTACGGACTATATTTTTTTGTTGAGCACCGATAAACATTCAGCAGCTCAAGATACTCCAAGCCTTGACATTTCCCAAACACATATTTCCGCGACCTACAAGTGAACGTTACCCTGAGCCAGATATATCTCGTCCACATCCTACCTATTTCTGTACGGTCCATTTGCATATTATCCTCACATTTACTCTCGGTCTCCAAACCCGTCCCTTCCACTCAGGTTTCCGAACCAAAATGTTATATGCATTTCTTGCCTCTCCAATCTCCCATATTTTCTTATATTCTCCTTGATTATACCACATTTAATTTTGGAAATGACACATTTATTACTCAATTCTCTGTCTTTACCGCAGTCTAAGCCACTTAAGAAAATTGTCCTTTCATTTATCATGTACTGAGGATGTATATACAAAGCCCGTATAAAAGTATTCTTTATTTCACAATCTGAATTAAAACTGGAGATCTGTGAAGAAAACGAAGTGTGCGGCGCCTGCCGCAAGTTCGCCTGGGAGTTCATATAATACATGACCGGCAGACTGGTTGAAACAAACTGCTTTATTGATAAAACTGTTGTACCTAAACATTATTCTCTTCAAAATAATTTCCACTGGAGGCCAGATTCTGTTCCAAAGGAACCTTCGGGGCCTCAAAACAGCTTATGAAGTCATTTTAAAGTTCTTCAAGTAATTACCTCCTCCTCCTTGCACATTACTTAACAGAACGGACGTTTCGGAGGCTGTTTCCTTCAATATCACAAAAACTTTGATGTTTGTTACTAAATTCTTGCATCAATAATGACCGCAATCGTCTTATAAACACGTTATTACTACTCGACACTACTTCACCCTACCAGAACATGGTAAGACATGCGACTGAAGGAAGTTTCACTGCTAACTAGCACGTATTTACATTGGTGATCAAAGGCCACAGTCAGGAGTTGCGCTTGCGGTCCGGATATTTAGTAGCACGCTCGTATATTTACGAACGAATACAGTAACATAAACAAAAGAATCTAAGAACACACCCGATGCATACTTTCCCTTGAGTCTCTTACGCATTGAGAGACCATAACAAACATAGCCTGAGGAATTGCCAATGATCTCTCGTTAAATCTGCATCTCTCTCTCAAAAGCAAACTAAGGTAGAGAGAAAACAAAACAGTACATTTCATTCCCTCGAAACGAAATTCTTCTTTTTCCCTCGACACGGTTTTCCTTGTCGGCATCTCTGCTTCATTATATTCTTTGCCCTGTGTACGGTCCCATGAAAGAAAATGAAGTCGAATTTAGGATTTATTTCTGTCTCTGAAGATTTTCTACTTTCAAACATAACTGTAATATGTAGTTCGATGCAAATACAATGGTATACTCCGGTGCACAAAATATTCCCCACATAAATTCTTTAGGATTTTTCAAGTATCGCTTGCCATAAATCAACAAGAGTCAAGACAAGTCATTAGTTTTGTTTTTTATTACTGTCAGTGTGCTAATTAATTATTGCAAGTATAAGTCCATTACAGCAAAGTTAATGATATAACACACAGTTAATGCATACAGAAATAAATTAACCCTTCCTTTTATCTCGGTAAATACTCAACTTTTCAAAAATAACTATTTCGAAACGCTTCGTATTGAAATGTTACGTGCAGCATTTTGTAATTCCTTGTAACTAGACACGACTCCGCTCACTTTCAGGCGCGTTCGCAAAATTGCTAACAAGTCTATTAACTTCTTCATATCTGTATATTCACTTGTCCGTCCGCCTGTCTGTCTACCTGTCTGTTCTGCCGTCTGTCCCTCCGCACGGATCAACTCGTCTTCCAATGGACAGTTGTCATGAAATTTGGTATTTGAGTACTTTTAGAAAGTTTGAGGAGAAAATTCAAGTTTCATTAAAACCTGTCAATAATAATTGTACTTCACGTGAACACCAATATATATTTTGATCATATCTCGCTCAGTCCTTCTTAAAACACGAAATGTTTCGGACACACGTTATACAGAAAATCAAAATGCATTTTATGTTCAAAATATTTTTCGAGAATCGTACCGTTTATATGAGACAAAGTGGAAAAATATTGTAGAGACGATCAGGTCACAGATGGCAATACGGCGCATGCCCATTGCATGCTGGATACCTAAGGCTACAAATACACACTTAGAATGTGCAGTACATCTTGTTTTCCAGTGCAAAAATGGTTGCAGGAACGCTCCTCAATGTTACGTTACATGTATATTACTTGTTTTGTTTAAATACAGGGAGGCCTATGTACCAACGATTCGGAAAAACGCATCTGGAATCAGATGGCTTAACCTTTTACATTTACTGTTTGTACTCCAGTTTTCACATTCCAAAATTCGACACTCTGCCCACAGTGCACGACTTTTGTATGATTCTCAAAACAAGCAGCGAATTTTGCGCTATACGAGATTAAATTACTGGTTTTTTTATAAAAGAGATGGCAAGCGTTTGCTGTGCGGAACGAACTGGTTGTTTAAATAAAACGAATTACGTTTCGTCCTTCAAGGGTTAAAAGGCAGTCCACAGTCCGGGTCTTGAGAAAACAATAATAAGCCGTTAGGCCTTGTAGAAGATAAGAACCACAAACACGTTCTCAATAAGGAACACACTCCGTAGTAAAATGGGAAGTAAATCCGCATACAAACAGAAACTGCATTCGGCTCTAAGTACCCCAAGTAACCCATGTTACACTGTACTGACATTTGACTACTTTTGGAGGATTTCCATCACGTGTTCACTTTCTACACCACGTCAAAGAAAACACAAAAATTCTCGTTCCCTCTGACTCTATGCCATACAATGCTAAGAACAACGTCGCTGTCGGTACGCAATTCACCACTCCCATCTATTTACAGCCACTTTATTAAGAAAACAAATCCAGACTCTGTATGGCGACGTAAGTAGGATTTGGTTTGTCACATCGAGACTCTGCTCCGCTCTTAAAGTACTCTGCCATTTATGTTCATAAGTGCGTGGTTTAAATTTCAGCAGTTACAGACTACCTTGAATTAAGACGACTGCCTTCTGCGATGTGACGCCGAGTCATTTGGGGCAAAAGGAGTAGTTTTTTTATAACAAAATTTCTGCTTATATCTTCCAGGCGAGAAAGCAATGATTGTGGTAGCAGGTTCCTTCGAAATGTTAGTACCTATGTACCAATTATATGACGTCACCTCTCAGAAGTCTTTAAGCTTCATAATCATTGTCGTGAGAACCCTATTTTACACATACTCAGTACAAAGTTAGTTCTGGTGGCAGTCTGGATATTACGAAAAAGAATTTTTTTGGGTCCAAAAAGGCATTACGTTATATCTCTCGCGATAAAAGTACTGTTAAACAAACTAAACATATATGTATATATGTGTGTGTGTGTTTATTTCGAGAATATCTTACTGATATCTTTATTTATTGAGCCACTTGCAACGTTTCAGGCTTGAAAGTTATCTAAACTTCCCTTTGAAATTTATTTCCCGTCTTACAGAAAACACACAACCCCTGAACTTGAAAGGTCACTTGGATAGTAAGGTGTAGAAAAGCAGTTATTTTATCTCACCGCATATTACCGTGTATTTGGTAAACAATTACAGAAATAACATCCAAAAATTAAAGCGTTTTAGGGAGAAACACGTATAATAATTACTATTTTACGTTTTTCGGCCCATATGGACCATTACAAAAACTCCTGTCTCATTCTACAACGCAGACACCTTGATAATGTCCCAGATGAGCCAAACCATGTAGAAGAGTACTCGAAACAGTAAGGGTTTTTCCCTTAAAAAATTTACTTTGATGGGTTTTTATGTTTGAAATTGTTGCTTATTCCAAGAATAACAAAAAATACATAACTGAACTCTATTGGCAAATCTCAAAATTGTCTGATGTCACAGCAGGTGAATCCTACAGTGACTGATGTGCTTGAAAAGTCTAAGCAACTTGCGAAACAGTAAATTAAAATAAGCCACGACTGTACCCTTAAACAATTTTTCTTTTTAAATCACGCCTAATGTCACGTAACATGCGAGAAAAAGCGCTGTCAAGTAACCTAATATGAATACTTATGTTTTCTACTTCCTCGTAATTATAAAATCAAACCCGCCGAAACAAGCCGCGATTAAAGTCAATCGAATTTGTACCAACGCTCTTGCACCTGCAGAAGTTAGAGAGGAGTGTTCTGAACGGCTTGTGTAAATTTACAAGAAGTGTTCTAAATGATAGGAAAGGAAGTAAAAATAGCTGGATGAGATATTATCCGGACAGTCATAACATTTTCCCACTTCAAACGTACAACTGAAGCACAGATTTCATATGCCGGCTCTGTTTCTGTCGTCGGATGACAGGGATCGGCAAAGGCACCTACTCAGACGGACCTCTACAAAGATCTACCCAATCACTGGGAAATACAGAACCGAATTACCTCAGGCAGTTTCCCTGAATGACTAAGGAAAATAACGGCACATAAAGAAGAGCCGGTACCCCGGCTGAGCCTGGGAACTCATGCCTCCAGCGTACCAAGCCAAAATGATACTCCACTTATCATAGCTTACAGTGTGAGCTGGAAAACGGAATGCCATATCTGCTAAAATTCAAGGTCTTTACATCGTTTGTCGCCTTATTCTGGAGATCTATATGGTCGAAACGGAGACATTTAATGCTTACTTCTTCAGGGAAATTCCACCCTGCTGTGTAAACACGGCTCATCCGATATTTAGGAATTGTTTTCCAGAGACTACTCCAGGATGGAACAGAACTCAAAAAGCAAAATTCTGGTAATTCTGCTTCCCACAGCACACACTCACACATACTGCCAGATGGATGGATAACCGAATTGTTAGGTGTATGAAGAGAAAGACAGAGGCACGTGTTGGTGGAAAAAGGAAAGACAATAATACTCATGGAATTCAAATGTAAAAAAAGTACTTTGCAAGCATACAGAAACTTTTCCGACCCTATCGCAATTCATGTAGTCTAGACACAACACTGCAGATCTTTACAGCTTCGAAGACCATGAAACATTAATCGCACTGCTGAGACACCCTTGTAGACGGAGCGCACAAATTCAGCAACACGTGCCGACCGACAAACACGGTCACGTTAACGGCTGTATCGACCCGTAAGCCTAATGTTTCCATTACCCTTCATCGTTATGTTTCATGTTTAGTATTGTCATCAGAAATGTGTTACTGTGTTAAGGGGAATATGCATGAATTGCCAGACTTGGAATTCTCACGGTGGTGATAAACTACTCTCTTGTGGAATGTGAAGCCTTATACTTAGATAAAGATAAACTAAAATGTTGACAGATGAGGGAGTAGCTTCCTCTGCAATTACATGGCATCACAATTCATGAGACACCAGCGTTTAGCTTCATTTTGCCCTATTTTCTGTTATATTGCTGTCTAATATATCTAATGTATAAATAATTCGTAGCTGTCGTGAATGAAATCGATATCAATGTCTTGCGGGCAACGACTGTTTTAAAAATACACTTCTATGTGCGTGTGTTTAAAAATCCGCTGTTTTATCGTCAGTGTTTGCCTCCTCACTTCTTTCTCTATAATCTTCTCTTTCGTGTTCTTTTTTTATACAAGGGTATTCCCCAACACAAGCCTTCTGTCCTTCTCGAGAGGGTTCAGTAACTGGAAATCCTTATCGTTCCTCAGGTTTCACTGTTTTAATTGTCTCTAAAGAACACAAATAATAAAATTAGCTTTAATACAATTATTTCAGCCGTATACAGAACCTCTCTCCCTCCACTTTTGCTGTAGACAGCTAATTTCCATTGTCCTTTTATTCTTCAATGGAAAAATTAAACAAAAAGTAATTTAAGTCGTATTAAAATGAAACGGGCGTAACGCTGACCTGCGTAAGCAGTGCAATAACTGAATTATTGCCCAGAAACATTTTTAATGTGCTACTTCCTTCTATTCCCATCTCATGATCACTTCTACTTCTTACCTGAACCTTCTTACCCTTTCCTTGCCGTCTGTCATATTTTTTGACCGACAGATCAACTAATCATGGTGTAAGCAGTTCACTTTTATTCCCTTCTTGCGGAGAACGCAAAAATGGCACATCCCGGCAACTCCGCCCTGCTTAGTGGATCTCTCTACTGCTTATCGAACTAATTGTGGCGATTGATTAATCGATCATTCTCGATACATGCACCACGTCTGTAATTTATACACCACAGTCTAGGCTCTAGTACAAGCAGATACTGATGCAAAGAGTACAAGGCCACCCACCGCACGCCGTAAAAACATGACGGAAATAAGAATAAGGGATGGATGGGGTGCAGTCGTTAAGCATTTCGTTAACGCCATTGTTCATCATCCCAACCCCACCCTTTCCGACTGCTCTCTCACCCTAATGGTGACAATTCGTGTCATCTTTGCGTGATTCAAGTTATCATCAAAGACTGTCACTTCCTGTAAGTCGTCCAATTGGAACATACAGAAATAGACTGGAGGGTAACACTAAATTGGATCTCATAGGAATAGGATGCGAGGGTGCGGATATATGGAACGGGATGAAGAATTTTGTCACTATGGGTTCTTAGTTTTGTCAAATATAAGTCTTTGGATCCTGCTATAAAAATGGATAGTCGGTCCGTCGTTGGGTCTTTCGGTGGTTCGATCAGTTCCTTAGTTGCTTGTTTGGCCGAATCATGGCAATGAGCAATACATACAAAATTGTAGTCAAAAGACTACGAGTAAGCTTTCGCTTTATAAACGTAGGTGTGAAGATAAAATAATATTAATAGTGATCTTCTAGAAGCACGGCGTGACTGTGTGGACTGAACTGGCCTGTCTCAGGATAGGGTCCAGTGGCCTACTCTTGCGAACACCGCAACGAAATTTCGCTTTCTTCAAAAGATTGAAGTTCCTTCACCAAATGAGCGACTGCAGATTTTCGGATGTTCGGTGGATTTGTTTGGTTAGTTACTCAGCCAGTCAGTCATTCGGTCTGAAGGTCGGTTGTGACAGACACTACACCCCCCAGACTTCCAGCAATACCTTTATCGTGCGGCGCCTTCAGTTTGTAAAACCAAGAATGTAGGTCACAAAGTGGAAGATTCAGGTCACGTACGTCGAGGTGGCACTGGAAGACAAGGCAGTAAATAACCAATTTAGTGTTACCCTCGGGTATTGGTAACAGTTCCACAGCAGTCTTTGGTTTATACGGGACCAAGTTTGTTTATTGAATGCATCCCGACAAAACTCGCTTATTGGATCCTCCTCCTTTTGCTTTCAGTCGTATTCTGTGGTCGTACAGATCTTCCTAAATAATATGGTCCATGACTGAAGTATAGGATGCTCTACGGTACACAAAACATCTCGCCCATCAAAGGGAGCAACTAGTCCTTTTACATCCATATTACATCTTGTGGGAAATAAGATTAGAAGAAAACCTCTTCTTCACTTGTGAAGACAGAAGTTGCAAACTGCTCCGAAACGTGTACGTATATATATGTAGCAAAATATATAGCAACAGGCCCCCAAAGACGTAACTCGATATTCAATGCCGTATATTTTGTATGTGTATGTACGCAAATATGTGTGTGTGTGTATACACATGTATAAGTGTATGTGTTTGGAAGTATATACACATCTACTGTATAGTACCAAATATTTTCTGGCCCAATTAGCCGCGTTCACATAGGTAGGAAAAAGCGCCTAATGGCTTTGTCGCGTCTCTGCGTCCGTCCGTCCTTCTGCATGTATCAGCGCGGCTACCACTAAACGAATCTTCGTAAAATTTGGTACTCGCGACTTGAACTAAAGTCTGTCGAGAAACTCCAAATTCAGTTAAAATCGGACAAAAATAATATGGAACTGTACACGCATGCCTCAGTAAGTTCATGTTGCTGATAACAGTACGAAATATGTTGTAGCTCGACAACAAAGCAAACGGAAACCATTATTGCTTTTGCATGGCAACAATAAACACCTCTATATTCCTGACAGCTACATGTATTTTAACTATACAAAGGAATGTATTTTTGTGTTTCATGGTGTCAATTTTTACGCGAACCTGCCACAACGTTACGTTATCCGTACATTCCTTACCTTAGTTTCTCGTACATTCATCATAAACGTTACGTTTTTCCTTTTTTTAATCGAAGACATCCGTTGTTTGAATTCTACAAGTAAAACAAAATGTTTTAAAGTTACCGTCAAAACACAACAACAGTGTCTAAATACATTATATAAATATATTCAGAGCACTGATTTTACCTCATGTCTCTGAATGGTGTCCTTAAGATGTTCTAATAGGCTGAAACACGTTACCACAATAAAATACAAATATTTATACACTGTTGTTGTGTTTTGACGGTAATTTTAAAACATTTTGTGTTACATTGTTCAATGATGCTATTTACAACAGACACATATAACTTCAAAAGATGTGATGAAAGGAATAATTACTGAGCAGGTAATAATGTGTAAAGTGGTGGTCTTTTCACGTTCTTATACCTCGATGGTATTGCCTACGAAAGAATGTGTAAAACTAAGGAAAATAACTCTCATTCAGTGTAGATGCGAACTTGTAATTCCCGAATAATAATCCAGAGTACGGTTCATGTATCGATATAAAAGCAAGCATTTCTTTTGAATGTGGAATTACACTAAAGTAATTATATATATATATATATATATATATATATGGACGTCAGTTACTAAATTAGTGTATAAAATAACGGAAATTTATTTATTCTGATTCCATGTTGGCTAAAATTATTCGCGCGTTTTCATTTAAATAAAAACCTAAAAGAATACGGTTACAGTTTCTTTGTATGTGATGCCGAGTTTTTTAAACAAGTGTCACAGTTTCAGTGCTACACACTGCTTCCAACCAAATGGTAAAACAACCAACGCAAGAGATTGTCAGGCTGTACAGAAGATGGAGAAAGAAGACGATCCAGCAAGCATGCAAATGGTCAGGCGGATATTATTACCAGCTAAAGTACAGACCTCCAGTTCACTGAGTGGGGAACACAGGCTTGTATCGAAGCAGTCGCCCCGACTGCTTCGATACAAGCAACCAGGCTCGTACAAGCCTAGGTAACGAAAAGGTGATTCAGGTATTCGGTCAGCATTTCAACTGTCTCCGAACCAAATAACCGTCATTTCCGCTGCCCCCCAGTAAATGCAATCTGATAGTTTTCCCACAGTAGTCTATCCCTCTGTCTGTCTGTCTCTGTGACTGTCTGTCCGTGCATACATCTCATGCCATTTCCTACAGATCATGCCCGTGTTTGTTTCCGTCTGTCCATCTGTTCGCCCACCCTTCTGTGCTTATATACCAGGCCACTTTCTCCAGAAACTGTCTGTCCATACGTACATCTCACACAACTTTCTTCAAACACGGTCTCTCAGGCTGCACATACATTCAAGGCACCCTCGAGACAAAATAACTAACTATGGATCAACATGGATATGCAGTGCTTCGAATATTGAAGAAAAGGGGATGTGTATTTTGTAGGTGTGATCGCGGACAGTGTCTGGAAGGAAAGACACAACCGGTAGGCCTAGAGGACCGCGCGTTTTCACCGAGTTAATGGAATTTTTATTCAATTACGTTTTTGTATAAACCAGTCTCCTTTATTCCTTTACCTCGACACTATATTTAAAAGAAAGAATTTCGGTGTATAGAGAAATTTCATTTTGGAACAAAATTACCAAGCACAAAGAAAACTACAACGCCCATTAATTTTATTCTGGTTATATAGGATGTTATTTGCTTCATCACTTGGGCTGAAGTAGGAAAGACATGCATTCAACTAAATGTATCATAGGTTTAATGAGTGTAAGCGTTTAGGATAGATTAGAGCTACACATGCCAAAATTTCCGAGAAACAAGATCAATTAGTTTGTTTCAAACAGCATCTCAATTTAACATAGATACTTGCGGCAGGGGGAAAAGAGGGGTAAAGCGTCATTTATTTTTAAGCTCTCCACTGGACGGGGATGAGCAGTCACCTTCGTGTCAAGACTGCTACAACCCGGTGGAAGAGCTTTCGGTGTTCATTCAGTAACAAGCTGAATTGGCCTCTGATCTTCTCAGCACATTCTGGAAATGAACACAGATTTTCCAGTACTTGTGGTGAACTGAACACAGGTACTTTAAAGATACTTATTATTATACGTAAAATATAATTTATTCGTGGCGCTACAGCCAAAACCGGGCCTAGGTCGCCTCTTTTAATGTTTCTAGATCACACAATTAGACGCAAAAAACCGCTAGGGCTCCTCTGACCTAGTGATCAGCCCGTCGCAGAGGACGCTACCTCACAACAGACGAACATCCATGCCCTCAGAGGGACACGAACCCACATTTCCAACAAATAATCAACTGCTGACACACGCCTTAGACCGCACGACCACCGGGATTCGTCTTAAAATACGTTATGCGGAATATATTCCATGCATCTATAATAACAGGACAGGTCAGCATTTCATGCTACATGGGCTTAAGAACACTCTCTATGTTTCAGGAAAAAAGGAAGTACAGATCTTCCATCATAACTATATAAATATCAATCAACATATTTTTACGACAAGTGTTTTCGTAATACTAAACACTTAACACGTATAAAAACCCCTACATGTCTCGGCACTCAGGTCCCATCTTTAGCGAGATGCCATGACAGAACTTTACAAGACAAACTGCAAATTTTTATTTTGTTCATAGCTGTGAGCTGAATTAAAACATAGGTCGTTAAAACACAAAGTTTGTAAACTATATAAAATTTATGAAGCTGATATTGTTAATACATTACAGAGTTTTGACAATACATTTACTATAAGTTGACTCAGTAGTTGTCAAGTCTTAGTATCAGTTTTGTGAGTTATGCATTAAAGAGAACCAATACATATTACTCTGAACCAACAAATGAAGTGATACTCATTAATGTTTAACATAAAAAAACTGATACTAAGACTTAAAAATTACCGAGGCGACCTATAATTAGTGTATTACCTAATCACTGTAAATTGTTAAAAATACAAGTTTTATATATTTTATGTATTTTAACAACCTAAGTTTTAATTAAGCTTATGAGTATGAATAAAATATAAATTAATAAGTTCGCTTATATACCTTTTTTAATAGTAATTCCCTGAAGATGGCAAATAAGTGCCGAAACATGTAGGAGTCTGTATATGTGTTATGTGTTGTATTACAAAGTGCATCTGTTGGGAAAATATATTGATTGTAGGAACATGCACGGAATAATATGAAGTTTACATTTATATGAGTTTATTATTGTCTACATGTTTCGGCTTCTGTGAACAGCCATCGTCAAACAATAAGCGAAGAAAGATAATTTCAATACATCCCAATGAAATTAAACTTTTTCAGATAGTCGAGATCTCCGCTGTAAAAATTGGAGTTGTACTACATATAAGACGAAACTAAACAAAAAGTCGATATTTTATATTTAAATATCCAAATACAATAAAACCCGCAAACTGCATCGCATCCTGCTGTATTTCTCGAACGAAGAAGTGAAAGACAGCTGCCTTGTTCTACAAAATTCTGCTCGAGTTGTTTGATTATCTTTCGAAGATATATTTAGTCTACTATTGTACGAAGATTTTTGTTGACAGATTGTACACCATGAGGCTAATTTATTATTGGGGAACTTCCTTTTCGCACTGAAATATTGGAAAACAATTTTAATATTGTAATAAAAACACATTTAATATATAATGTACCAACTCTACTTTTATCTGATTTCGGCTTATACAACTGCAGTCAGCTAGTTATAAATGATCTGCATTTTGTGAAGCCTGAAATATCACTATTTTCTTCATAGTAACCAATAGGTTTCTTCCCCTCATGAATCAAATGAGCCAGACCACCACGTCACATATTATTTTCTTAAGGCCAGTTCTAACGCTTTGTTCTGCCAAGCTCTCTCTCCTCTCTTTCTTCTAGAGTGTTCGGACCACAGTTCTTTCCTAAAAGCCATAATTATAATTCTGCATTTAACTATGTATGTAAGCAAAAAGTCTTAATATTTAGTGTAGCTGGGGTCTCTCATAAAGTACGGTGATCGGGATGGACGACTGACGTTAAATCCCCCACGGTCTCCCAGACAGTTCTCTTGGCTACCGCACGTATAAGGGACCTGGGGCTCGCCCAGCCTCATATCCAATGGATACAGGTGGCTCTTTCCCATAGGATGAAGCGGTAGAGCGTGAACCCGACCTTTACTTCCACTTTGTGTGTCAAATTGTGCATGTTTGGCACTACACATTCACTTTCCAGTGCGTGTCCAGTGCGACATGTTCAGTTGCCTACAGTGGAAACTAAGTTTTGCAGTTAATAAATGTACTAATGCTAATGTTTCCGAAAATGGCTACATCATTCGCTAATTACACTACTCATACCTACAGCGTAGTGTAAAACGGCCAGTCCAACGTCCTCTTAAATCCAGATAATTTGGGAAGACATAAATATTTATCTTCAGGTGTTTGATCTGTGTTTCTCGAAAATCTCTTCCTCACTGGTGTTAACGTAACAATATTTATAAAACTCTGAATCCTGGCTTACAAATTTAGGAAAAACATTGCGTTTTTACATTTTCAATTTCATCCACATGCTGGGCTCAATACTTACATTTCTGTATCCGATTTACAAGCTGTGGTCTGCACTTCATTGTTCCAGTAAATGGGAAACATGGCGGTGACGTGCCATTTATAGAAGACCCCATCTTGATAAGAAATGTTTATTTTCGAGGTTTTCAGATCTCATAGAGGATGAATGTAGAATGTTAGGGTAGGAAGCAACGTTGGATGTTGGGTTGAAAAGGGCTGAACACAGATATGAGCCACAGTCAATACACTGCGGGGCTGTTGTTTAGAACCAGGTGGTAACAGATAGCAGTCCGTCCAACGCAGCAAGTGTAACAAACATTAAACAAACATTCGATTTCTTTTCAATTTACGTACAATTTTTTTAACGCGACGCTCAGTGCCTCACACAAAGTAAAGCGTAAAATGGTAGGGCTTTTAATGAATAATTAATTGGAAAAATGTGGAAAGAAACTGTTGTGGCCTAACTACTTAGTTTCTATTAATTTTTCTGGAAGGTTTGCGGAAACCACAAGTATCCTCGGAATAGGCAGTCTCCGAGCCAGGATTTTAATATGGAAGTACCCTACAGTGAAATAAAAGTGCTAACCGCTTGAGAGCAACGTACGGTATCTCTGAATTAAGAAATCGCTGTCCTTCTCTTTGTCTCTTTGTCTGTCTCTCTGTTTGCAGCATAGTATCAGTGTTTTGATCGTTGGACTAACTTTATTCCATACTGGAGATATCTCATGAAAATTTTTCTAGACATACCCGGTATTTAGTTATGCTGAAGCACAATAAATACCACTTGGAACTTAACAATATAAAAATAAGTTGTTATACATAATTATTTATTTATTTACTGCCGGCAGCATCATTAAAAGCTTTGCATTGTGCCACATATAACATTTACATGTTTCTTATGAGACAAACATTTCGTATGAGACAACAATTCTCTGAAGAGTATCAGCTGATCTGATTTTATAACGGACACGGACTTTTCTCTGTGAGGTAGGAATTAAATTTTTATATATTATTCAGGTGAATGCCAGTCTCCAGGTTTTAAGCGACTTAAGTACAATTTATGTAGTATAGGCTAAACATGGTGCGAAATAATCTGCTTTACAGAGCCTGGATTGACACAGCCTGTGTGTGTGTGTGTGTGTGTGTGTGTGTGTTTATGTGTGTTTGTGTATATATATATGTATATATATATATATATATATATATAGTCTGTAAGTATAAATGTATGACATTTTAAGTAGTAGTCTATTTAATTTACTTAGTGTTATCAAAATGTGCATATTTAAATATATATATATTTATTTATTTATTTATACTCGTGAAAAATGGAGACATTGGACACGAGACAACTCCGACCTCTCATCAGAGAAGACGCCCCAAAGATGACTGCAGGGTCAGACTCGCTAGGATGTGGTCATGATCGCCACGAATGCCCTAGGCCAAAAAGCGCACAGGGATTGACTGCAGTTGCAGAGAGCGAGGGACCTGGACTTAAGTCACGGTCAGACTCGTTAGGATGTGTTCATGACCGTCACGGATGCTCTCAACCAAGAGGGGTGAAAGAACTCATTGAAGTTGCAGAGTGAGAGGGACTTGGACTTAAATCTTCGGAGATTTAAGCCATAATTATACATCCTCATATATATATCATAAACAGTTAACCAATTTATGTACCTAAAAAGCAACTAAGCTTCATTAATTGCAAATACAGCAGCTGTAAATTCTACATACTGTGCTGTGGCATAGGCTGCATCCTATTCAGATCCACTGCATTTATTAATACACTATATTCTTCAAAGTGTTTTAATATCCCCTTCGCCCATAACAAATAAAGTTTCACATCCGTACAAATGGAAGTTTAGGTGCAAAACTTGGACGACAGTCGCGTGGCCTAGAAAATTCCAGAGAATATTCTACTTTTCTTCTTAGGTGACCATTAATTCTCGGTGCACTTAATATACCGTTTTCTACACAGCAGTACACACGTGGAAATATCCAGCAGATTACGAGTAATTAAAGAACCAATAATCCCTGTGATACCTTCAAAATATTGTGGGTTATGCGATGACAGACCATTGTAATCCGTCTATGTCCAGAAGGTGCACTCTGCTGTCTACACCATCACGCATGTTATCGCCATTACACTGACACACTCTGTAAATTTCTCTCTCCGAAGCGACACACACAAGAACTTGTGAACATCAATAGTGGCAAAAACGACACTGCTTTATTATCTCTTGCTATTTTAATGACTTGCCTCTAAATTACTGACCACAGAGCGTCTAATATTTAGATGACAGTGAATGATGAATTAAAAATGATATGAAACAAGCTGCCGTGGCCTGAAATATTGTATTAAATTGACGCTTTTCCAGTAGGACGGTGGAAAATTAGGCATCCATTCAATGGGAAGAGCAAGCGTCCCGGTCGAATTTCAAACCAAGTAGGCCCACCTGCCCATTGTTACCATTTTAACTAATTAACTCGGTGGCAGAAGCAGAGGTCGGTCCGCCGATGTGCATAGCACGCTCAAGTCTGTTACGGCAGTAGTGATATGTCTTAGACAGTGTAATTTTCTATGGTTCATTTTTGTATACAATTGAGCATAACTTGGAAGAACACTAAAATAATAAAACGGTAATATCTCAGACCTTTTTTCTGGAACGATAAGAGCACGTACTCAGAAATAACAAGGTAGGAGTTGTGCACACCGCCTAACAAGTCTGGTGTGTTCTCCTACTTTTGTTTAGTTATTTCAAACCAAGTTAAAACTTATGAGAAATGAGGGACATGGAATACAGTCTTTTTCACCTTCACTCAGAACCCTCGGTAAGGAATTGCTTATTGAGCTATTATGCAAATAGATCTCTGTTAAATTAATAAGTACTCGTATATAATGAAAACATATTTTTATTATTTCATTTCCACACGATACTCAGACAACTGTGGTACGAAGAATTAGTCTTAATGAATATTTCATATGATTGTTGCAGGAAATTTAACTTGATAATTTTTTGACATAAAATAATATCCACTATTTCTAAAAATAGCTTCCTCCTCCATTCGATCATCCTAAAAATGGTTTTTGAAAAGTGCAAATTATGAATATTTAATTGTTTCAAATGTGCGCAATGTCACATCCAAAACAAGCACATCTGGTTGCTCATAGTGCAATTGGAAGAAGTATCGAAATCTATATAGGCGACCTGCGTTACGGCCGGCTCTGAGACCATTCAAGGTATTTTGCTTGCCAGCAGGACGCGACCAAAAAGTCCCCGTTCTAACTGGATCGATAACACGTGCATACCCCCTTCAGTCTTTACGGTGTTATCGAAGTTATGAAAATCACACTGGTAAATGAGCAAGTAACAGGGAATGCCGTCAGAACCCATTACGTCTTCCTGATTCAATTTCTTTAGCACTTTCCATTTTCCTTCCTTGCATAGTGCTAGCGGCAGGCTGTGCTTGCTGTTATGTTATTGGTTTGGTGCGATATTAATTTCAACTTCTCTTCCTGCCACTTTCAGGTTTTTAGGATTATATCAAAACTTTACTCTAAAAATTTAAAAACTTCAGATTAATTCATTAAAAAAAGATTCATACAGATGTTGTTGGTATGTTGTATTTACACTAAAATCCTGAAATCTCAAACCCGACGCTGCTTTATTTATTGTCACTTACGTTAACAATAAACATAGCTTGATCACGTAGCCATGTACAAAAAAATTACTTATTTTCCACTACTTCACATTTTCAAGGAAGCATTTAAACTTTCCATAATACATAAAAGGTTTCGAAATTTATTTTCCGACATTCCCGTCATATGTCTGTCAAGTCCCTGAACTTCACACAGTCCGCAACTAAAAACAGTTTCCAATATTTCTTCAAATATTTCCTTCGTCCTTGGAGGAATGTGGAAATTAGTCTATGATCTATAAAAACACAGGGGACCGCGGTAGTGTGCTACATTTCAGAAGGTCGCTGTTTCGATCCCAGCTGGTGTCAGTGGATTTTTCATTGACATAAAACCCTTCTGATCGCACTATGGCCCTGGGGTAGACTCAACTTCTAACAGAAATGAGTACCAGGAGTATTTCCTCGGGGTAAAGGCGGCCGGTGCATAAGGCTGACAACCTATCACCATCCTGTGCCGTTGTCATGAAATATGGGAACCTTAACTTCCTGGAACCCTCTGGGCCACTCCAGGCCTGTAATGGGACTGCTTTACCTTTACCTATAAAAACAATTTTCTGTATATACAAGAAACAGGTACATGTTTTGAAATTGACACTTGTTATGGCGAATATTTCTATATTCCAAACATAGTAGTTTGTTATTTAACCAAAGTTGTGTAACATAATTACGGTCCTTTGGCTAAACAAAAACGTTCTAAGATTGGAAGGCTGAACAACTGAACAACAAGTTCCCGTCAGCTTTGAATGCCTCCTCAAATGCCAACGAACTCCAGGAGTTGTTTAACGCAAACAAGAATAGCGAGATTCCTATAATTTGTAAGTGTCACGCCATATCGATCGGAGAACAAAATAAACAGCTGACGGCTGTGACATTCATAATGCAAACAACTGTCTACGTCACGTCTGTAGCCAGAATTGAAGTTACTGACCTTCTGGTAATTCACTGACTGAGAAAAATAGATTATTATTTGAACGGTGCCAATGTTGTAAACAGTTGAACGCAAGCCTAGGGTTACTTTGAGCTTCGAATGCATTTCATAATATATAAAAATTTGGTTCCCGTCTCAGAGAAAACAAACTACATCTTCATTACAAAAACCGCTACTTTAAGGGAAATAATCATTCTGACCTTCGTCGAATTTTAAATGGTTGGAACTTCCAGAATGTATGAAGAAATAAGGAAATTACACAGAATGCTTGCAAAAATCCTCAAGGGAACACAGCACTTAGGAGAAAATCATAGATCGAAGGATAATGTTAAAGTGGATTTTAACATGTGGAATGAATTGACGTGTCTTATAATACCATTCATTGTTGGGCTTTGTCAATACAGTAACAAAATATCGGTTTTCGTGAAAACAGGAAAATTTGTGATTAACTGAATAAACACACACATTTCAAGGAGTTAAGTTTGCAGTTCAACTGCGTCGTCACGAGTTCAGCTGTTGAGTGTTGTACCCTTAACTCTGCTGCAGTAGATTAGGGCCATTTTGGATAAACTAATAATCCCAAGGAATTTAAACCCCAGGACTGATACACCTAAGTTTCATTTTATTACTCTGCTTTAAACCATGCTTTACGAGGAGCCTCGTTTCACACAGACATGTCAATTTCGGCCAGAATTATGTTACCTACAGAAAAACTCCCATGACACGGAACTCCACTAAGGAACACAACTCTTCTCTTCAAAGGTCGGCAAGTCCAGACTCTGCAGGTTTCTTAATTCTGCTGTATGCATTCCTATCTTATCCCTCGGTGTCATGTACCCGTAATCATAAATTCTTTCAAAAGTGAAAGTATGTACTCTTTAAAACAAGATATTTATACAACTTAGAATGGGCTAGAATTCGCGAGTATCAGTAGTGTGATGAATGCCATACTTATCTAAAATTTTGTAGTACTTTGTAGTTTCATAATTTCTTTGCAAAGAAATCCAAATATGTAACATATTTAAACCAGAAAATACCGCACACTTTGCTATGAGCTGAGTATGACAGTTGCTACACTATAAGGCACGCGTAACCTGGCCAAGTGACGTGAAGGATTGTTAATGGCTGAAGGAATGCATTGCCTAAGCACACCACCTTCATTAAGTTACAATAGTTGTCACGCTGTAAGATACTCATAACTCGGCCAAATGATGTAAGGGTTTGTTAATACTGGAAAGAATGTATGACTTATGCAAATCGCCTCTATACAATCCAGAGACTGACTCAGGGAGACTCACTGGTTTATCTTCGATCAACGAATTTTGGAAATTGTTTAGCGACGATTTAGTGCCATTCTGGAGAAGAATATTAAACGGCGAAGATTCTGAAACTAATTGGTGGCTGAGATGATAATTAACGATGCGTACCTTTTGCTACTCAATGGTAAGTCGCACTGACTGAAAGTAAATTACTTAGAGTGAGTCATTTTGGCTAAATTAAATTAAAATTTCTCTTTTCCAAATTTACGAAACACTTTGGACTACACAGAGGCGAGAGAGTTAATTTTTAGCAGCCGAGTTTGTAGAAAAGTGTTGCTTGGAAATGGAAATTTTATTGCTTGTATACGGTGTTACTAGTGTAGAGAACCACCTATATTTCATATGTGATCATAGTATGATAGTAAAATAGAATAGAGTTTGTGTTTAGAATTAACTGTCGTTTTCCGACTGTGCCGTATAGTACTTGAGCCTGCCCAGTTTGTATCAGGATTCACAGATTCTGGTGGCAGCTACCGCCCACTTAACCCGATCAGACCGACGGCGACTGTAGGATTCCCTTAAAGCACTGTCAGACAAGCGATCGATATTGACCCAATCCCTTATCGCTAGGCTTTGGGGCACTACAGTAGCGAGAGGAGGGTTTATGTTGCTTATTTGAAGACGCTGGCAATTACGAAGATTATATAGTGTCGGTTGTATATAGATGAATGAAATATGAGTACTGGGCATTGGAATAATAATACTTTAGGGGCAGAACCGAAGTACTTTGAATAAAAACCTGTTCCATTGCTGTTTCCTACCAAAAATCCTATATATACTGGTCTATGATCGAAACCAGGCTTCCGCGCGGTTAACAGTCCAGCGACAGCCAACCTCAACCACAACGCAGAACCGTGTGAAGTTGTCCGTGACCTCTTTCAACGTAATAAATAAAGACATTCGCCTGAAATGGCGAAAGACGAGTCATTCAACTGGAATCAGCGTAGCGCATAACCTAGCTGCGAGTAAAACTACGTACCTCCAAAGTTCCTACAGGGTTATCGCTAGTTTAATTTGTTCCAGTCAACAAAATGAACCAAAAAATGTAAGTCACTGTCCTAAAATAAACAGCCGTGTCTAGTAAATCCACAGCTTCATGTATAAAAATATTAAAATGTAAAAATGTAAAGGTCAAACTGTCCCTCTCAACGCCACGAAAGCTTGTAGGTGGGAGTAGAAATACAGCAACACCCGAGCTTAACGTCAGCACTAAATGCAGGTGTGTAGTCCACTTCATATCCCGGCCGCTGTACCCCAGGAAATGCCCGCGTGCCCCTTGAAGAGCAGGATGAGTTGACCCCAGAGCCCATTTAGACATTTTGGAAAAAAGAAAAATCTCTGCCTGGATTCAAACTTTGGATCGTCCAACCCGTAGACTAGTCACGATACTGACAACGCTCTCTGATTTCATCAACACTTTTAACACTGAACATTTGAGATATTTCAATCCACGTAATACTGTTATGTTTAAACCCCAAATACAACATAATATATACGCCATTATCTGCTACTTCCTTGAAAATAACAAGCGTATCATTTTGCAGAACTGTGTAGTTGTGTGTTTCTAATTAATCTCACAGAAAACAGCGATTATAAGAGAGACTGTGAAAAAAACTCCACAAATGTAGCATCTGTGTCGTGCTTCAGAGGTTTGTATGATACAGCGCTTATAGTAAGGGAGTTCTTAGTTCGAACACACAGTACTTAGAGTGACAGAGTTCCGATTTGGAATACACAGATTACAGTGAGGGAGTTCTGAGTTCGGATACACAGTATTGCGAGTTGGAATACACAAATTACAGTGAGGGTGTTCTTAGTTCGAATACACAGTACTTACAATGACAGAGTTCTGAGTTCGAATACAGAATATTTAGAATGAGAGTGTTCCGAGTTCCAACACACAGACCTTACAGTGACGGTATCCTTAGTTCGAATCTAACACAACAAAGAATCTGTCGTTAGTAATTTTTCTTAAGTCAGAATAAATTCTATGTTTAAGCCAACCAAAAGATCGTCCCTCTTCAATTTCATGATCACAGTAACATCAGATTTCATTAGAAAATTGACCGCAGACATCAAAAGACATGCCCGGAATTCTGGAAAAAAAAATTGATAGACAGAGCTATTACAACTAAAGTAAAGAAAGTTTAAAAAATAACTTAAAACTCAACACAAATGAGCTCCAAAAAGTAATTACTAATTTTAACTTTATAATGTACATTCTGAATTGAAAAAGCTACAGGGGCAATAAGTAAAAGCTCGAGCAGAAATTTATATATCTAAAAAAAGTTTTTTTCCTGTTTTTTTTTAATTGTGTGTGAATATTTTGACATTTAAGCAGCTTTTAGTTTAATTAACTGCTCTTTCCTACTCTCCATTCCGAGTCTTCTGTGGACTTGTGTGTTGGGTTTGAAAAAAGCATAGACAGAAGAGCTTAAATGTCAGTTACTTTAATATCGTAGGAAACGCGGGGACACAGACTTTGCTGCAATTTTTCTCAGTCCCACCAAGACCTTACCTGTACAGAAAGGACAGTCTGGTCCGAATACGACTCTTCACGTGTCCCTACTTTACAGGATGTTTTCAAGTCATTCAGCGTTCCGCGCGCCCGCGTGGGCATGTGTATGTGTGTGTGTGTGTGTGTGTGTGTGTGTGCGCGCGCGCGCGCGCGCGCGGATATGGAAGAGCCGGTTATGCCTACGTCAAGGAATCTTACCTTCATTAAACTGGAGGAATAGCGTCAATATACTAAAAATAACAGATAAACCATCCAAGATTTGAGCCAGGTACCTCAAGAACGCAGTCGACAGCAGCTCTTTAACGGTGCTCTGCGAAGCCCAAAGACAATGCAAATGATATTCAGCTGATCAACAGAAATTTAATGTTAATGACTGCCTAAACACGTAACAATATTTCTCTAAGGAAAAAAATATAAAATTATTTAAATTTTGAATTACCGCTGAAGCACAATCCTGCACTTTCGAAACGGCTTTTAGAGTAAGCAAAATACATGGCCGAAACTGTGATTAATAAGCAAACGAATTCACTTCAGCTACCTTACGCTTGGATGCCTTTGATTAGAATTTCCTGTGGTTTTGGAGCGACAAAAATGTGCCCTCCACTTTTAAGTTCTGTTGCGCGAAATATGTTCTAGGTTAGGCTATCAAGCAATATTTTCAAAACTAAGAGGGATCCACAACAAAAGAAACAATATGTTGCGAAAGGTTTGTTGCGTCGCAGTCGCTACGTCACAACCTGCTCGGCCCAACAAAAAAATACAAATTAAAAGACTTAGACAGACTCTCTTTCATGCATGCACACAAACAGGCGGGTTCCAGTCTCTACATTTCCTGCTTCAGTCAGAAAGTAAAAAACCACCGGACGGTTCACACTTCCTGCATAACCACAGATTTAAGAATTAATTCTGCCACCAATCATTATAACAACCACCTCAAATGAAGGATTTGATTCCATTACCCAAGATACAATATTTACTTTGTGTTTAAATATTCAGCGTCACTCAACAGCATATTACACAGCATCGTGAACACACGTGAGCTCATTTCAACTCCACTGAGTCAGTAGCTGCAAGCTGAAAATCAGGGTCCACCAACCCTCTTCAGCTGGCATGAAATCCAAGTCCAAGTCGTTTTGCAACTGACACTCAGACGTTTAGTCTTTCTTGGCGTCGAGCCACCATTTGTTCGCATGTTCGTATTCAAGTTTCACGTCCATGAAATGTCCCATGTCAACTGCACATACGTAAATACATACATACATACATACATATATATATATATATATATATATATATATATATATATATATATAAAAGAACGCTCTCTATATAACCCATACACACCCACACATACACAAACACACACAAGCAAACAGACTTTAATATATACATTTACTAACACACACACAAACCACACTCTCTCTATC
>Ga0136643_10002563_pt1 | contig 23688 bp, 13 predicted proteins | sample TergutLab28metaG_FD_96883 | JGI IMG/M metagenome (GOLD analysis project Ga0136643, IMG submission 96883) | Labiotermes labralis P1 segment gut microbial communities from Petit-Saut dam, French Guiana - Lab288 P1 (version 3) (version 3) | ecosystem: Host-associated > Arthropoda: Insects >... | reverse complement strand
CTCAAAAAGCGTCTTTGGGTTTTTTCCTCCTTTAAAAGGTACCCTAGGTTTCCTTGGTTTTCACTAATTTGCTTTTTTATAATTTTCAAAAAAGGGGACTTTGTTAATTTTAAATAGCCTATCCCCCCCCCCCCCAAATGCTGTCATGTAAGTATTATAGCACACAAGTTTCTGCATTAAAAACCATGCACAAAGCGTATCCGTAAAGTTCTTGTGATCATCTCTATAATTCATGTAGGCCCGTCACAAACCTGACGGTGTGGAGAAACTTCGCAGTTATGTTTGACAACTATGATGCGTGAAATATTGTTATTGACTTGTATTTTGTTGTTGAATCCCAGCGGACTGTACGTACCTCGTGACAGTATAAGGCAATATTTGAAGTGGTATAATCTGCTGTCAAGGGCACAAGGGACATGTCTGTCAGTGGAGACTGGAGGCACGTGGCGTGGAGTTTGTGGTCGTTGCTGTGGCAGGATGCCATGAACATATAAGACTGTTTATGTTATTTTGGGGTCATTATTTTATGTGGGGCTCGGTTATCGTATTGACGTAAATGACGAAAAATAGTTGCCAGATAAAATGCAGGCCCTGTACTGCTGCCTTGGCCGTTATCTGATAAATCGTTATGTTCTTTTGCAGCCCGGATGTTATCACAATAGACCGATATTTAAATCTGACCAAAGTTTCTGTTTTTTCGTGTTATGATTTTGAGGGTGTTGTGAGCGGGTAAAGAATGTCTTAGTGGCATTTGTACAGTCACTGGTGGAATTTAATTGTGCTTAAAATGGAAGAAAATACTAGTAGTCATTACTAGGTGGTGTTAATGATCATTTACAACACACTAAAACTTAATTTTTAAAAAGCTGAAATTAGGGAAGTAAGTTAAGCTGAACTGACGACCACTTATGTGTTTGATTGGAGGGTGCACAATTTTTATATAAATATACAAGCCACCTCAAAATTCTAGGCGCCGCTGTAAAAAATTTTGTTGCTATTGTGACATGGTGCCCATGATTTGTACATCGTTGTGTTCGATGTATGTTGTGTTCTGTGCCGTGAAAATTTCAAGTATGATCTGGCTAATGACATCATGTCACCTGGTAGGCGGTAGTAAAACCTTAAAGGCAACAGGTCCTTCTGAAACGTTATAAGTTTACCAGTCTACTGGACTACACCATGTCATAACCCAGAATGTCACTGTCAAGAGCATTCTATATTCCTGAATACGTTGTTAAAGAAATCTTGCCTGATATCTCATCATTTGGCGGCTTCATACGTCTTCTGAAGCAGTTGGTAGCGGTACCACACCGAAAGGAACGCCATGTCTTGGGATGTGATGCGTAAGCAGTTTTTCCATAGGCACACAATATTCTGTAACATTTCCTGGTATCAAATGTGCCTCCAGTAATACGAATGACACTTTGCCCAGTTTGTGATCCTTCTGGAGTGATTACACGTCCCATGTCGACATGTTCCTACTCGAAGAAGCTCACGTGTTTCGCTCGTGCGATCCAACCGGTTCAGTTCTCGTCATACCTCCTTTACGATAAATAATTCGCGGACGACAAATCCGTCTCCACCGTACTGTCTTATTGCTTATAAAAAGTGCAGGCTTAAGTACTTGCCCAAGTGAAGCTCTGTGGTGCGTCTGTGTGGTACATAAAGCGGAAGAGTTTCGCGCTTTATTCACAGGAGCTTGAAATGTTTCTCGTAAGACGGACGTAAAAGAAATGGAGCTAGGAGCTTGACGGTCCAGGGTTCATATCTCGATAAGGTGACAAAATTTTTTTTTCCCCAAAACCTCCGGACCAGCTCTGGGGGCCACCTAGCCTCGTATTTATTGGGTGCTGGGGCTATTTCCCGGGGGAGGGGTAAAGCCTCCGGGAAATGAAATTGACCACTGACTTCCATCTGGCGCCGAGGATACGAATGGAGTTTTAACTACTCTCCCCACATGCCTTCATGGCATGAACTTGGAAATCTTTGAAGACAAACGTAAAGGTGGATCATAGTGTGCCTCAGAAGTACTGACAACTGATTGATACAGTGGCCGTAATTTTTTCGCGCAGTTTCTGGGCCAACAAAACAATATTGTTGTCACAAAGACGAAATTGGCACCATCGACATCTTCTGATACTTCGACCGTAGATTTGCGTGGAGCAAAAGGGGCTCTTCATTTATAGAAGTCCTGGAAAGGCATTGGCCGTCTACCATTTCGATGCCTGATCTCGGGATCATTTCATAACTCCACTTTGCTTGACGACTTTCTTGTTTGTAAAGCACTCTTGTCTGAGGCATCGCTTGACGTAGCGCATTGCCATGTTTTGGAGTTGTCGGATGCAATCTTTCGACATGTTATGCCGGATGAACTTCCTGTATGCGGCTGTGAGACAGCCTACACGACTTTTCGTTAGTGTTGTAAATGTTTTCATGGTTGTCTTAAACCCATATCCCACCGTGCCAGATTTCATTGTTTCAAAGCAATCTGTTCGGATTACATTATTTTTTTCACTACTTTCCTTTGGTCCATGGCCTCAGCCTTCTTGTTTTACACGCCCGGATGCCTTCTCAGATACAGTTTCTCTTTCTGCTAGCTAATGTAATCGCTCATTGTTACTACATTTTATTCGCGATACTTATGGACACTTCTCAGACGGTTACTAGTAACTAGCGTACTAATTTCTACTAGCCAAAATTTGCGATGATACATTTCTGATTCTTGTTCAGTGCTTGAAAGATGAGAATAATTGATATTGTTCCTGTGTGGTTTGTTGTTACAGCGGTATGTGAGAGTGTAGTAGTTTTATTGAGAGATACGCAGCCCGTTACTAATCCCTAAAGCCGGTTCCATCACATCTGTCGGAACATAAGCTCGTGCTTGCCCGTTATCTGGAATAAAGTAGGTAGACTATTAAAATGTGCTCCGTTAATGTACTGTACAAATAGTTTTCTTTTTTAAATGGGGAACTGAGTCCAGCAGGGCGGCGGCCGTCACCAGCCGCTTTGCGATTCATATCGTCCGCTCTATGGCGCGTAATCCCACCTTGACGCGGAAATGAGTGCAGCAGTGCAGGGCCCGTCATCGGTCGCTATGCAACAATCGATGTCGTCCGCTCTACGGCGAGCAATCCCATCTTGACACGGAAATGAGTGCAGCAGTGCAGGGCCCCTCATCGGTCCCTGTGCATCAATTGATGTCGTCCGCTCTACGGCGCAATCCCACCTTGACACGGAACTGAGTGCAGCTGTGAAGGGTCCGTCGTCGGTCCCTCTGCAGCAATTGATGTTGTCCGCTCTACGGCGCGCAATCCCACCTTGATACGGAACTGAGTGCAGCTGTGAAGGGTCCGTCATCGGTCGCTATGCAGCAGTGCAGCTATGAATGCGGTTGTAGATTCTGTCAGCGTGTTCCGTGTTCAGCTGTACACTCTGTAGCTAGGATTGAAATTTCAGAAGTCACCGTAAGTGTTGCTTGGTGACCGAAATTTAAAGTAACCACCCACATAACAGAGATACGTACACTAATGCCGTTTTTTTTCTGACATCTAACAGATCAGATGCAAATTCGTTGCCCAGTTGGGATTGATGTAACTTAAATCCGTTAAATTCGTGTTAATTACCCTCATAACATGTATATAGTAAGAGTTACTGTCTCATAGTTTGATGTAAAATGAGTATAAATTACGGGTTACTCCACAACTGATGACAAACCCGAAAACAACTTAAACTGAATCCGAAACAGCCACTGCCAGATAGACGAGACCATCACTGTCTCTGTGTTTCTGAAGATTTCTCACGAATTGCTACCAACCTTATCCGTAAATGTCAGTGGTATAGCCAGTAGAGGTGAGTGTCTGAATGAGGACCGTGTCGGAATATTGCGTACTCGTCAGGCGTTGTACTGTGCGATTGTTCACATTATTAAAAAATGAAGGAAAGCCGTATCTTTTTCCGATATCTGTTACCGTGCAACATTCCGTGACCCCCGACTGTTACTCACGTCTCAGAATTTCGTTCGGTCACCATAATGTTACAGATTATAAAAGGTAAAGTAGTCCCGTTACAGGCCTGGAGTGGCCCAGAGGGTTCCAGGAAGTTAAGTTTCCCAGATTTCATGACAACGGCACAGGATGGTGGTAAGGTTGTCAGCCTTACGCACTGGCCGACTTTACCCCCAGGAAATGCTCCTGGTACTCATTTCTGTTACAGGCTGAGTCGACCCCAGGGCCATAGTGCGATCGGAAGGATTTTTTGTCAATGAAAAATTCCAATGACACCATCTGGGAATGTTACAGATTATGGAAAACAAAAAGTAGTGAAATAAATTCCAAATCGCTTAATTTTTTTACCCAGTGTCATGAAAATGTGTAAATTGCTGTAGACGTCATAAGAGTGGAACGCTGTTATGTTGTGTTATTTTTAGGCGGGTTTGCAAAATTGCAAATGCGACTTTTAGCTTCGTCATGTCTGTCCGTCTGTGTCCGTCCGTCCGCACGGAACAACTCAGCTCCCACTGGATGGATTTTAGTGAAATCTGATATTTGAATATTTTTCGAAAATCTGTCGAAAAATCCAGGTTTCATTAAAATCTGCCAAGAATAACAGGCACTTTTCGCGAAGACCAATGTACATTTATGATATCTCGCTCAGTTCTTCTTAGAATGAGAAATGTTTCAAGTAAAAGTTGCAGAGGAAATCAAAAAGCACATTTTGTGTTCAATAACTTTTTTTTTTCAAAAGTTATGCTGTTTTTGTGATAATTTGGAGACACATGGTTGAGCCGACCAGGCTACAGGTAACAGTGTAAAACGGCGCATGCGCTTCTTGTGCTGGATAACTAAGGCTACAGACACACACTCGGAATATGTAATACTTCTTGTTTTTCCCCGGCAACAGTGGTTGCACGAACGCTCCTAGATGTTAGGCCACTTTTATACGTACAATTGCTTGTCTTGTATACAAACAAGAATTTTAGTGACAAGGTGAGAGTGTGGCCGTAATTAACAAGTCCAACACTTCTTGCCTACCCAGACAAAAATTCCGCAACCCCGATTTACGTTATGTGGTTACTCTGATAAGTGACGTGGCTCTGCAGATGCATATCGTATGGATCCTGTAACACAGAGTAACACTTCCTTTCACAGCTTCTGAACCGTGTTTCCTGCAGCTAAACAGATCTGTGGTTAGTACGCTGCGAAGAAGCGCACACTTTGCTCTCTCGGACGCCACCAGTTAACGAGCCACCATGATTGCAGTGCAGGGTTGGGCAAAATACGACCCACGGTCTGGGAGCGGTCATCTGAAATCTAATCCAGTTTGAGATGATATTCTTCGTACATTCAGGAAGTACACCTTTTATACAACTGTCCATTGTTCTGTTATACGTTATCTGCTCTGTGCTTTAGTACGCTCCACAACACTCTTTTGTGGAGCACGCCTCTGTCCTTGCTTTTTCCACAAAAATTTGGAACGAAAATTAACGCCCAAGGAAGAATTTCTCTATGATTGATATTCTCGTACGTATCTCTAATAATCACAGTCTGGTCAGTTATTCCATATTTTACACGTTATATATTCCAGTTTGAAGGAAACAATATGAATAACGCAGATTAGCTGTGGTCACACAAGCAGAACTATAAAGATATACAGTGTACTTATAACGTAACATAGTGGCGCGTTCGCGTAGTGTTCACACCTCCTTGGATATACTAACAACCTGATACCATTTCCTTCGCATAGAGCGATTTTACGTCGCCGGCAGCAGTAGAAAATACTTATGTCTTCACTTAAAGGGCCCGATATTTTTGCCCGATTTCAACCAAATTTGAATTTTTTTCGGACAGATTTCCATAAAATTCAGGAATACCAAATTTCACGGAACTCCATCCAATGGGAGCCGCGCTGGTACTTGCAGATGGACATACCGACGGATATGACGAAGCTAATGGGCGCTTTTCGCTAGTATGCCAACGCTCCTAAAATATCGGTGTGACGTACCGGTCTTTCGGTCCAATAAGTTTCTCTCCCCTCTGCCGTCTCATAAGTTCTCATGAAATTATTCGCACATCAGGTGTCTGTGTTTACGGGTTTCTCTAGGGAAATGAAGAACATACGCGGAGCCCAGATCCTGCGAACGACCAGCAGAATAAAGATACTCCACCTTGTTGCGTGACAGATGACACACTTCTGTTAGGAAGTGAAGTCTTTTTCTCCCTTCTGTATAAAACATGTGGGCATGTGGTATTGTTCTGAAGTTTACTTGCTCTTAACCCTTCGAAGCCCATTGCTAATTATTTGTCCCACCAGAATATATGGTCCTAAATATGAAAACGGAGGAATGGAAAAGTCGGACGAATCGAGAACTAGAAGAGATGAGCAAAGGAGAAAATATAGTACAATGGATAAAAGGGCAAAGTATAAGCTGGTTAGGTCACCTAGAGAGAATGGAGGAGGATAGGATGCCCAAAAATATCTTCAATCAAGAGCTGGAAAGGACGAGAAGAAGAGGAAGACCCAGGGAAAGATGGAAAGAGGAAGTAGAAAGAGATCTTCAAGTGCTTGGAGTGAAGATGGAGAGAGTTGGTGGCAGATAGGAAAACATGGAAGGACATTGTTCGACAGGCCAAAGCCCGCAGTGGGCTGTAGTGCCAATGGAAGAAGAAGAAGAAGAAGAAGGTGTAACGTTAAAAAAACCCTGCATTTTACGCGTACGTTCTGTTTTTGTTTCGTGTTTTTCTTCAAACAGCCATGATTTCCTACGGAGCATTCACTGACTCTTCTGTCTGATTGAAGCACAGTGTTTTCTGTGGTGTTCGAACGAATATTTATATGTAATGCAATTAATTTGACCTTTCATTCACTTGTTAATGAACGATAAAATTTCGCCGTCGTAGGGACGAAACTTTTTATAGTTTCTGTGCGAGGCATTCGTGGCAGGACTCATGATGCCTGCTTCCCTATTGCGTAGATTTCTAGTTCTTTGTATCTGTAATATGCTACTGCTGTTACTCTGTTATTCCTGTTTTTACTACCACTACTGCCATTTTATTTTATATTTGTAAAGCTGTCACTACATAAATTCAGTGTGTGTGTTCGTTTAATTCTAAATAACGTGAATCTTTCGCATCGTCGCCATGTTTGCAAGTGCTGAGTTACAATGAATGTTTAATTCCAAATGGATAGGTACATTTCTGATATCTTTACTGATATTCGGGCGCTATAACATTGGAAACAGAAATTTTTGCACGACCAACTTGTTGGTTTATTCGCGCATTCCCAGTGTTATTAATTGTAGGAAATTAAAAAAAAAAAAGATGGGTATCCTCGAAAGGCAAAACGTTTGTACCAAATTTCGTGAAAATCGTTCAATTTGTTGAAAAGCTGAGAGGGGCACAAGCATACCCGCGCGCACAGACATAGTAATCTTGTTAGCCAACCTTTTTTGCATTAAAAGAAGGTTGCATTTGCCAAAATGTGGAGCCTTGAAATCTTTGTTTTTTAATGGAAAACCACAGGAAGAGGGCAAGTATTAACTGTGAACTGCACAGAATTAGACCCCCCACGTTGTATAATTATTTATTGTGGTTCCTTGCAGTGTCACATTACAAGGAAAGAAAGCGTCGTTATTGATTGCGTGGAATTCGTTGTCTTAGTTCGTTAGTAATGCGGAAGCATGTAAGTACAGGATCTTACTAACAAGACCCTTCAGGTTGCATGTAATTACCTAATCATACGGCTAACAATGAAGTACTTTTTGTGTCCGACATCAGTAGTGGTGGGTGATGGACAGTCACATTAACATTGCCAGTTCATCATCATTGATGAACGGTACGAGAAGTTTGGAACTTAACCCTAGATACTTGTCATTCGACCATCATGTCTTTACAAAATTCCTGTCAGAATGTGAACACAGATTAGAGGTCCACATCTTGTAAGCCACATAAGAGGGCTTGACTTCGTAGTACATTTTGAGCGCCTACCACCCGCATTATATATTACAATGAAGCGCACATGGTATGCTACATACAGGTGTCCCGGTCCTCCGGGTAGTCCGGGCAATTTTGGGCCTAATATAGAGCAGTATGCCTATTAAAATATTATTACAGTACATTATTATTATCATATACTTTTAGGTACAGTATTTCCCTTTAAGGGTATGTACTTTAGCATCCAGTGATTTTTTTTGTTACCCACACCACGGAGTTTTCCCTCGGTGCTCCAGATTCCTGGGTAATCCGGACCACCCCTTCCCCCTTTAGTCCGGATGACCGAAGGACTGTTGCAGTATTAAATAACAATAAAGCAGTACTGATGTTTTCCCCCCACATGTTTCGACCAATCCTGGCAATCCTCAATCTATCCATCCTGGAAGATACAGAAGCCTTTGCATTGCTGATACATTGCCACTAATCCACAGGCCGAGAGACATTTAGGGACAAACATTAATCTGGTTTATTGTATTTTGTGCTATATTGAGTACTGTGTCGGTTTTATTGTAATGAAAAAAGGGGCTTGAATTGCATTTGCCGCATGATATAGTAAAGCACATAATACCTGTTGGCAGATGGGGAAGAACGCATCTGGAAAGTGTGTACAGTATACCTTATCACTCTCCTGATGTTATCCTGCCATATGCGTCTTGATCCTCCAGATGACGTAACTGTGGCAAAAATGAGTAGAATTTATAACTTAGCGTGGTCGGAAGTTCTTGGTGGGTCTGCTCACCAATTGAACTAAAATATGATGTACTAGAAAAAAAAAACTGCCTTGTATCAAAAAATTTCAAACATTTCTGAGCTTTAAAGCTCGTCTATAAAAGTGCTAAAGTAGACGAAATATTACCACAATTTGTATACATTTCTAGCACATAAATTTATCTTATAATGGAGTGCTGTTTTTTTTTTTTCCGTGCCTCGCTTCATCGGAGTGTTTCATCTCCTGAACTACTGGATTTGTTTTGAACAAATCTGTTACTGCTGTTTATAAACTTTCAGCCTCTTATCAACAAGGAAAATAAAGGTATTTTTAAACACTACTGTAGGTACGTGTGTAAAATTAGTAAGATTATTCTTTTATGTTTCGCTATCGGAACTTTACTCCTTTGGGGTACGTCCTTCGCCAGATATTGTTAGTGGGCTGAGTTAGCCGAGGAATTACGAAACCGAACCTTCATTACTATATTCAAAGGAGTCTGCCAGTGGATCCTGTCGTGAGCCAGTTTAATCAGGTCTATTTATTACGAGTCGATTTAATCTACATCTAGGTTTCCCAAGTGGTTTTTTTCTCTTGACGTTTTGAGATAGAAGTTTCGTGTGTAACTTATCATCTCCTCCATACATGCTACGTGACCCACTTATCAGATCAGTGTAATGATACCTGGTGAAGAGCACAACTTATATCATTGTCCATTCTTCTGCATCCTTCTGTTGTTCCTACCTGTTCGCTCTATATCCAAATTTTAGCCTCAGAACCTCGTTTTACATAACCATTATTCTTCTGTTAATGCGGTAGACCAGGTTTCATGCTCATTCATTTAAAATTATTTAAATGCATTAGTCGCGTTCGCAAAATTTCGAAAAGCGACTATTTCGTCGTGTCTGTCTGTCGGTCTGTCTTGCCGCATGGAACAACTCGGCTCTCACTGGACTGTTTTTCATGCAGTCTGACATTTGAGTATTGTTTCTACAATTCATGTTTGATTAAAATCTGAGAAGAGTAACTGGTATTCGTGTAGACCTATGTACATTTCTATAATATCTCGCTCGATTCTCTGAAAATGAGAAATGTTTCGAACAGAAGTTGTAGAGAAAATCAAAAGGCACATCTTATGTTCAGTAACCTTTTTCCGGAAATCATACTGTTTATGAGATAATGTGGAGCACATATGTATGTATGTACTCTAAAAATTACACAATAATTTGGGCGATTAGATGTGACACTTACTGATATTTGTCAACGTGGGGCTCGCGAACCAACCGCGTTAACCGGTGTGGCCCTTTGCTTAATACGAGACGAAACATGTTGCTTCTTTCAGGTTGTAACAAACAAGTTTTGTGTTTGACGGATATTTATTGGTCTCTTTGTATGTATTACACAACATGTTGAATCACATAAACGTTATTCGTTTTTCAGTAACACTCTTATCAGCTGAATTTTATGTTTTGCTGACAGTGCGTCCTGGTACGACTCTGGGTAAATGACCAACTGGATGCACAATTAAGTTATATGAAACTTTTATTACTATAGTCCTGTACATGTTTCGAGCAACTCTGTGCTCATCATCAGGAGGTCAGATTGTATTAATACAGCATCTGGTATATTATTCTCTGTAAGTGGCCGTTCGGTGTGCAGGTTGAGAAGGAAATGGTTTCTTCTCAACTTGCACACCGGACAGTGTTGCTCGAAACATGTAGACGATTATAATAATAAACGTATTATATAACATAATTGTGCATCCAGTTGGGTCATTCACCCAGACTCTTATCAGTTGTTGCGATTTTATTTATCTTGCAATTGTATTTCGGAAAATTAGACAGTGAGAAGGTAAAGGATAAAAAATGAAGTGGCCGTGGCCATTTTTAAGTCGTACGAACAGACGTACCGAAAAATCTGTCAGGATGACTGAAAACTCGAACGTATTTCTGTAACGCGTAAACGAAAGCGGAAGTATCGTATATTGCACAGTGCTACAAACGGATTTGCACGAGGTTTGAACACTTTACCATTCCAGACAGGCGTACCCGAAAAATAATAAATATCACCATGTAAGATCAGACGTTCTCACCGCAGTGTCTGCTGGGAAGTGACTTCATGTACGAGTTTGGCGGAAATTTCCGTTTCTGAGTAGACGGAGGCAGGAAACTTCCTTTTCTTTCGTTTCTTTGTTATACAGTTTACATGTAAGTTACAGGTTATGTATTTAATTCTGTTTTCGTTGAAGCTGGGCAGGTTTTACGTTACTCAGATGACGTGCGCGTTGATCAGATGTCATTACTTGGAATTCGTGCATCCTGCGAGAAAACAGATATTTTACGCGTTCACAGAAGACATCATGTTAAATCGTGTTGCGTACGGAGGTTGTTCAGTACAGCTTTTTTTTCCTCCCGCACTCTTCCGAACGTATTCCTTGAGTTCGTCACTCGGTTTATCGGAATGACGTCACAGAGCCAAAGAACGTCCAGCGCCCAGGTTAGGTTACTTCGTAACACCGTCCACCCACGACCTTACTGCATGTCCACTGCATGTACACTCACACATACAGAGTGTGAGAGGGTGAGGACGTTATTTTATATGACAACTGCCTCTAATCCCTTCCAGTTGGCTCGCATAATTTATATAATGTCCATGTTCGGTGAACAACGTGTTTGTTAGATGTGACGCATGTATGCGGGTCGAAGGAAAATATTTCCAGCACCTTGCACTAAATATAGTTAGTGAAATTCCGGTATAAACTGCAACATGTAGTGCAAAACGCATGGACCTCGACTCACTGCGAGCTGGAATAGCTGCGAGCGCTGCGGTGCCTGATCTCAGGCGAAACGGTTGTAGTGAAATAGTGACGCGAGTAGTCAGATGCTGTAATGTCCTTACATATGTCTGTCTGTATATGTGTGTGTGTGTGTATGTATGTGTATTTATGTGACGCATAATTGTTAAGTCGTGTTTGTCAATTCTGTCATGTGTTGCGTATGTGAGACTACGTAATATATTTCGATAAAATTTGGTCTGAGAAGTAGGTATTAATTTTTTTTTATTTTGTACGATAACCAATGCACAATTAATTGACATCATACTGATCCTACATGTTTCGACACTATTTTGTCATCCTCAGGGAGCTCGTAGTTAGTACCTTGCTAAGTTACACAAGTGGGCACCGCGGTAGCACAGTGGTTAAGGTGCTGCGCTACAAATCGGAAGGTCGCTGGTTCGATTCCAGATGGTGTCATTGGAATTTTTCATTGACACAATCCTTCCGATCGCACTATGGCCCTGGGGTCGACTCAGCCTTTAACAGAAATGAGTACCAGGAGTGTTTCCTGGGGGTAAAAGCGGCCGGTGCCTAAGGCTGACAACCTTACCACCATCCTATGCCACTGTCATTAAATCGGGGAACCTTAACTTCCTGGAACCCTCTGGGCATTTCGGGCATGTAATGGGGCTGATTTACCTTTAAGTTACACAGTTATGTCGGAGCATTTGTTGGTAATACAATGTAAAATTTCATTTTATGCTGTTGAATCTCAGTGTTTAAAATCATCAAAACATTAAAATTGCCCTATTTGTAATAACGAAACATGTCACACAACTCGACACACACACTCCGACTCAGTACATACCGGGCCAGCACGACGACAGCATCAACATACAAATTGTATATACAGCCACCAAACAGGACTGTATGTGAATTATAACAACAACATGATTTTAACCATTTTATCGTAAATAGGACAATTTTAATATTGTAATTATTTTAAACATTGAGATTCAACAGCATAAAACATATGTGAAATTTTACATTGTGTTAGCAACAATTGCATTGACATACTTGTGAAACTTGGAAAGATACTACGAGCTTCCTGAGGATGACACAAAAGTGTCGAAACATGTAGTAGGAGTGTGATAATTTGTCAGTTAAATGTACATTGGTTGGTTATTTACAAAATAATAAAAGATACACGGTACAGGTGTTTAAGTAATTAAAATACGTATTAAAATTTGACTGATGACTTTGTTTATCCTTCAGTTAAACCATCTAAATTACAAGAAGCTTACTTTGAATATCATCAGGTTTTGAATGTTGGCTGCATTGATCCTTGTTTAGAAGGTATTGTCCTTTTTGTTGCGGATGGAGCGGATACGCGGTGTATCTGCTAATTTATTAACTGAGCAGTACCTGGCAGAAGGAAAAGGGGTGGTCCTTCAGCTTTGGGATTGGGAGGGAACTAAAATCCCGTTGTACCTATGTGAAAGACCAGTATGTCACGAAATTGTTACACGTGGTCTTAAAAAAAGAAGTTTCCATACAAAAAAAATATTAAAAACGCATCTTTAGATATCATCAAGATTTACCGTTTTTATTTTAAACGTTTTTAAGGGTTTTGAATTGTATGGACACAAAAATTATTTATTCACTAAGGAAAATTAATACGAATGAGGTAGGCACAATCACACAGATACCGTCACTCGCTGAAAGAGCGTCATGTACACGTTTTATCTCGTCTCTCTATTTATCAATGACAAATAGACCTTCGGACCGACGAAACATTACTGCGGTTTGTAGGCACCGATTTCGGTTATTCAACATGACACTGAAGTATTATCGCTGTCGGGATCAAAGCTCTCATGACCTCCTTATTGGTAGATAGAAGATTATGTCGTCGATGTGCCTTCTGATGGTAGGACCTTCTCGCCCAGTATTATTGATATAAACAGTGCTGCTTACACACATGTTATATATCGCTATACAAATGTACTTGAATATCTCAGATTGTTATCCAGCAGTGTTGTCCAAATTTTTTCTTCTTCTGGCTATGGACCACAACCGTTATTGGTTCGCAGGCCGAATGTGTAAAACTCGCTTTAAGTGGTGTACCTAGACACCTAAATTGTTTACGTTTTGTAGCGAGGGTACATATTTTACAAATATATTCCATGGACCCTGGGTTGAAGCCATGGTGTAGAGGTTAGAGGTTAAAGTGCAAGTAGCGCTCTAGGCCCCTGGAAGATCTTAATCTTCATAGACGTTTCGCCAAGTCGACTGGTAACTGCAAGTATTTACCAGTCGAAACGGCGTAACGTCTCAGAAAACTTGAATCCTTATCAGTAGCGCTGTGAGGACATGAAAACATCGCCCTGGACTTCTTGTTGAGGTGAAGCCTATTCGAACCTCAGCTAGGACGTCGGCTATCTGTACGTTTCTTGCGGTTTTTCTCAACCCGCCCCACTCCAAGGCAAACGTCCGGATAGTAGACCAATGACTGCTTCCTTCCAGATCCTTTCCCATACATGATTCGTAATCACCTTGCCAGCGACGCTATAAATGTACATACTGTTAAATGCTTACAGCTTCGGGAAATAAACCACCAAAAGGATATAAAGTAAAATGCACCCTTGTACAGGCACTGGGCTCTGTACAGGCCGTACGGCCCATAGGGGGAGTAGAGGTATAGCTCTACTCTTTCTTGACCACGGCACTAGAAGGGGGTGAGGGGTCAGCGTCACGGCCCGGCCGCTCTTTATTCCCGGGAAAGACCCGGTACCCATTGTACAGGAGGCTGGGTGGGCCCCAGGGCCGGTCTGGACAGGTGCGGAAAATCTCGCCGCCCACCGGGATTCGCTCCCCGGACCGTCCAGCCCTTAGCCAGTCGACCAAAATTATATATATGATCAAATTTATTTAGACTCATCGCGTTGTGTTTCCTGTAATTGAAATACAAAGACGTGTGTAGTCAAACACAACACTTTAATACTATACACCAATGTGCTACATGTTTCGATTCATCAGAACCATCATCGGGCACCTTTACTACAAAATCTTATTATGGTATGTACCGTGCATGATGTCAAATTCAACTTACCTTACCAACTTTTCGTGCAACAAAATCAAACACATGCGATACACAGTTTTCTTGCTACACATTTAGGCACTCCCGGGATGCCGAAATGTGTAGCAAGGAAACTGTGTATTGTGTGTACTTTTTCTGCACGAAAAGTTGGTTAGATAAGATGAATTTATTACAAAAGTTTAAAAAACCCAAGTCCATATACAACTTGCAATTTTTTCGTTAGTGAGATCTCACTAGTACTTACTCCATGGTGCAGAGTCCTTCCTGAGAAGCTAACTGGTTTGCAGCTAGTCAAGAAATTCCCCGCATTTCACGGAACCCGAAGGTTCATTACCGCACCCACAAGCGTCCGCACCTCTCTCTATCCTGGGCCAGCCCAATCCAGTCCATATACCCACATCCCACCTCCTGGAGATCCATCCTAATATCCACCCATCTACGCGATCTCACTAATATATATTTATTTATTCAAATAATAAATATATAATGTACGAAGTTGTCTTAGGCTATAAACGTGACATATATTAATTATTTTAATAAATAATCTTATATTAGTGAGCTCTAACTAACGAAGAAATTGCATGTTGCATATGGAGTTGGTTTGTTAAGTTTTTGTATTAAAAGAGCCTGATGGCGGTTCTGATGGGCCGAAACATGTAACAGTGTTGTGTGGTAGTACAAGGGTGCTGATAAGTCCTTAGCCCGAATTGATAATTCTTACGTGAAAATTAAATATATAAGTTGCCTTTCATCACTCTAAAGGTTCTTGAGAGTCTGCAGCTAGCATATATTATTTGATCTCAGCAGTATATTAGCTTCCAACGGCACTATCGATTCCGTACTACGATATCGGGAAGTAGGTCGGGCTAAGGACTTATCAGCACCCCGTATAATGTGTTGTGTTTGACGGTATACTTCCTTGGCGTTTTACCATCAGTTATTGAAATCCTTATCTTTTAGATGAAGTTCGGTAAAATGATTCCGTAAACGCTCAGAAACCGGGGTGCGATTCCCTGTAGGAAAATAAGATGGAAAGCTGCCAATAAATAGATTTATTGGTAATTTTTCATCTTATATGTATAAAATTTTATTTTTAGTTATGAATTATGTACATAAAGCCTGTAATCCAACAATCCTAAACTTATCTATAAATAAGATAAGTTTAGGATTGTTGGATTACAGGCCCAAATTATTTATAACCTTCGTTTGACGGGGTTTGAAATACGTCCTGGCCAGCTGTGGGGTCCCACCCAGTTTTCTGTCCGTTAGGTATCGCAGGTTTTTTTTTTCTCTCGAAGGTAACAAGACTTGAGCGCCAAGTTAACGACTTAGCTACTGTTCAGAGCAGTGGTTGTGAAAGGGCGATTTTATTTCAAGTAGACCGGGGGTTCTCAGACTTTTTTGGATTGCCTACCATTAAATGAAGTTTAAAAACATCAGTGTACAACCACTACTGTTTTTGTATTTATATAAAAAGGCTGAAATTGGAAAGACGGGCTGGCAGCGGGAATGGGTTTTGTAATGTTGTCAGTAATGCAGCGTACTGGCAAAGGTACGTGACTTACCTGGTTTATTTCGATTTTCTTGTTAAGGCCGTGCACCAGTGACCAATGGCTGGAATAGCAGTGGTGGTACGCCTACCATAGTTGGAAAAACCACAACGTGGTTTTATTTTATATTGCCTTATTTGTGGGCAAGTGATTTATCCCTTAGAACCTAGTTTCCTATTCAGTGGCTACTCGGGTTATTTACCTGGGGGATAAAATGGTCAGGGCGTGAATTCGCCCACTCACCACCATCTAGTGCCCAAGTTAAGAATGAGTGGCGCTTTATCTCTGCTCCCCCTATTTGCCGCCGTGGCGTGAACATGGACAGCTTTACCTTTACACTTCCTTCCTTTACTGTGGCGCTAGAGCCCATCTCGGGCCTAGACCGCCTCATTATTAAAGATTCTGGATCAGACACAGACACAACCAGCAGGCCCTCTCTGTATCATTGATCAGCTCGTCTGAGAGGCCGTTGCCTACGCAGCAAGCAGCAAACACAGGGACGAACAGCGGTGCCTTCAGCGGGATTCGAACCCGTGATTCCAGAAATCAAGCGACCCCAGACTCACGCTTTAGACCGCACGGCCGTCAGGATCGACCCTTACCTTTTACTTTACCTAAATGTTTTTACGCTTTCGTAGCTGTGTGTTTGTACCCTTCAGCAATAACTACTTAGACTCGTGTCGTGGGTAATTGTGCTGGGATGACTTGGTATGAAAAACCATTTTGGCAACGGTATAATATCGTGACGTACTATTTTCCATGCCTCCCCCAGCAAAAGTTAAATGATATTTACTGCCGGTGCTTGGAGGCTTTTGACAGAGCAGCAGAGCTTAAATTGCAGTACAGCGTAACTTGAAGAGTGGAATGGGTACCGTTTTTTATCAGCTTGCTGTTTTTGTGTCATGAATTATGAATTAAGAGTTGAAGTCAGGTCTTGTAGTGTTTTAATTTCCGCTGTGTAGAAGTCAGCGTATTAAATGCTGGAAAATTTCGATGTATAGTCATGTACGTAGCTACGCATCCACAGTTTCTGTTTGATACCGCTGTAATTTTAAGACGCCTAATGTTTCAGTTGATTGGCTGGCACAGTAGACAGCTTGCTTGCACAGCTCATTGTTCATCATACGTTCCAGGCAGCACTTGGGTTTTTTCTGACAGTGCCACGTGGACGATGGTGATGTGTTGAGGACGGGCACTTGATCCCCATCTCCTACTATCATTACCTCAATATAATCTTTCTTGAATACCTATTTGTCTCCTTATCAAAGCGTTTACGTTATTGATTCTAAGAAGGAAGATTAAGTCTTCTTAGGTGTTCCGATGTATCGTCACATTCAAGGGAGTGCTGGAGCATGAACATGAAGGTGCTGTTATATTGAAAACGTCGGTAACTGTTTACCAGACGACACAGCGCAACATCCAAGAAGGCGGTGGGGTGTCGGAGGTGGCGGTCTGATTGATCGTGGTCCGCAGATTCGTTCACCACGCAGGTGGCAACTGCAACATACGCCGAAACGCCGGAAAATGTTTATTCCTGTACACTCTCTCAGTCCCAAAAAACCGATTCAAAATGCTGATAAGTAGATTATTCAATGGCCGTTTGTACTTCTTACTACTTATTATGTAGGCGTGTTTTCTGTTGTATTTGCCAAAGTTATTTTATTGATCAGTATTTGCTACAACAATTATGCTTCTTTGAATGGGAGGAGAGCTGGAAGCCAAAATTTTGAAGTACCGTCAAACCGATGTTGCGTTCTGCATTACAGCGCCACACTTATTTAGCTCTCTTGCAAGTCTCTGAACAGAAATTCCGTGTTATGCTGTACTTCGATTTACCGCCAACCTCGATATCCCGCCATATATTTCGATGAAACGGACAGTGGCAATATATCGGGATTGCACTGTAGACTGTAAATCGGACACTCTTCTGGACGGATCGAGAAAAATCTGCAGCATATCCTGATCCCGAGATTTCAAACCGTGCCTTCCCTGATGCCAATCAAACCTGTTTCTTTCCTTGGTTTGGCACTGAATCCATACGTCAGTAAAACAGCCTAATTATCAGAAAGGGGCCATTAATTGAGAAGAAATTGACATTTCCCTGGAAAATTTAGCTATTGTGAGGACGCAAGAAGAAAGTTTTTTCTTGTAGGTGAGGAAACTCTTCTGCTAGAATATTTATTGTTTTCATACATTTTCGGAAACTTTGAAAAAAACATTTCTATCCCAAGTCTTGTGCTAAATTTAAACAAGAGAGGTAGTGTACATGTAAATGTAACATTCAGGCGCGTTAGCGTAACCATTGTCTCCGTGGAAAGGGCATAAGTATTATGTATTCTGAGTGCGTGGCCTTAGTTATTTGCATGCAAAGCGCATGAGCCGTATTACGTTTCCATATGTGGCCTATACGGCTGTACCACATTTTTTCACATGGTCTTATAAACGGCACGGTTTTGGCGAAAAATTTATGTGTGTTTTGATTTTATCTACAACTTTTGTCTGAAACATTTCTAATTCTAAGAAGAATTCAGCGAGGTATCATACATGTACATAGATATGCGTGTAGAGTACCCGTTATTCGTGTCAGATTTTAATTAAACTTGACGTTTCTCTACAGAGTTGTGAAATTTACTCAAATATCAAATGCTATAAAATTCCGTCCAGTGGCAGCCGAGTTGTTCCATCCGGACGGACGGACACACGAGGAAGCTAAAAGTCGCTTTTCGCAATTTTGCGAATGTACCTAAAAATAACGGGGACCGCAGTAGCACAGTGGTTAAGGTGCTGTGCTACAAATCGGAAGGTCGATGGTTCGATCCCAGCTGGTGTCATTGGAATTTTTCATTGACATAAAATCCTTCCGATCGCACTATGGCTCTGTGGTCGACTCAGCCTGTAACAGAAATGAGTACCAGGAGCACTTGCTGGGTGTAAAGGCGGCCGGTGCGTAAGGTTGACAACCTTGCCGTTGTCATGAAATCTGGGAACCTTAATTTCCTGGAACCCACTGGGCCACTCCAGGCCTGTAACGGGACTGCTTTACCTTTACCTTACCTAAAAATAACACTTTTTTAAGGCGAGGGATTGTTATTCCCAAGCCAACCCTCAGACAGAAAATTAATTCCTTCTCGACTCTCCGGACTCTCATTAAATACATTTTCAGCTACCTTCCACCTTCCTTCTCCTGTGGCGTCGTGTTTAATTGAGCGGAGGGAAAACTACGCGCAATTTGATCGTGATATACTTTTATACCCGGCCCACCTGTCTGAAACGGAAACCTAACGTGTTGGGAAATGTGTTCGGATACCTTACATTTTCGTTGTAAGCTCATTTTACAGTGCTTTTTGAAACTGTATTCCATATATCGTTTCGCACGTGTGTGTCCTTACGCACGTTAATCTCATAATTAGCCTTGTGTTGATGATAGAGATCGGGCTATTCATTATATCCATGCCTACGAATAGACAGACGACGTGTAATGATAAAGTTACATGAGCCGCTGCTGCTCATTTGCGCTGATTTAGTGGAGCGCCATTAGGCTACGTCGTGCATTTTCGCAAGACTGCCTTGTGCCGTTGTAGACCTACGTTTTGGGACATGGCTTAATTAGCAATGTCATGCAGTAAAGTCGGTCTAAAACGGTGTCTGGCTGGGTTGCACCCTCAGTCCTGATCAAGAAACTGAACACCGTGTCTATATCTCCTGTGCTCTGTGCACGGTGGCCCGGTCGGTTAGGAAATTAACCCAGATGTTCGTCACGATGTTGAAAAGTACCTGCCATTTTACCTGTACCGGATGAACCAACCCAACATGTTCTATATCTGTTCCTTTTAAGTTCTACTTTAGTATATTCCCCTCCCCCCCACCTACGCCATAATTTCCCAAACATTCTTTCATGTATTCTAATTAAAATTATGTACTAATTTCTTATGTCTCCTGTCTGTGAGAAATGGCCCTATTAACATTTGGTGCAGAATGCATGCTGAAATTCCAACGTGTAATTTTATGCATCCCCCGTTACTGTCTGTGGACTGGGATAGCTCAGTCCTTATAGCGACTCGCTACGGGCTGGACGGTCCGGCGATCGAATTCCGCTAGTGTTGACATTTCTCGCACTCGTCCAGACCGACCCTGGCGCCCTCCCATCCTCCTATACAGTGGATACCGTGTCATTTCCGGGGGTAAAGCAGTGGTGGCGTGCCATTGACCACCCACCCCCTAGCGCCGCCGTTAAAGGAAGAGTAAAGCTATACCTCTACTCCTCTCTGTGTCTTCATGGCAGGTTATAGGGTGAACTTAGACTTTTTACATTACCCAGTCACTTCCATTCTCTTAGGCCCAAATATTCTCCTTAGTACCCTACTCTCGAATGTTGTAAATCTGAGGTATTGTCTTGTAAAAAGAACTCACTTCACACCGTCCATAAAATAATAGCTGGAATTGTAATGTGTACCTTTTATCTTGTACGTTTTGTATACATTAAGATAAATGTTCGGCTATTAAAGTAAGAAAGAAATCCCCGAATCCAGTCAGGATCCTCGTAACTAGTGTCCGACAACGAAGAACGTATATCATGTTCTCCTGTCAGTAAACTCGAGGTCTTTACATTCCGCCAAGACTTTTCCTTCCCAACTATAGCGTAAGTAGTAATCGTCCCAGCTGCAAGTCTCTGACAGTGCCTGGAATGTTAAGATTTTTCAGCTTTCGTTCCTGGCTGTGAAACTCGAAGTGAAAAGAAAAACATTAGTAACTTTACGGAACTTGATTAAAATCAAGAGAAATTAATATATGGCAGGCTCGCCTGCATTAAGATCGCAGGTTTCTAGTATTTTTGCGTTCGAACAGGCCACCTACCTTATTTCCGCTACACCAGGCTGTTCGCATTTCATTTATCGTGCTTCCTTGTGTATTTTAAATGCTATCTTTGTTATTTTTGTGCTCATCTGGAGCAAGAAGTTAATTCATTTGATGCTTAATATAGTATCAGCTACACGCTGAACTCTGTTTCGCCATTGCGGAGACAAAGCCCGTTACTGTTTAGGGAAGTAGTCGCTATTTACGTTCAGAATCTTACGAAATGCATTCGTATGTTCTGTTTGCAAATTGCATTGTTTTTAAATTTGAAGCATGTGGTGTATATGTATGTAGTAACCACCTTGCTTTAAATTGTTACAGCTATTTTTTTTTTGCGTTTTGCTGACCGTGCATCTCAGTATATTTGTCTCAGTAATTAACCAACTTGATGCACAAAATTTTGTGCATCAAGTTCGTTAGTTACTGAGATAAATGTTAAAGCTAGTTACTCATTAACATGCGTTCAAAATACTCGTGCTCGTCAAGGCCGCGCTTTGTGTGTGTGTGTGTGTGTGTGTGTGTGTGTGTGTGGACTGCTCGTCCGCTTTGAAATATACGCACAATGCAGTACGCCTTGGCGAGCCTCTTTCGAAGTACTGCATCTGGGCTTAGCCACTCGAGACGAGGGCGCCCTTTGAAAGCGGTGTTTAGGCTCGGGCTCGTGAAACCGTCCACACAAGTCCGAGTACGACCATGAGCCCAAGAATGAGTAGTCTGGACGCCCCTTAATACAGCCAGAGGATCGGTGTTCTAATAAAAACTTCTATATTTATATATTTTGTATTTATTTATTTACTGCAGTTGGGTTGTTACCTGGTGGCAGTGGTTATTTTACACGTAAACAAAACAGCTGTAGTTTCTTGAAGGTTACATTCTGGGGATTAATTAGTTTGATCACATTATCTGAAACTGATAACGTAAATTCCGAGTTTACAAAACTCACAGCCAAGAGTCCCAAATTTATCACTTTATCTCTTTGAATAATGGATGATTGTTTCGTCTAAAATGTTTGTGGTGACGTCACCGTCATTTTTTGAATGTATGCCTGAAGATAAACCGGAAATTTGAATTTTCTCGACATATTTTTTAAAAATTCTCGAATATAAAATTTCATGAAAAATCCGAAAAGTGGGAGCAGAGTTTTTTCACGTGAACAGACAGACGGACATGATAAAGCTAATCGTCTTTTTTCGCAATTCTGCGAACGGGCCTAAAGTGTACAGATTTTGAAACGTGTCAGTACTTGAAAATTAATAAAGACCAAGAAATCAGTGGTAGTAAAACGACGTTTAACCGAAATACTTAAACCACGAGAAGTTATCTCTGAAATATGTAATAGACCGGCAGCAGCCATCTGCCTACAGACTGTTATTAAAACAGGAAACATTTCCAAAACAAACAAATAATACGATGCCGAGTTACTGAGTTCACTGAACCGGCCTCTCGAGAACACAGAACAGCGTAAATTCTCAAACATATCAGAGTAAACTGTGGTGCAGCGGTCCCATACAGTTTTGGATTTTGGTCTCCAGATGTGGTCATAAAAGTCTTTGTAAATTGTTGATGTCATTGAAAGTAACATGCTTGTATGAAATTTACTAACTGCTTGTGTAAATCCGTGGTTCTCCCAGATGTCCTAAACTGTAGCACCGAAGAAGAATAAGGATACATTAAATATTTTTGTTTGGAAATATTTATTTATTACTGTTTTATCTTACATACATGGCTTTTTCCTTTATTCAGTGGAGTCTGTGCATTCAAACCATACAAGTTCCAACTTAATGTATTTCATTCTTAGGAAATCCAGTATATCAGTATAAATTCTGGTATCTTCCGTAAGAACCGTGATATCACAGTTTAGCACAGTGTCCCTGCCTGGGAATCGAACCACGATTCTCGGCAGCTACAAGAGATTTTTCACTTCCCCAAAGCGTCCAGACCGGGTCTGGGTTCCGCCTTGACACCTGTTCATTGGGTACTAGGGACACTTTCCGGTCGTAAAGCGGCTGGAGCGTGAATCTGATTACCCACTTCCATCTAGTTCTAAGATTAATAATGAGTGGAAGTATACCTGTATTCCCCCATACGTCTTCACGGCCTTCACAGGGATGACTTTTTTGTTCTTTTTCTGTGCCAGGTTCTCTAGCAACTAACAAACTTGACATAGGAAGGAGAAATGATTAATCTCCCCTCTCCCACTTGATTGAAGGAATTAAGAATTAGGCCTATATGCATTTTATACAGCCATTCTTAAGGATGGCGAAGTCTAAAGGTACCACGAATGTACTGTACAGTACACGATGTCTATTAGCCCAGCCTTATGCCGTTACGTAAAATTCTTAAGTCCTTTTAAACGTGTTTTTAGGTTGAAATGGAACTTGGAATGAATGAGATTCTATGTACAGATCGAAAATTCATAGAAGCAGGACTGTTACGTTAGAAAGTAAATGGAAATATTCTTTGAGGCTTGAGAACGTCTTGATTTTACGCAGAATGCTTCTTTAGACTAAACTATCCTATATTTCCGAAAGAGGGGTTTGCTTAAGGATTAAAATACCAGCAAGCTCCAGTATGGTATTGGAGAATATCAAAGTGCCGTCTTAACTCTTCATTTTTGAGGCATTTTTTCCCCCCCCCCCCCCCTTTTTTTTTCAACTTTCTTTGAAACGTTTTCCCCCCTTTAATTAAAAAAAAAATAAACTTCTCTTTTGAAAATT
>Ga0136643_10002557_pt1 | contig 23696 bp, 21 predicted proteins | sample TergutLab28metaG_FD_96883 | JGI IMG/M metagenome (GOLD analysis project Ga0136643, IMG submission 96883) | Labiotermes labralis P1 segment gut microbial communities from Petit-Saut dam, French Guiana - Lab288 P1 (version 3) (version 3) | ecosystem: Host-associated > Arthropoda: Insects >... | reverse complement strand
TCCAGCCTAACCGCACCTAACCTCCAACATACAGCAAACCAAGAACGAAACGACCAATGTGGTAATCAACATCATAGTCGCGAGCTCCTGATGATAGGCATAGTAGTGCCCGAAACATGTTGAGCCTATAAGAAGTACAATAAAATAACAAGTGACATCTAGTTGGTTTTTATTCTTCATTTAATGGGCGCATTTTCTTATAGTTAAGCGAACGCGCATAAAAACTGAACTGCGGGGGTCAAAGTTTTAATGTGAACCGAAACATGTAGCTGATGTTGGTATTTTAATAAACATGCGTTATTTTCAACTGATGTTCCTGGTGTCTGGCCACCGTAGTGCCTGCGCCACAACCAAAATTTCCCTGTCATTCGTATTTGATATTCTCTAGTTTTAGAACTGATTACTGCCTTTGTCCACCTTTCGTTACCCGTGCTGCATGGGCATTTTAAAAGGAAGCGCTTCGCTAGTCGCATCCTGTCGGCTCGCAGCGTGTGTGTATGATTTGATACGACCATTTTTCATTGTTATATTTTACCGCTGGTTCAGCCAACATCGCGGAGCTTCAAGTATGTTGTCCAACTTCTGGGCATTATGTTCAGCCTGTTGATGGCTTTGGTATAGTCGAAACGTGTAGCGATATTCTGTGAACACTAGAAGAGCGAAAGTTATGCTGGTTTCGGTACCAGTGCTGTTATGTCTCGCCACTCCAGAGGCGTAATGATATGGCAGCATTCAGTGGCGTAGCTTGGTCGGGGGGAGTGGTGGGGTCGCCCAGGAAGGCCAGAGTGCAAGGTGCGGCAAACTAAATATTTTTTAAAAATAAAAGTGTGATTTTTTTTCTTCTTTAAACAGATTTTTTAAATTATTGGGCCAAGTACAAGGAAAGTTCATAAATAATTCTGATTTTTTTTTAAGTTTGTGGTTTCAGTTCGGGGTGGCCGTTGTGATCACCCGCCCTCCGGCCGCCAAGAAACCCAGATACGCCACTGGCTGCAACTGCTGAGATTGTTAGCATCAGTGGTATCCATGGTTATGAATCGAAAATGACACGAATGACAGGTGGGGGGAATCCAATTAGTATTTTCCTGAGTGCAGTACTGCTAACTGATGAAGTGTTTGTTTTGTAGGTCGAATAGCAGCAGGGGAGGGCAGATTCAACACAAACACCGAAGTGATCATAAACACCGAGGTCAAGTCCATTCCTGTCACAAAGAAGGGGGTGTACTTTGCGTTCCGTGACCAGGGGGCCTGCATATCCCTTCTGGCCATCAAGGTACATCTTTTTTTTCTTTTCTTTTAACATTTCTCTACCCACAAGCTGTCTTCGAAGTAGCCAATAATTTATGTACCAAAATGTAAGATCGTTTTTCATTACAGGTGTTATGTTTCTGATTAATTTTGAAGGATCACTTGAACTTGTAGATATACTGCATAAAATCTTACAGTTTCAAAATTTTTGCTCCAAATACCACATTGTGTTCTTCTGTTAATTAAAACTCGAAATTTATTTAAAACACCAGTACAATTCATAAATACACAGTTCACAAAAACGAATGTTGCTACTTGATGCAGTCCGTCGAATGTGAAGTGGTTAGCATCTAATGGCATATGAGTCTGGAAGCTTCCATGGTGACAGAATTCAATAAAATGTTCTCGGGCAGACAGACAAGCTGTGGAAGTTCTCCATCGTTTCAGGGACTGACATTGTCCCTGTCTTCAGTCCCTGAAATTCCAGAGAACTTCCACGCCTTTACGCGACTGTCTGCCCGAGAACTTTTTTCTCTAATCTAATGGCGTACTTTTATATAGATGTTAACATGAGTTTTTAAATTCCATGAAAGACAAAAGACATTGTTAGCATCTCAGGAATGACTCTGTTGAATGAATTTTGTTTTCATATTTTTCGTTTTTTTTTGGTCAGTTGAATTCGCCCTTTTTTGCTGTCATATGGAGCAGTGAGCAAATAAATATTTTATGTAAATGTGTCAGCACTGAACATTCTGTTATCAGGTGTACTACATCACATGCCCTGCGGTTACTGTGAATTTTGCCCACTTTCAAACGACACCAACGGGGCGTGAGGTGACTTTCATTGAACAAGCGACTGGCGAGTGTGTGGAAAATGCAGAGGTGGTGGATACTCCCACTTACCTTTGCAAGGGTGATGGGAAGTGGTACTTGCCTGCTGGTGGTTGCAAGTGCAAGGCTGGTTATGAGGCTGATCATGAGAAGCAGACTTGCAATGGTAAAGTTTTTATAATCTATGTAGCAACATTTCACTAATAGTCTGTCTTTTGTGTGGATATAATTTCCATGTCAATTGGCTTGTTTGGCCAAAAATTAGAAGCATAACTATAGGCAACTTTAGCAAATTGGAGATAAATTTCATTTCTTGATTTCAAACTTTCACCGTGTTCTGAATGTTGTGTGCTTTCTTCTGGGTTATACCCCACCGTCTGAATTCATACGCCGGGGAATAACCCAGGAGAAAGATTACAATAAATTTAATTTGATATAATTTCATAAATGAAAAATTTTAATCGTTTAATTATGGGATTTTCATTGACTTTTGAGGAATACTATTCCTAAATTTTAGGCGGTAGGTGTACTTTGTAATTGTAGTAAGAATTCACTTAAAGAAGGAAAATTAGACACCTTTCCTTAGCAGTGTATATTTCTGGCCCTTGCAACACACAAAGAAGAGGTGGTGAATGGACTCCAGAAGGTAATCTGGACTTGATAACATTCTAAGCCTGGCCGGAATCAGATAACAGTCGTCTAGCCTATAATTAGTTAATTCACAGACAAACAAATCACATATTCTGTCCAAACACAGATATGATGTTAGCCCTAGTTAGAAAATATTACAGGATCACATTTTGTCACCTAATTTCTCTAATTCTTGTGCCTTAAGTACATAACACACTAAAATTATCTGATCGTATTCCCTGTCCCATGACCTGTCTGAACATTGTCTGCAATGTGCAAAGTCATACTCCATCCAGTCTTGATGTAATGAAACTGGCATGAAGGTTAACATGTGTGATTTGTTTTTCTTTTCTTAAGTTTGCCCTCCAGGTAAATACAAGCATGCTACGGGAGATGAACATTGCCAGCCCTGCCCAGACCATAGCAAGGCACCAGACTACGGCTTTTCTGAGTGCCGTTGTAACTCGGGTTATTACAGGGCAACCAAAGATCCCAAGAACATGCCTTGCACTCGTAAGTTTTAATTGGCTGTTCATTGTGTAGAGTGCTATTTATGTTTACATAAATACAGTTAAGTTTAGAGTAATATTTGTGCCTAAGCACAAAGTGAGTTTGTGTGTGTCTGTAGCATGTTCTTTTCTGTTATTGTTAGGGCATGACATGATATAAATATTTGTAGTAATATTTAAACACTGCAGAGTTTGGGACATTTTGATGTAAGCTAAATTTATGAATGGTAATCTATGCAGTCTTTGGATTGAGTTCATAAAAATTAACTCATTAAGGGGCTGTAGTAGGCAGTAGTGTTTGATGCCATTGGAATTTGCAGGCATAACCAGAGGCTGTTAAATGAATTGTATTTTGCCCTTTGTTTTCCCCTTATATCTCGTCAAGTTCAAATCACATTTCACTTTACTAACAAAAGCTCACTTTACAAATAATTGGTATGAAATATGAAATGCTCATGTCGGTAATATCTCAGGGAATTTGTTTTTAACAGCTTGTTGTATTTCGTGCACAGCTTTTGTGTGAATTGTCATTACTTTAATATAAAACTTGGGATGTTTGATATCAGTTTTTTAAAAACTAGGTGCTGTACTGGGGATCCACAATGCCACACTGCGTTCACATTGATGTCTTTGAAAAATAATGCGTAGATACGGATGTGACCTAACCAGTATTATACTATTTTCAAACATTCTTTAGATAGAACACATCGTAAGTTAACATATTTTTCTTTACAGTTCTCATTCACATACAGAGAATAGTTCCAGTTCTGACAGTTGACATTAGAGCTGAGTACACTAATATCCCTCATTTTAATTAATTCAAGCATTACCATTAAAACATCAAATAAGAATGGGCTCATCAACCATGACTCTGCATGGAAGAAGTTGTAAGGGTCTCTAGCAAACATGATGTGCAATGTTAAGATTCTCATTTTCAGCTGAGTTGGAAATCATCTAGTGAAGTAACACCATTAGCGGGCCATGATACTGCTGGTCTCTTAGCTTCAGACTGTTCAGTGAGTAAAGGGGGTTAGGTGGATTTTGGAAAATGGGAAGGAGTAACAGGTCAAGAGAACCCCCACCCTCTCATTAGCCAGTTGGATGGGTGTGTCTGTTCCTTACCTCTCGGTACCTGCTCCTTACTGACAATAGCTGCCACCACACCACTCTTGCTCCTTCAGACAAGACAGTTCATTAAAAAAATATTGCACAGTGGATTTTGGGAAAGGAATTCTGAAATTTCAAGTCTTGTTGCAAGCACCTCATTAAGCAGGGTTTTCATGGATAAAGAAATTGTGCTTCCTGGAATATCTAAGGAACTGTATAGTTAGATGCAACCAAGTTTAACTTCCATGCTTGGAGTTCAGTCAAGTGTGAGGTCAGAGGTGAAGTCCGAACTGAGGTTGTGTTAATGTGCCACTGGTGTAGCCTGTTCTGTAATTCAACACACATATCCATGGTTAGGAGCCAGCAGCTGATCCCCTGAACTGGCATTGTCTTATCCTCATTGTTGCACCGTGTATTTCGTAGAATCACTTTCATTATTAAGCAACAAATGCACTATTTAAAATTTCACATTCTTCTTCTTCTTGAGGCACTACAACTTCAGAGAAATGTTGGCCTTCTCAACAAGTGTCTTCCAATCGGTCCGGTCTCTGATGTTGTCCTTCCAATTTGTTATTTTCATCCATGTTATGTCGCTCTTTACATCATCCTCCCATCTATTTTTTGGTCTTCCTAGCGGTCTTGTTAGTGCGGGTGACCACTCATATACGTTTTTTGCCATGCTGTTATCTGGCATATGATGTACATGTCCGAACCAAGCTAATCTTTGTGCTTTGATATAGTTTATGATGTTTTTATTACCACATGCCATCCTTTTCTTTAGTGGGTCCATAGATTCTTCTTAGAACCTTCCTCTCAAATACCCTTAAAATTTCACATTAAAACACTTAAAATCGCTCCGACATGTTTCGGTCCTAAGATCATCCTCAGGGAGCTACGTTGTTCCTTTCTAAAGTCATTTTGAAAACATTCACAAAATAATTCCATTATATTAACAGGGCGTTGTGAATGCGTCTGGCTATGATGTGCATTGTGTGTTACGTAGTAAACATGTTGGTTAATAATTAAAGTGACATTGTCTTGGTTAAAATGTAATAGTAAACTTACAATTCATCATATCTGATTTCATGTTTTCACATAGTTGGTACATAAAAAATGTATTATACTGACATCTGTTATGAGTACATGTTTCTTGTCTTTAAAGTCTCACATTTAGTTTCCTAAATCTGCAGAGAAATTGTGTGTGAAGTGTAATGAAGTTACTGTAGTTGGATATTCTTAATGAATGTGAAGGAACATTCTGTTTTGAGACAAGGGCCAGTAGGCCTTACGCATATCAATTTTCAAAACTTAGAGATGAAACAAAAGGATTAATTGGGATCTTAGAATCAGTGACTTATACCAGAAGATGTAAAGCAAGGAGAGACAGAACGTCAGTGCTCTTGAAAAGGAAAGAAGAACCAGTAACTGTCCCTTCATTACTACAGCAGGGTGCTATCCTTGTCAGATATCAGTGTTATTTTGTGGCTGGAGTTCTGAACAGAGAGCAGATAAACTGGAACTGTCCTGATTTCAGGTACCTGTGGCACACTTTAGGCAAACTGTAAATTGATTCTAATATCCCCTCTCTTTGTTATGTACATTAATCCATAATTTACGGAAATTTGTATCCTACAGTAATTAATAATGTTGATTGTTTTTATGTGCAGAACCACCGACAGCTCCGCAAAATCTGACTGTAGGATTTGTGGACCAGTCAACGGTAATTCTGTCCTGGACACCTCCTTCCTTCCAAGGAGGTAGAGTGGACACTGTATACAGGGTAGAATGTGATTCCTGCGGACCTGGGGTCTCATACAATCCTAGCACAGTGAGTGTACCTTGTGTCATGGCGCATTTACTTCCTGCAGCAACTTAGTTGTTGCTTGTGACTGGGTGACTGATACCTTTGGTAGTATGTTGTCACACCACTAATGGGGATAAGTTGGTACCTTGCAACATGAATTGGGAAGTGACAGAATCAGAGATACATTTCCATAACAGCGGCTTTTGTAATTTGTGCTATGCACCAAATATTATTGAGGTAATTGGACAAAGGAGAGTGAGATGTATGGGACATGTAACATTTATGGGAGTACCATTAAAATGCCAAGGATCTCATAGGAAGAAACGTCACTCAAGAGAAGGAGACATACCACACTAAATGGCAGGACTTTATTCTTAAAGTATTATTTGTGGATAAAGCTGCTTAAATATACGGCCAACAGATGGACTTCTGCATTCATAATGATGAATCTTCACATTCTGTAAAAGTAGGAAATATGATGCCAAGATTAGTAATTACCACACTTTTCAAGGATGTACAATGGATTTAGCTGTGAAATGATCACTTAATTCAGGCACACAACTACAAAGAAAGGAAAAAGCAAGGTGATAATTTGGCTTTCCTGCCAACAAAGGATTTGTTAAATGGCATGGTAATTACCAGCTGAATCTACCGTAGCATAAGTGAGTGAGTGAATGTGTCATTGGGTGGTTAATCAATTTATGTGGTTAATTACCTACTGCAGTGACCTATCTGAAAGATATGTACACAAATTATCATAGTGTGGAAAGGAACTGTTACATGTCATATATTTGTAAGCTGTAACCTAGAGTAAGATAGTAACAAGAAGTTACTTTCTTTTAATCTTTTAAAAAGCTTCCTGGTTACTTTATGTACTACCAGGTTTAACATTCAACAATTGCATGCTCTGCCCACACTGTATTTATGTGTTTTGTATTTATCTTAGAACAAACAACTTATGCCTACATAACATATACTGACTGGTTTCCATAAAAGAGATGAAAAGTATTTATTGCTCAGTATGAACTGGGTCTTTAAATAAAACAGTTTAAATTTTTTCTTCGTAGGATTATTAGAAAAATTTCATTTGGTTTCTCTTTTGAACAGATCATTGAAATTATCTGTTACCAATCACAAGTTAGTTATTCAGTCAGTCAATCAGTAATGTTTTCATGTTTTTGCATGTAAATATGCATAGCTGGTTGACATATTGTTTGACAGTGTGATGAAAACTTACACCAATTCGTACAGTAAGTTTAAAATTTGGAAAAGTAACCTGAACACTAAACTTTTTTTTTTGTATATAATAAAAATTTATTATTCAATATGAATGTTATGAACATGTAAGTAATAAAAGTAACCTTGAGCACTGTTTAATGTAAGTTGTTGGTTTTTTTTTTCCCCAGGGTATTTTCAATGACACAAAGGTGACCATAACCGGGCTAAATCCTGTTACAACATACCGGTTTCAAGTTTTTGCAGAAAACGGTATAACAGAATTGGCAGGCGAAAGTGATTATGTTGATATTACAGTAACCACAGAGGCCTCTGTCCCTTCCAGTGTCATAAATGTTCGAGTGACATCTGTCAAGTCCACTGAAATGTCTTTAGCATGGGATCCACCACATGCCAATGATGCCACTGATGTAGAAGGTGATACCGTTGAGATGTATGAGGTGCGTGTAACTTAAATCATTTGTGTGTCAGGTATGTTCATTCTTACAGGTTTCCTTGCATGGAATGTTAAATGTGTCCTTCATTATGTAGGTTCGCTGTTTTGTTCGCCATGATGATAGTAATGCATCCAGCACGCTTACAAAGGAGCAGCAAACAACGTTCACGGGGTTACGTCAGAGAACTGAATATGGCTTCCAGGTTCGAGCTAAGACAACCCACGGATGGGGAGAATTTAGCCCAACCGTGTTTAAAACGACAGGGCAGATACTGGGAACAGGTGAGTAACAGAGCACAGATTAAGTACTGTTGGGTAGAAACTGTCTCAAGCACATCAGATCCAATGGTTGTATGTTCTGTTCTGTATTATTTGTGATTGTGTTACTGCATTGAATAAAACTGTGATCCAAGGTGTGCAGTCTGGCATCTTGACAGCTGAACAATTGCAGCTATTGTTACAGTTTTATGACATCAGTACACAAAGTCTTCATATATTCAATATGATGAACACCAATGTAACCTTTGATATGTGTGGGAGTCAGCCCTTGTTAACATTTATAATTGTAAGGAAATGCAATATGGGGAGTATGTATGCCATTACCTCAGTTTTACTTTATTAGAAGTATGTTAATTATGTAATGTTTCATGGTGTTATGCTTATATTTGTTTATTTATTTATTTATTTTTTATGTTTTGCGTATGTTTGAGCTCCAGTGTATTTTCATTGCAGCAATTGTGGGTGATGATGACAACATGCAGGTGCGAATTATTGCGACAGTCATAGTGGTGGTCGTCATGTTCTTGGTTGCAGTCATTATTGTGGCTGTTCTCTTTTTCCGAAGGTAATTTTACAGCTTCATATTCTTTCAACAGAGCATGACAATGTTTTTAATATTTTTTCCAGTTCTCTACACTTTTAATAATACATTTTATATCAAAGGAAGAACCATGAACATACAAGGTCAAATACAGAGAGATGTTCTATGGTGAAAGTAAAGCAAATGATGAGACATGTGGAGAGAGTGGGTATTCAGGAAAGGTGTGAACTGAAGGAAAAATTCACAGTTGGAAACTTTTTAATACAAAGATAAAACAGCCCAATAACGTTTTGTTTCTTTAAGTTCGTCGTGGGAAGTGTCAGCAATGTTAAGGGTGGAGACAATGGAATCTGTGGTAGGGCACTGCCTAGCTCGTTTGATTTGTTTGGGAAATGTTTGTATAAAAACTGATGGTTGACATAACCAAAATGTGGTGGCAAACTGTTGTACATCATTAGGCAATGTAAAATGTCATAATTCATCATGTTTTACCCACATTGAAGTGAAGTGGCTAATAAAGTATCTCTTTCTCTTTGAAGGAGGGGCAGTGATGAATGCAATAAGAAACAGCCAAGTGACTGTGACAAATTAGAATATCGAAATGGAGAAGGTGAGTTTCCAATTATTAGTTTATTAGGTGTTTTACCTCATTTCATTCACTAGTTTTAAGTAGAGAGGTACAGCCTTTTGAGTAGCGTAAGTAACCAGGTACAGCCTGCAGGGAACTCTGTATGTACACCATGTAGTACAAGTAATTTTTGTAGGAGGTATTAGTATTTACACAAAATTAGACCTGTAGCCCCATACATGTGAACAGATATTTGTGTTCAAAGTGTAAAAAACTAACTTTATGTAAGCTTTTAATGTGGTCTGTGAACACTGAATCCCTACAAGTGTTTTGTGGAGAGGAATAACCATACACACAGAATATTCACATCCATCAAGAACTATTGTGTCATGAATAGTGCTGACAGCAGACTGTTTTTTTTTTTGCACAGAAATGTCTTAGAAGTAAGCAGAATGCTGGGAAAAAGACAAATCAACACAGTGCATTGAGCCTGTTATGAAACACACTGCAAACTGCTTGTCAGTGACGTTGCTGCACGTTCCCACTGTTTTATGTAACTAAGTACATTTGTTGCTTGGTAGCCTGGCAGAGGTCTGACAGATACTTGATTAAATTTTATGGTTATGGTTCAAAATGCAAGTTGCACACAGAGTCAAGAAAGCATTTACTGTATGGAATTTCAGGGTTATTGAAATATGTTTTTCTGTTTGTTTACTAAACAAAAATGAACCATGAAATTTTAACTCTAAATTAATGATTTGACTCCTAATATCCATAGAATTTCAGTGGTTTCTGGTAGGAAACTTAGTAGGATGAGTCAATGAATTGCTTTAGATTATCAGGAAGTAGAATGATACTGATATGACATTGATAGAGACAAGTATTATGATTATCTTAGCTTAAACCTGCCACAGTTTGCTTAGGAAAATGGTAAACCATAAATTAATTTGCTGCCTAGCTTTGAATCTTGTACTTCTCACCAAATACAGGTCAGGTTCTGTACCACTGATCTCATTTAATTAGTTGGATTTTTGTATATCAGACATCTGAATTACATGTTAATGAATTCATCTGCAGCTATTGGATGTATGTAGATCAGTCTGAATCTGCATATGAAAATATATTAGTGCTGCATGTGTATGAGTAATTATGTCTATCAAATTAAACTTTCAAAATATCTCATTCATAATTAGACCCACCTGTTTTAGTGAAAAACTTCATTTAAAAAATGGGAGTGATTTTTTCACAAGAGAGGACCCCCCCCCCCCCCCTTTTTCTTTGGGTGGTGTTCCATGTAACTGCAGATTACCACATTAATATGCCCTTACATAATTATAACTTCTTCTGTTTTATGGTATATTACTGATATGAGTGTGGGGCACTGATAAAATGACAACTGGCAGGGGAGAACTGAAGTACTTCGAAAATAACCTGGTCTCTGCTACAGATTCCACATCAACTGCTCCGGGATCAAACCTCGGCCTTTGCAGTGAGGGCAAGGAAATAACAGAAATAGGCACGTGGAGTTCTTAATATCACTAAGTATTAAAAAAGTATAACAGTGCAATCTGAAGAATAAAATTTTATGCTCTTAAGCATGCTAAAAGTAAAAAATTCACCCTAGAAGAGGCTGTGAAGGCCTGAAGGAGGAGTAGAGGTATAGCTCTACGCTTCCGTTGACCTTGGCAATAGATGGGGGTGAGTGGGTCAATGCCACATCCTGGCTGCTGTACTCCTTGGGGGAGAGATCTGGTACCCATTTTGCTGGCAGTTTGGTGGGCCCCATGGACAGTCTGGATGGGTTTGGAAAATTCTGCCCCCACCAGGATTCAATCCTGAGACCATCCAGCCCGTAGCGAGTCACTATACCGACCGCGCTATCCCGGCCCACCTCATAAGCTTGTGAAAGATTCTGCAGCAATTATTCATCATATGTATAATGTAAATGTACATGTGTCTCATAAGTTTTTAAAGAAGAGATTGCACCGCATACCCCCTATCATATGTTTGCGTTACTGAAAATGTGGCACAAGAAATTATCAGTGTACTGTGTCGTATTTGTTTTTCTCCTGTTGGCTTCCATGATTACCATGTTTTAAATGGATGCCATACTGGTATGGTACAGTGTGTGTTATAATTGGGGTGTACATATAAGCTGGCTTGAGACGGAGGCATTGTCACTGTCAGGCATTACCTGTCCCCGTGCTTAGTTTTAGTAACTTGTATTGTGTTCAGTGTTCTTGTCTCATCTATATAACATTGTTGTGCACCAATTCACTGCCACTGTTGTTGCTGTTGTTGTTGGTGTTGTTGTTGTACCTGTTGCTTGCAGAAATGTCAGTCATGTATCACTGTTGTAAATTTAAAGTGGTCAGGGTGGTCAGTCACTGCAAAGCGGTTGTGATGCAGTTTAGTGTCTGTAGCTCAGTTTACTGTGTTTTCTGAACAGAGTGCTTGCAATGAATACATGGAAGTGTCGCACCTTCAAAGAAGGGATGTTATATGCCTGAAAGTACTGAAATGATTGGAGGGAGGAATTGGCATTTGGTGTCTATACAACGAGCAGTTTGTCAGGCTTCGTCTTAGTGTATGCTGGACCAATATAATGTATGCTTAACTTGCATAGTAGGTTAAATGTAACAGATTTAACATAAATAAATCAAAAAACCTACTTTCCCATATGTGAATGCACGTAGGAAAATGCCCCTAGAAATTTATTTTATGTCTTTAGGCAACAAGGAAATGTGCTACACCATCCCTGATTAATTTTCTATGATACACCATTCGTTTTTTAATAACATGCTTTTTAATTGAAGTAATAATTTTTTATGAACTGTGCTCTTAAAATTGAAGTACCCTTCCCAGTAGGATAGAGGTTAAAAAATCTCTCTCCTCTTAAGAACAGTTGTATAGAGGGTAACTCACTGTTAGAGTCCAGAGGTTTGATTTGCATATTTTTTTATTTGGTGAATATTTTATAAGATTCAAGAAGTGTGGTACCTGTTGTATGTACACCTTTTCAAGATTTTTGTCACCAGTGTATGAAAATCAGCACCACTGGGATATGCAAAATTCCACGGAGTACATTTGAAACACATGTTATGCACTGTCATGAGCTGTCATATCATAAAGAGCAGTTATGTAAGGTCATTTCAGTTGTTCATTACCATGTAGTTCATGAGTGTACAGGTATGTTTGTGTAAAACATCAGTATGCATCCTGTAACTGTGCTTTGGCTAAGGATGCACATGCATCATATGTTGGACCATGCATCATTGTGATAGCTGAAGAATAAAAGACCAACTTGATGTCACTTGTTATTTTATTTTACTTCTTATGTACTCAGCATGTTTCGGACATTAATATATTCATCATCGGGAGCTTGCAACTTTGCTGTTGAATTACCACTTTGGTCGTATTTTCCTTGGTTCGCTGTGTGTTGGAGATTTGGTGCGGTTAGGTTTGAATAGTATTCGTGTTGCAGGCTGAAGCTTCAGCCTGTAACACGAATACTACTCAAGCCTAACTGCACCAGATCTCCAACACACAGCGAACCAAGGAAAATACGACCAAAGTGGTAATTCTACAGCAAAGTTGCAAGCTCCTGATGATGAATATATTAACCTTTTGACGCCTAATGTCAACTATAGTGGTCGTACCGCACTGCTAACCTCTAAAGTTGCATTTTATATACGTATTCAACAAATATAGGTACTGAATATTTTAAACGTGGTATATACTGTCCGTTTTTTTCTCTTCAAAATGCAGTTTGTTTCATAATTCTAACATATTTGGTTCCTGTGTTATTCACATTTTATATACAGGGTGTGTTAAAACTAAAAAAATAATTCTGGTGCCAAAAGGTTAATGTCCAAAACATGTTGAGTACATAAGAAGTAAAATAAAATAGCAAGTGACATCAAGTTGGTTTTTTATTCTTCAGCGTTTCACATGCACTTCTTCGTTTTTAAATTACTGTTCTTGCTGAGACCTCTTTGGCTATTCAGTAGAGGTTTCGGATTTTTAATTACGTTCTGAAGTTGGCGATTGTGACGAATCAGGTGACATGAACAGAATTTATTCAAGTTAATTGAAATTGTAAAAATACGTGTAGCCCCTCTCTCTTGTAAATCTGGTAAACAAAAGGAAACTATGATGGTTGGCATCACATTGTGCTATCTGTATTAATAATTAGTACTTATACTTTATCAAGCACAATCTCTGTTAGTAAATGACTTCTCACATTACTGCTACCAACATATGTTTCGACTTAAGTATATTAGCCTACTAATCTGCCAAAATATAAAAATGTGAAATGTTGTTTATTAATGGAGGTTGTGTTTGATGGTATGTAAGTACTGTTTATTGATAAAGAAACCTTACGAATTTAATAAGGGTTGAGTAGGCGAATAATTCATAATAGCAACCATTGTAAATAAATTTGTAGGCAGATGTAATTTCCCCCATCTCATAGAAGTTCAAAGCAGTGATCATGTACATTAGAAAAATAAAATATTTGCCACATATGATATGTAAAAGATATTTTATCAGACAACGAAGAATTTGTATTGCATTGTGTTGTGTGGCCACTCGTGCAAAGAGTGCATGTTCCTAATTTTGCGACTTTACTTGCTTGGAGCTGTAGTTGGTGGAGGACAAGGAGATGAATGCTTCAATTTAATCAGTTATGGGGGACAGTAACAGCACAGACTAACACATGAAAGTAATTCCTTAAAAGCTGAGTACTTTAATGCTTGGTTTTGCAGCTGTGGCCACCCTGATTACCATAGATATTCAATATCAGTGATAAACCTTAGTGGGTTGTGTGTCACTAGAAGTAACAGTGTCATATTGTAGCAAATGCATCACAAAGAGAGGATTATTAACCCTTCCCATGTTGCAGCAAATGGCTAACATTCCTCAAATTCTCCTTTTTCAGCAAAAAAAATTCAATTAAATTTATTTCTCACACATTATTCAACTGTAGTTGAAAGTAAGTAATTCCTTCTATGTGTTACCACCTACATGAATGAAGATAAAAACAATATAAAATAATAATAATAATAAATGCAACAAGCGAGACAATTGTGTGCACAGGATACATTGGAAATTACACAAAAGGGAAATTCACATATGCAGAATAATTTTATATGACACAGGAAGGTTTGAGTTCTGTAAATGTGACTTCTTTAGCCCTTTTTTTAAATGCTGTTCATTGTACAGACCAACAAATACACAACTTTTATCTTAGTAATGTTCTAAGTTTCGATCCATCTGCATCATCTTCAGGCACTCTTAACCTTGTGCTGTGCTGAAGTTACAAAATTATTAAAATTACAACTCAATAAAATTTGTAGCTTAAAATGTTCATGTGATAGTTGTTGAATGGTAAAATACAGTCTGTAAAACGTTAATGATTTCAACACGTGGAAGTTGTTTGTTTGGTGGCTGCATGTACAGTCTGGACAGTCTTGTGGGTGTAATCCCTATGTTGGTGTTTCCTGTGTGCTGGGATGTTGAGTGTGATGATGCAGATGCCTGGAAACATGCAGGAGTGCTTAAGATATATTTTTGCCATTCCTTGGGCCTGCACAGCCTCCCGTATAGCGCATGCAAAGGACAGTATTGTCAGGCTTGAAGCTGAACAGTCATCTCCATCTGGTGTGGGGGTTAGTAATGTGTGGAGCTGTACCTCAACTCCCACTTACATTTTCATGCTGTGATGTTTAAACAAAGCAGTGCACACTGTAACAATCAGTATGTGACTGAAATGATCTTTAACAGTAGCACTGGCAACTTGATTGAAATACTCACAGTCAGACTTTCCATTCTGTAACAGGAAGAAACATATAAATTCTCAGTTTTCATACAAGAAGGGAATAGAATTATGTAAAGATTTAGTCAAATCAGTCTTCAAAATATCAGAAAAGAGTGCTCAGTTTTAAGTGTGAGATGCCTTTTGTACACTGGCAGTATCACTTTAGAGTTTATAATTTGTATTAGGCTATTTCAGTTTTTTATCCTTTGTTCTGTGAAGAAGTGCTAGTTTGTCATATTAGAAAAAGAGTTATGCTGAAAATAGTTTTGGACTTCAAATTTTGTTATGCTTTTGCCTATATCAGTGGTAGACATCTGTCATATTCTGTGTGGGATGAGCACACAATTAAGTTCTTAGTTTTGTTGAAGAATGTTAAATTGCTGAATTTGAAAGAAGAATGTTGCTATTGTGTAAATATTCATAATGAAGCGTACCATAACCCAGTGTTTCTCAAGCTTTCTTCCATGGACGAGCCCATAAAATAATTATTTATATCCCAAGGATTTCCTCTGTATGAGTATGTTACAGGCCAGTCAGAAGTGCAATTAAATTCCTGCTTAATTACTGTCAAGAAGCTAGAGATTGTATACATATTTGAATCAACTTACATTGTAATAAAAAAAAAGTGAAGGGTTTTTTCCTGTATTTCAAGGCATTTTAGGCGTTTATCACAGTACTTCACAATTTTTATGTATTTATTCCACAATTTTTTTATGTTTTGCTGACCGTACATCTCGGTATAGTCTTAGCAATTGACCAACTTAATGTACAAATTCTTGTTTTATAATATGTTTATTATATTCCTCTACATGTTTTGAGCACTGTTGCTTAAGACGAATAATGAATATGAAATGGACCAATAAGATTACGAATGAAGAACTATGGAGGATCACCCATCAGAAGTCAATAGAAAATCAGATAAAAAGAAGAAAATGGAATTGGATTGGAGACACATTACATAAAGAAACAGGAGCAATAGAGAAAACTGCATTAGATTGGAATCCTCAGGGATATAGAAGGAGGGGTAGGCCGAAGAGAGTGTGGCGAAGGACAACAGAGGATGAGATAAGAAGCACAAGAAGATCGTGGAACGAGGTTAAGGGAATAGCTGGAGACAGCAATGCATGGAAGCTCGTCATGGATGCCCAATGCTCCACAAGGATTAAAGGGATTTGATGTAATAAGTTTATTATATTCCTCTACATGTTTCGAGCACAATTGTGCTCATCATCAGGAGGTCAAATTGTATTATACAGCATCTGGTATCGTCACACTGTGTAGGTGGTCGTCCCATGCACCGGACGGCCACCTACAGTGTGATGATACCAGATGCTATGTAGTACATTTGAATAAAGGTAGACCAACTTGATGACACTTGCCTTATTATGTCAATTTACTGCTCAACATGTTTCGGATGTTAATACATCCATCTTCAGGAGCTTGCAACTACTTGGTGCGTTATTGTGTAGGCTGTATTGTGCTGAATTGAGGCGTGTTGGTGTTATGTAGCGGGATTGACTGTAGGTGATGTGGTATCCGAGTGCAGGCTGAACCACTAACTCGGATACCACATCACCAACAGCCAATCCCACTACATAACACCAACACGCCTCAAGTCAGCAAAATACAGCCTACACAATAACGCACCAAGTAGTCACAAGCTCCTGAAGATGGATATATTAACATCTGTAATATGTTGAGCAGTAAATTGACATAATAAAGCAAGTGTCATCATATTGGTCTACATTTATTCAAATATCAAGATGATGCACGGTCCACTACGCAAAGCTGTATAGTACGATTTGACCTCCCGATGATGAGCACATAGTGCTCAGAACATGTAGAGGAATATAATAAACTTATTATAAAACAAGAATTTGTGCATTAAGTTGGTCGATTGCTAAGATTATTCCACAATGTCTTTGTAAGTCCTAAGGATGTTCTGCAGAGCCTTAGTTGGGAAATGCTGCCATAACCATTCTAATCATTACATTTGGAATACTAAATTATGCATAAACCTAACTGTAGGCTTTAAAGATTGGGCCTTATTACTAGCCTACCTATCGGCAGGATAGTTACTCATTGTGAAGAATCGTTGGTTGGTGCAAAAAAATTAGGAACCAATGAGGACCTCTGAAGAGACTGCTGGACTTATGAGTTGGAACAGGGCAAGAAAAAGCCAAACTTGCTCTCTGCTAAAGATTGAATAACAGTAATAATAATAATAATAATAATAATAATAAAGTTGTAGTTTGTTTTTCCCATACACGTTTCTGTTTGTGTTGCATTTGCTGGTGTATCACTTTAATTATTCATGTTGCTTACACCATGTGTTAATTTTGTCTTTTATCTAACCAGCTGATTACTTTGGCACATCCTCCCTTTTATTATTTTCCTAGTCTCTATTTGTTTTTATCTTTTACATGCAATCAATTCTCACTCCTGCCAACATTGCCACTGAACCGACAAATCAATCAAGCAGGACTAGTAGTCACTTACAGTAAGTTGCTCAGTTGGTGCACCTGCTGATTTTCTCACATGCTTGCTCAATTGTAATGTGACTTGAATGCCTAGAGTAGAACTGGAGAGTAGTTGAGTTAACATCAGTTTGTCAGTTCTGTACTTAGTCTGTCACCTTGTTACACAGTTTCCTTTTGTTTGTTTTTTTTCCCCCACCCCATATAGATTAGTTAGAGAGAAATATAAGTTTAGTTTTATTCTTTTCAGTTTGTTACACTTGCTTGTGTTTGGTATTGGCATGTTTTTTTTTAAAGTTACGAATGCGGATTTGTGATGAAGTTGAATATGCTAGCTATTGTAGTTAACGCAAGATGAGAATGAGCAAATGTATCTTAATTCAAGTGCTTTCCTATATATGTACTGATATGCTGCTGCCCCTAAATCTTCTAGACAAGTCAACAGACAGAACCATATGGTGCACAACGTATCTGTATATTAAAACAGTGTTGCCTTAGCTGCAGCAACTGAGGACCAGCATCTAACCATGATTAATGGCTGATAGAATTGCACTGCAGCCTTCCCCCCCCACACACACACACACACACACACCTACACACAGTATTTCAAGTTTACTGTGCCCATCACAGTTATGTTACCACCTCCAGTCTGTGTGATGAACCTGCATAGTCAGTACCTTATCATAACATTACTTCCAGTGAAACCCTTACCTTCTTACCTTTAACCCATCTTCTAAATTTTTGGGGCTATTTTAAGCGTGTTACCCACACAGCTTACGTACCATCGAATGATAGGATGATTGCAAGGTTTGAATTGGATAGGTTATGGAAGGAACAGATCAAGACCTATTTTATCTTACTTTCCCACTGTTTGACTAGAAAGACTAAAGCCATGTAGTTACTTTTCCAAAGTAGCTGGTACTGTAGGCTGAGAGTCGAGAAAAGTTTGCATACTGAATATTGAGAGTAGTTTTTGTCAGTTTTTTTTTCAAGCACAGGAGACATTTTTGTGTTGTCCACCATTTGGTGGCCAGATGTTTACAGTGCACCTGTTTTCAGGTGATAATATCCATTAGTTTAATACAAAATTCACTTTAATGTATTGCTGTTGTTCCATAACATTTCGAACCTTTAGTTACTGAACTGTTGTCATTGAAGAAAAGTTTATTTTCTTTTTATTCTTCTGCATATAATCCGGTTATTGAATCATGATAATGATGTTGGCTGCCCAGTGCTTTTCTTTTTCCATCATCTATCATCAGAGTTTGTTACATCTTGTTATTTGTTTGTTACTTATCCACCAGATTCAATCCATTTTTCTGTTATTTCTCTTTACTTTATTCGCATTGCTTCCCCCCTCCCAAAAGCAATATGCCACAACAATTGAAACTGAGTGAAAAAAAAAAATGCATACTGAGATGGTCTCTTTAATGTCTGCGTTGTGCAGGATAATGAGTTCCATCACTGCTCTGAAGCGTTCAAACAAACACATTAGCCTACGGTTCCGTGCATCGTAATTCAATGTTAATAAAAATCCAACCAGATGCAACAGTATGCAGATATTTATTTACTGCAAAGTCACTACATGTTTCGGGTGTCACAGCACCCGAAACATGTAGTGACTTTGCAGTAAATAAATATCTGCATACTGTTGCATCTGGTTGGATTTTTATTAACATTATATTAGCCTACATGGTAGAATAATAAAAGAAAACCATCACACTATGAAAACCTGAAAACTTTTAGTATATTTCCACTAACCACTGTCTTTTTCTCTTTATCTTTTGTATTACTGATTTTGTACTGTTATTTTTTGCTCCACTCTTTCAATTTGTCTGTTATTGTGCATCGTTTGTGTTTGGTTTCATGTGTGTCCTCAGTCCACTGCAACTTGGACAGTCCTTCTATTGTAACCACACATACCAATGGATGTAAGTAGCACGCAACTCCACATAGCTCACATGTTTATTTCAAAAACATACCATCTCATTTTAAAATCCATTCACCTTTTCTTATTTTATTTAATAGCTATGGTATAATAATGTCCCAAATAAGCTAAGCCCACTTATCCTAATTCAGATTTATTTAAGAATAGTTCTTATCTACCTTTAATTTTCCAGATACCGTTAAAAACAGTACCACTTAAAATCTTGTTTTAAGATTATCTGATAACTGCTCACTTCCTGTCGGTAACCGCACTGTACTGTGATGCTGTGAGTACTTGTGAAACAAAATAACAGTCTTTCTTCATTACAGCTAGTAGTGCTGCCTGAACCAAACACTTTAATGCCTTGTAGTACTGCTGATTAAAAGCATTTATTGTAGTACTGTAGAATTCCTTTAGTTTGGCACAAATGGGACCTGACAGGCCCCGGATTTTCAAACATTCCAGATTATCAGACATTACTTTTACTGACCTAAGTTCTTAGAGGTAATTTTTTGTTACTGCTCCTTGGATGGCACAACTAATGAGAGGAGTATTCCATTTGGATATCTCCTTCAGCTGCAGGTTGTTTAAAACTTTGCAGCCAGCTATCAGAGAATTTGCACCTGTCAGTTATTTTTATTTATCGTGAAAAGACTTAGCTTTATCAATTATCATAGATGCACTAGGGGGTTTTCCTTCTGAATGCAATGCTGTAAATTGCTTCTACAATGCATTGTCCAGATGCACTGATTTGAGCTCTTTCAGTGTCACTTTAATCCTTGATGTAAATGATCATAAATTATCCTTCTGTTGCTTTGTGTCACAGGTGATGAGCCATTGTTGTGTGAAATGGTAATGCCTGTTTGGCTTTCATTACTCTCAAGTGCTGTAATTATTTCAAGTTTCTGAGATACCGTTAAAGGTACATACTTATACATCTTGCCAGCAGTACTTTTATTTTTTACTTATCTTGGGGTCTTTTGAAGCTGTCTCAAGAGCTGGATGATCTCACTGAGGTCCAGATAACCCAAGATAATATTATATAATCATTATAGGCACTGCTACTTCTCTCAAGTTCCAAACCGTCAGGAGTGCCAGATTTTAAGGTGCCAAATTATGGGACTTCTACTGTATATTGTTTTGTATATGAAATTAACCTTCTTTTCTGTATCCTAAATTTAAAAAGTTAACTCATTTATAAATCTTATGTTTATTGGACTGTGCATCATCTTGATAGTTGAATAAGAGAGACCAATTGATGTCACTTGCTTTATTATTTCATTATTTTATGCTCAACATGTTTTGGATGTTAATACGTCCATCCTCAGGAGCTTGCGACTTATTTGTTGAGTTATTTCATGGGTTGTATATCTCTGGTACAATGTGTGTTGGTGTTATGTTGTGGTATTCCAGCCAGACCACAACGTAACACCATCACGCATCGAACCAGAGCAATACAACCCATGAAATAACTCAACAAATAAGTCGCAAGTTCCTGAGGATGGACGTATTAACATCCGAAACATGTTGAGCATTGAATAATGAAATAATGAAGCAAGTGACATCAATTGGTCTCTCTTTATTCAACTACCCCATTTATATTCACATAAACATAGTAGTTTCATAAAAACCATTATGACTGTTGCAAGGTAGTTTCTGTAATGGTTGTAAGAAGTGTGGCAGGTGGAAACTGGGTGGTCTAAAGGAGAGATGCTACTGAATTTTGTGTCCTAGTCTCAGGTCTGACAGTAGGTTGATTCATTGAAGACACCTTTGAAATTAACAGTGTGAAGATTGGCAGTGCTTGAACAACCCTACAGGCATTAGCCATAGTTAACAACTGAATTCATGTATATGGGTATATTGTTGGTCCAGACAGATAAAATTTGATTGTTTAAACACACGGTACAGTACAGAAAACAGGCATAGTGGATGTTCCTCCAAATAAGGTACAAAAAAATTCTTACTGTCCACCTGTCCATTTCATCCCTAGAGACATGTTCCTTTCCCATTATTACCAGGCCTCATTAGCTCAACTGAAACCACAAATTAGAACAGCATCAGGGCATGAACAGTGTGGTAATGTTTTGGATGCTACTTGAGAATTATTACATGGTCAGTAACCCCAAGGATAAAGTAGCATAGTTAATGTATAAATTATATTTGTATAGGAAGATATTTAATGTTTAATAACTTTGGTTGCAAGCATTACGTTCACTTTTAGACATGTTCACATAAATAGTGAAAAGCACCTGTTAGCCTTATCATGTCTATCTGTCCAAATGTGTGGGCATGGCTCCTACTGGACAGACTTTTTGTGAAATTTGATGTTAGGAACTTCTATGAAAATCTGACTAGAAACTCTGAATTTGGTTAATTTCAGACCACAGTATCAGTAAATTTACAGGAAGACCTAAATAAATGCATATTGTTGACAGCAGTATTAAATATTGTTTATCTGGACAGTGTAATGGGATCCCGTCTTTGCATGTGCATCGAAATGCAGTTTTTTTTATCGCTGATGGCTGCATGCAGCTTAACAACAATACGAAGGGAACACATTGTATAAAACATACCTTATGTTCTGATTGTTATATCCTGCTGTGTTGATACATTCCTGTATAGTAGGCTGTACTACATTTCAGTTTTGTTTGGCTGTTAGTTGTTAGGGTTTACAAAACTGTTCTACACATGCACACATCATGGATACCTGATGCCATTCAAAATACCATCCATTTCTTGTAAATAATTATTTTATATTTTTGGGGGGGATTTAAAAATTTGTTATTCTCCTGTCTTGTGATTACAAGTAAGACTCTTTGGTTATATATATTTTTAACAGTGATTCCCCTTTGAAGTTGGTATGTTTTGGAAATATGTTTGTTAACTAATCACTGCTTGTTGTGTGTGTGTGTGTGTGTGTGTGTGTGTGTGTGTGTGGTGCATGTGTATGTATGTTTCAAAGTAGCTTTGCAGCCCTCATTGTACTTCTTGAGAATGAAGTCATGTTTTCCTGTTACTAGTTTCTCTAATGTGGAAAGCACTGTGTTTAGAAGCATGTGTCAAAACTTGTGTACTTTATTGCTTTGTGGTGTAAAATTATGAATTTCATTTCATTATAGAAAGATATTTTGAGTATGGTGAGAAATAACTGGTATTACATGTATGACTAACAGAATGCGTGGTGGGTATGCATGATTTATTGTTAAGGAAGGAAGGAAGGAAGGATGTTATCTGTGCCCATTCATTTTATTGCGGTTTATTTTTGTCAAATTTTAAGATAGGTACAGTTGTTGACTAATGAGAAGAGCGTTGACCTTGACATTGGAAGTTGGGTCCCCATCTTCAGGCTGACCTTACATTAACATGTTGGGCCTGTCGGTAACATGCATTTCTATCACTACACCTCTAATTTTCCACTGGTCATGATTTGATAGGTGCACAGTTCAGAATATGCCAAAAGTCAAGTTGTACACGGTTCTAACCAGATTGAACATGGCAGAACGTAATGCTATTTTGTTATAAGTACAGGACACAACTCTACTTCAGCCCATTAGTTTGGAACTGGAATGCGTCTGTTACTGTTCATAGGACATACTCTGCCCTCCTTTCGTCCCATGACCAAGGTCAAAGCCGTTCTCCTAAGTCAGTAACAATAATTTGAGAGTACTTGGGGGTGGAATTTTACTATGGCATGTTTGAAAGAATTAATACTTTCAAGTTTTAAGATTAAACACCATCTCTGTAGAGTGATTCAAGATCCTGTCACACTTCTTGGTTATGTTGATCAGGTGACTGAGCAAAATAGCTATGGTAATGTGGCTGGAATTTGGAGAGTATTAAGAGTCATGGCAGTTTGAAGGTCAGATAAAGATTTATTAGAAATAGTGGTTTTAGTGGAAAAACTCATCACAGCTTCCATGTAATGCTAAAATAAGTTGACATGTTACAAAAAGACAATTTAAGGCTACTGTTTATGACTTGAAAGCACATTTTGACACAGCTGTGCACAGGGCTGCCAACCACTGAATTAATACCTTATGCTCAAGTGTACATGCAGCTCACACACAGACATTTTGAATAGTTTTGGTAAAATACAGTGGTGTAAATAGCTTTTTGATGTGTGGGGCGAGCAATCACCATGGCAACCCCAAACATAAATTACAAACTTTGAAAATATCACCATTATTTATTAAATTCCTTTTATTTGTCTCAGTAATTTAAAATCTGATTGCAGAAAATAGTTTCCCTCCCCCCCCCCCCCCCCCCCCCAAAAAAATTTTCT
>Ga0136643_10002556_pt1 | contig 23710 bp, 15 predicted proteins | sample TergutLab28metaG_FD_96883 | JGI IMG/M metagenome (GOLD analysis project Ga0136643, IMG submission 96883) | Labiotermes labralis P1 segment gut microbial communities from Petit-Saut dam, French Guiana - Lab288 P1 (version 3) (version 3) | ecosystem: Host-associated > Arthropoda: Insects >... | reverse complement strand
TTTTAAGGGTATGGTGTTTTTTTATATGTGTTTTTTTTTTTTTGTATCTGGTGTAATTGTGTTCTTCGTGGAACGGTAAAGGTTTAAAAGGAAAAAAATTCTCTTAATTTTTTTTTTTGGGGGGGGGGGGGATTTCACGACCCATCAAAAGGCCCTTGCGATCTTGGGTTTTATACTCCCTGACCTGAAGACCTTGCGCAGACAACGAACCGCATAAGTGTGGTTGCTGTAAAATGAAAAGTGCCGTACCCCACTGTTATTTTACCTTTTTTTAAAATTTACTTCAGTATCCACGTAGTTCATCGTGTTTAAACTCATTCTGGACGTTGCGATAACTGTGAAAAAAGTTAAGTTTTTCCTTCCTCGCGTACATTTTACTTTTTGGTTCTTGCCCGTATGCTGTTACTGAACAAGTCTTTGTTCCGTTATTGTAAAAATGTGACAGAAATGTTATGCAAAAACGTGATTAATATTTGAATCTATGTAAAGTTCAGAGTTCATCGGAAAAAAAACGTTAAATTTTGTACCTGCGAAAATGTAAAAGTTTAATACTGCCCGCACGTGGAGCACAAATCAACGTTTACAGTATATGGTGGGCCCTATATCCTGTGAAATCATAATGGCAGGAAGGTAGACAAAAGAGAGACAGCAATGAATATATGGAAATTACGAATGATTGGCATTATTACGCCAGCTACACGCTTACATCACTTCCGGTTTCGGACTTAGGAACTGTTCATCTCTTACTGAGCAGAGTGCACGTAAATGTCTTCTGCAACAAGCGTGTGTCTGTCCCCGAGTCACGCATTCCTGTTGAGAGGTGCACTTTCTGGCGCAGTGTGTACTGTGGCTCAGCTCTGAGCCACCACCAGCAAGCTGCCTTACAGCCACAGCAGCCACGCTCAATTGAATATGCATGACGGAATGTAGGAGAGATGACCTCCCCCTTCTACAGCACCCCCTCCGCTGGGCTATCTGTCCCCACAACACTAGCAATAAGCTGTTCAGCACGATACTCTCTTCTCCGTTACTTCACACGTACAGACAGAGTACCTGAGATGACTCAATCAAACAGTGCTAAGTCGGACAGCCCATTACGGCTCAATATATCTGCCACACTCTCGGTAAGTCTTGAGGTTAGCTGGTCATGCGAAGTGAGATTAATGGGCTTTATTCGCTGTTCCGTGAAAACTCGCCCGGAAGCTGGCAGTGGTGGGTTTGTACTTGGTCTCTGTAAGCTGATCCTGTCGGACATTTGCTTCATTTAGAATCACATGACCAACCCACTAAATGTTCCCTCCACTAACCAACTGGCCCTCAGTCTCGCACTTTTCGTACGTTCACATGTCCCAGGTAAGCGCTTATTAAAAACCACTCTTGTGTCCGCATGCATTAAGCCTCTCGACAATGAACGGATTTTCATGAAATTTGACATGAGGAATTTATCAAAATTTGTCGGAACATTCCACTTCCGGTTTAATAAAAAAAAGTGATGGACGCATTTCATGATTTTTGTGCATGTCTTGAAACATACGTCACTAAATGTTTACAGGAGCAGAAGACGTTTCAAGCAGAAGGTGCGGGGATACATTTCATATCCAATATATTTCCGCCATTCTTAACGGTTTTTAAAAGACAGTTAACAAAAAATAAATGACAACTCCAGATTTGTTAGGCCGTACGTAATTTCCTAACTTGTCAGTAGGATCAGATTACATTCCCCAACACGGAAACGGATAAGATGTTTAAAAAAATTTAATCTTTTTTTTATCAGGTGACGAGTGATTTCCCCCTCATTGATGGTTAGTGACTAGAGAAAAAGGCATTATAATTTTCAGCCACGTTTAATGCATAGTTTTCTTCCAACCGGTGGGAAATTAATGTTAATTACCCTGCTGTGCATTGGTTGCTGATCAAGTTTTATGTAATGCGCTGACATTGGAACTTGTAGCTGTTACGTGGACTGTTGCTTTTTCAATTGAAAAGCTATGTCATGCATAGAGACGACATATGGGAGTGCTTTATTTACAACATTGTGTTGCTGGAATATTTTCACATGCCAAAATTACACCGGGACATCACAGTACTCTACCGTGTAAAACGTAAAGGTAAAGCAGTCCTGTTACAGGCCTCGAGTGGCCCAGAGGGTTCCAGTAAGTTAAGGTTCCCAGATTTCATGACAACGGCACAGGATGGTGGTAAGGTTGTCAGCCTTACGCACCGGTCGCCTTTACCCCCAAGAAATGCTCCTGGTACTCGTTCTTGTTAGATGCTGAGTCGACCCCAGGGCCATAGTGCGATCGGAAGGATTTTATGTCAATGACACCAGCTGGGATCGAACCAGCGACCTTCCGATTTGTAGCACAGCACCTTAACCACTGTACAACCGCGGTCCCCACTCTACTGTGTACTGTCCCGACCTAAACACGCAATTGGAGATCAGGATAGGAAACAGCATTTCGTTGCATCATCACCGCCACCACTGTGAGAACCTCAAATGAAACTGAGTGTGCTGATAAAGTTTGTTGATATATTCGTTGGAATTTAAGTTGTAGTATTAGGATGATGATGATGATGATGATGACGACGATGATGATGATGATAATAATAATCTTTTAAATTTCGAATTTTAATACTCCACATAGGCCTGCTGTGCACCATACCCGCCCGGTCCCCCTTCTTTTGTGCATCCCTCTACATATGCCTCCTCCGACACACGTACACAACAACAAAAAAAACTTGCACTGTGCAAATTTTTGATGAGGGTAACGAAGTGTATTATGTTTCATAGAACGGGGAAGTGAGAGGGCACGCAAGTGAAGGGAAGTGTGTTGAACCGTCCCTCATCCTCCGTCTGCGGTGTGGTTACCCTCAATGCCCCTTCTGTTCACCACCTCCTAGCAACGTTATCTCATTTCGGGGGTGTATATATTATATATGTATATATATGAGAGGCAGAAGGAGGGGTGGTCGTAACACAATTGTGGCACACATATACTGAGTGGGGCACTAACACCCTTCACCCCTCCAGTACCCACCCTCTCTTTATCCCAAATCTCTGCTGAGCTTTACATACAAAAAATCAATGGTACTGGCTGGCTGGTTGACTGTGCTCCCTGATCTGTTTTATCAGTTCCTTCTCCCTCTTCGTGCAGCGGTGACAGTTGTGGTCACCTCGAGGCACATTTCATAACCACGGCACTTGTCCGATACACTGCAGCATGCCTAACACAGCAGCCACGTCAGAGAACGTGTTAATTAAATAAAAAGAGACGACAGTTGTCCAGTTTTACTGTGGATTTTTTGTAACTCCTCTTTCGCATATTGTGAGAGGTCTGGTCCTAGCGATGGGCTGTCAGTAACGCCTAGACCAGTGTTTCGTAAACTGTGGACCGCGGTAGAAGAAATAGTTTTACAGAAACCCGAAATATTTGAAGAAGGTGACTTCTGTTTTATATTATACTTTACTTGGAAAAATAATGAAGTTTTCCTTAATAATAATAATAATTCACTGCAATTGGGTTGTCATCCGGTGGCAGTGGTTATTTTACATGTATACACAATATGAAATTGCTTACTAATAAATTTAAATCGGGAGAGCTACATGAGAAACTTGTAGTGGCAACTTGGAATCTTGGGAACACAGTGAAACCAAGAAAAACCTGTGTCGAGGTGACCGGTCGCAGGAGCTTCCGAATACTGACGTCTAGCCAGCAGTCCGACATCCAAAGTAAAAACAGCAATAATAAACCTACTTAAAATAAAAGTGCTTTTCTATTTTTGGACTGTTTTGTCCTGTATCGTGAGTAGGTTATAAATGAATTTCCGTTTATTAATTAGCAAATGTACCGAGGTATCGGCCAAGAGTTTTGGATATTCGTCACAGCCGCATCATCAAAATTAAGAAAATATTGGCTCAGACAGCAGATTCCGAAACTGTAGTGTGAAATTTCATACCAGGGCAAAATCGGTACGTAAGTCCAGTTAGTCTCTGTCACCATGGCACAGTGCTTCTAGTTACTCGCAGTTAGTACTGGGTTGAGCTGTACGGTAGGCCTGCTTTCATGGCTCGCACATGGACAGCCTTACTTCACCATTAATTTTAAGAAAACCCGGGACTGTGAACGGGCCATTTCACCAGTAATGGAACAGGTATCCATATAATTTATCATGGATGGAAAGATGGACAATGACCGTGTAAAATGTATTAAGGTCTATCGGTGGAACTAAATAATTTTAAACCAAAGGACGGATATGTGTAATTTTATTATTATTGTAATGTTTCTGTGTTCCAAATTAAATATGATATTCATTACAACTACTGCAATTTGATCGATAAAGCTGCAATGTCGCTTTTAATTTATTTTTTCTGATGCTAAATAGTTTCTTCTATTAACTGGAATCACTGTTACTGTACATCCCGACGCTGGGATGTGAGATGAAGACCGGAGGGATCAACTTTACACATTCGCGTCACAGCTTCTGAAGTGGTGTGCAAAATCCTACTCTCGGTGTAAGTCACTCGATGTCTACTGGAACGAGTGGCGCAAAGTGGCGGTAAGAAGTGAGGGCTGAATCGCTGTTGAAAGAGGGGAGTGCACTCCGTGCAGACAAAGCGAGGAAGGATTGCGGACGAGAGAACCGGAGCAAATAAGAAACACTGCGTTCCGGTTCCTGTGGCATGGTGGGGAGAAGACGGGTTAATGGTGACAAAAGACGATTTTGTGTTCTTGGGGGATAGAGAAGTGTAAAGAAAGGTCAGGAATATGATTGAAGATCAGAACAGAAAGGAGTCCAGCAAGACAAAAGTAGCCCCATCTAAGGAAACTAATAATAATAAAAAAAAGATGTGGAAATCTTTAAAACTTTCTGTAGGCATTTCCCATGAAAGAAATAACTGAGTTACATTTCCTGTTTTCTTCCTCACAACGCCACACACACACACACACACACACACACACCAAGCGCGCGCCTACGCACGTACAATGTCATGGTCTACGTTTCGTCATTTTTAACTACAGGTTTTGGGCCTCTTTGTACTGTTAATATTTACGCGCGTCGATCGTAAGGTAGAGCAGAAAATTAAAGTAATTTTTTAGTCACATGCCTGTATATAAAATTTTCGACTTGGGATGGTTGAGTGGTTTTTCAACGACGTTTTTGATTTACGGTTGATAAATGCTTGAGAGTGGAATTTAGATACGGCAAAACTTTTTAACAAAAGAACAGCAGATTCTATTCTTTGTACGAGAATTTGCGTCCGTGTTTACTCCTTGAACGTTTATTCGCCGAATACGAACGTTTGTAATGAATGTAAACCGATTTTATACACGGAAACTCGGCTCGGAAATCAGTCATGAAATTTGACTATCCGAAAATTTTGTCATCTTTTCTGATGATAATTATATCATACTGATATCATAGTTTTAAGGGTAAATTAATGCTGGAGTACGGATTTCATGAGCTATACTACACAACCTCTAGCATCAGTCCCAGCGACAAATACAACGGAAATACAAACACTACCAAAAGAATGACCGTTCGTGGGTAGATTTGCATTACCACAGTCATAGCGACTGCTGCTGCTGCTGCTGTTATTCTTCCTGAGAGTAGGTCCGGACACAAAATTTCTGGTTTCAACAGCAGTGATACTGCTGCCGACACGGCCGTGTATTCGTGTATGCACAGGAGTCACTGGTTGAGAATTACGTGACGAAATCAGAGTCCGCAAGGACCGTCATCTCCACTGTCACTTTATTTTCAAATGGCCCTAACAAGTAGTGGCGCCGGACCGGCTCGGTCAGACCGTCTTCCACAGTAAAAATGACATATGTCACAACTCTCCGTCGGCCTGCCTGGTGGTCCTATCAACGACCACCCTGCTGCAGATACCGGCCACAGTTGACATGTGACTGAGTAGTGTTGCTTTAATCTAAGATTTATCATGTGCTAAATGGACTGCCGGGCATAATTATTCGAATTTAAATAATTCACAGTAAACTTTATTTCAGTAACAGCGTCTGTAGTAATAGTAGTAGTAGTAGTAGTAGTAGAAGTGGTGGCGGCGATAGCAGCATAAGTAGTATGTAATGGTAGTAGTAGTGGTAGTTATAATTTTACCTTGGAATAAAATTCCGGAATCTTGTGTCTTCCATTTTGCTCCCGAAAAATGTGAAGATTAAAATATACAGAATTATTTATAATTTTGCCTCCTTATAAGTTGTGAATAATGTTTGTTTTTTGTTCCGTATGGTTGTGAAACTTGGTTTCTCACATTAAGGGGGAAAAAATAGGCTGTTGGTGTTCGGTAATAGGGTGCTGAGGAAGATATTTAAGCCTAAGAGAGAGGACCTAACAGGAAACTGGAGAAAATTATATAACGAGGAGCTTCATGATTTGGCCTCCTCACTATGATAGATATTCGGTTTATCAAATCCAGGAGAAAAAGATGGGCGTTTGTGTGAGAGAGAAGAAGAATACGCGCAGGCTTTTGGCGGGGAAACCTGAAGGAAAGAGTCCACTTTAAAAACTTAGGCGTGGATGGGAAGATGATATTAAAATGCATCCTCAAGAAGGCGTAGACTTGAATGATCTGAATGAGGATGGGGATGGGGTTCTTGTGATCACGGCAATGAACGTTTCCATAAAATACGCGGAATTTTATAACTATCTGAAGAAAAGGTTTTCAAGAAGGACTCTTAGTCCAAGAGTTATTAACACCAGTGGTGGGATCTTACAATCAAGCAATGACCGTTCAGGATCAACATTTGGCAGAGAATTTGGTCACCAGGTGAGTGACTACTAGCTTCTGCAGAAGGATTGCACTGCTTGTAGTCACAACAAAATTAACATGCCGTCGAATTGCCCTGTAGAGGGTGGCCCACCGTAGCCTCGTCACTTTCTTGTTACTTTCTGCATTTTGTCAACATGGCAAACCCAGCTCACAGATTTGGCCAAAGCATATCCGGTCCTCAGTTCTTCGTTGTTTTCTTTCCGCTTTTAGACGCGTTAACAAATTTGCGAAAAAGACTATTAGTTTCGTAATATCTGTCTGTCCATCCGCATGGAACAGCTCGGCTCACACTAGACGGATTTTCATGAAATTTGAGTATTTTTTCGAAAATCTGGGTCATATCTCGCCCAGTTCTTCTTAGAACGAGAAACGTTTCAGATAAAAGTTTTAGAGAAAATCAAAACACACATTTAACCCTCCATATCTTTTCCCCGAAAATCTTGCAGTTTATGAAACCATGTGGAAAAATGTGGTATAGCCAGACAGGTCACACATGACAATATAAAAGGCGCACGCGCATTTCATGCTGGATAACTGAGGCTACAGGCACACACTCAGAATATTCAATATTTATTGCTTTTCCGCAGCAACAATGGTTACGCGAACGCGCCTCAGTGTTATGTTTATACATACATTGCCTGTCTTCTCTCTCTTTACATACATATTCTGCAGTGTCTAAGGAACTCAGTTTAAGTTTCTGGGATTCTGTGTTTGTATTTGTCCAGGTTCTACTTTGGGAATGCAGATATAATAAAAACTGTACTACAGAAGCAGTATTGTCCATCTGAGTTATTATGGAGTACGAAATAGTTATTCTATACTCAATAAGTTAGACATATCCTGCAAATACGTATTTTACACAAGGGCAAGGGCACACACATTAGAGCGTGCAAGTTTATAGGCTCGCTCGCATAGAGTGTGCCAGGGTTTAGGCACTTTCGCAAAATTGCGAAAAGCGACTGTTAGCTTCGTCATGTCGGTCTGTCTCTCCGTCCGTCCGCATGGAACTCGGCTATCACTTGACGGATTTTCATGACATTTGGTATTTGATTATCTTTCGAAAATCTGTCAAGAGAATTCAAATCTGCATAAAATCTGACAAGATGAAAGGTGCACTACATGAAGACCTGTGTACATTTATGATAGTATCTCGCCCAGTCCTGCCTAGAATGAGAAATGTTGTAGAGAAAATAAAAACACATATTTTATGTTCAGCAACGCTTTTTCGACAATCGTGCCGTTTATGAGAAAGCGTGGAAAACTACGGTACAGCCGGAAAGACCACAGATGAAAACATGGTGCATGCGTATTGCATGTTGGATACTTAAGGCCACAAACACACACACACACACATACAGAATATGTAATATGTAATGCTTATTGCTTTTCAATTGCAACAATGGTTACGCGAACGTGCCTCAGTGTTACGTTTATAGTACACTGCCTGTCTTGTTATCATTTCAAGCAATGTACGTCTTGCACCCTGCGGGGTAAGCTGTACTGTCCTGCACGCCTTACTGATCATGGTTTACATATTAACCGCAGCATATCTGAGTTCTGAATAAACGGGTATTTTTATACGTACAGTAGTGGACTTTGATGCTATGTAGGTCCATAGATTTATTACTTTTACAGTACTTCAGACGCTGTGCCGGCTTCGTTTGCAACTTTTGAATTCGAAGTGATATTGGTCGATACCAACTATGTGCATGATGTATCACATGACTTTGCTTGTCTATCGCTAGCAAGCATTTGCCGACGTCTCGTAAGTCAAATGGCCATGACCTTTCTAGGGTTTTTTTTTTGCCATAAACTACTTACTGAACTGCTGAAACTGAGTGTCGTAATTAATACGAATTGTTCCACATGCCCAAGTTTAATTCAAATTAAGGTTCTTATGACACTCTTCATTTCAGACTTCGTAATACCCTCTGCTTGTACATATAAAACATGAAGACTTGCTGTTAGCTGCTAAATAAATCAGACGGAGACTCAACTGAATGACGTCACAGCCACGTGGCTTAGGTCAAGGGTCATTTACTAAACTTACAACATCTGTATGTATGCTACCGTATACGTTGACAACGACCCGAAGCAAGAAAAAACACACAAGCTTGTATTTATATAGCGCTTCTCACAGTTTTTTAAAAGCATTGTGCCTAAGTAAGTTTATTTTTACGAAGAGGTCATAAGATCGCTTAGTACATCCTATGTAGACAGATGAAGATGGGATGTGGTGGAGTGGAGAGAGAAGTGAGTCGACAGAGGGTTAGAAAATACTCAGGAGAATAGCCTTATTTCCTGCAGTAGTTTTTGCAACTCATTTCAAATAAACAGTTGTCTTGTCACCTCCCCCATGGCATGTGTGGGCCCATTAGTATTCTTGTGCGTTGTGCGGTTTTGGATTTTTATTACTTTGGTGTGCTGAGGTTATTACATGTTCTGGCGAATTTTACAGAAGTACTTTTGATTTACAAGGCCAGATTATCCCTGCCGCTTCTCGTGACCGCATGAGTCACCTTAATTTAACTCATTTCGTATTTCATGAATTCGAAAATCGTTTCAAGGCCTGCGTGTCCAAAATTAAGGTCACAACTTACTGGCTAGGTCACCAAACGACTGTATGGAGCACAGTCCGCCTTTCACAACAGTCCGAGCACCTGTTTTCTCCTGAACCAGACCAATTCAGTCCCAAACTCCTGCCATTCAATTTCTTGATCCATTTTAACATTATCCTGCAATCTACGCCTAGGTCTTCAAAGTGGTCTCCCTCTTTCAGGCTTCCCAAACCTAAACCACGTATGAACCTCTCCCTATACCTGCTACATATCCCGTACATTAATTTTTTTTTATTTGATCACTTGATTAATGTTGAATGAGGAAAAAAGTTTAGCAATTTCACTGTAGCAGGCATTCCCTGTGTTGACTCCGCTCTTAATTTCTTCATGAATGCAATTTGCTTTGTTAGGGTTGTTCCCAAATATAAAAGTTTTGCCTCATTTTCGAAGGATTTAGTTCCTGTTTTTATGTTGCGATTTTGTCATATATCCTGTTCGCGAGACATGAAAATTTGTCTCAGGATTTGCTTAGAGACTAGTCTCCTGACTAGAGGCTAATAATGCCCCTGTGTCTGTTTAGTATGTACGCATTCACGCAGGAAATCATCATCTTAAGATATGATAGAAGTATTGCTATGTTTTTCTTTTTCCCCGAAAATCGTACCGTTTATGGAATAAGGTGGAAATATATGGTAGAACTAGACAGACCACAGATGACAATAAAATATGGTTCGAACGTTTTTCATGCCAGATAAGTAGGCACGAAAGCACTCAGTCACTTGTAATACTCGTACTTAAACTTATTTCTTCATAAGTGATTAATTCCGTTTGATCTTGTAAAAAGTCTTACGGCAACAGTGAGACGCTACGCAACGTCTTACCCTGTCATTATGATCTGTTCAGCCAACTATGTGTCTAAAGAAGGCAATGAGAATACGAACATTTCTTTTTGTTGCAATGCAGCATCGGGCACTTTACATGAAAACCTACGCCCATTTTATTGCTGCCGGCGACATAAATTCGTCATAAAAGCATTGTTGTGAAATACTCAATATTTTTATATACTTGACACTGAAATGTAGCGCAACAACAGACACGGATTATATTGTTCTCTTTCAGCTGCAAAAGTTGTACGTTATACCTATATATCCTACCGTGTTCGAAATTATGTGGGATACAGGTTTCAGGAACAGACCAGACGTACATAAGAGCGCATTAACTTTGTAATTTAGACTGTTTCTTTGCTTGAATAAGTTCAGTATACCACGTCAGAAGTTTTGGTGCGGACGATATAAAAGTTTATAAAATTGCCTTGTAACTAGTTAACTGATGCTCCATATTATGTTGTTTTCGGGAACTGAATTCGCTCAATACAAAAGCCACTCCAACAGGAAGGGGCAGAAAAAGTACGATTTTTTAATGTTGGGGCGTAAACATGGGATCAATATAGATATTTCCGGAAGAAGTAATTACGGTTCACTGTAGGAACAGTTAAAGTGCATGAAAATTTTTTTGTAAGTTGTAGTCTTTACTCAAACCTGTCATTAGGAAATAAATTGTTAGTTTACAAAGCAGTGATCAAACCCGTATGGACATACGGAATAGAACTGTGGGGATGCGCCAGCAAATCCAATGCAGCAATTATACAGAGATCACAATCAAAAATACTCAGAACCATAGCAAATTCTCCATGGTTTGTATCAAATCACACACTCCATACAGACCTCAACATCCCCTATGTTAGTGAGGTCATCAATGAAAGAATTGACAAACACCTCAACAAACTAGTATCCCATCCCAACCCAATAGTGACAACACTAACACAACCAATGAGAAATAGAAGGCTAAAAAACGTTGGACCTCCGACCTTCATGACTGAGGTGTCATCGCTGGATGGGCACCCTACCATGTAAACACAACAAGATAGCAAATTAGATTATAGATTGTTTATACCTCTACAATCTGATGGCTAATAAATAAATAATAATAAAAAAAGTTGTAGTCTTTGATAATCTGTCGTACCCTGCCTTCAGGCCCATATAAAGCTGCAAGATCGCGTGTTTCTTGTAAGTAACATTTTGATTTGGATATTTACTACAGGTTGAGAGATACATCCTTTTGTTTACATCGGGTTATGTGCCATTCCTAACTGGCCATTCCCGGCTAAATGCCGGGTCATTCTGTCTTAATATGAATTGTTTTCACAAGATATTACTATGCATTCTGGAAATGAAACCTGACATGAAACGCGCCTGCACACGAGGATGTAAATGGCGATTATCTAAAGGTTTGTGGCACTGACAGATTTATTGTACGTCTTACATTGAACATTTTTAATTATCTAAGTAATATTTTGTGTGTACGACGTTTCGGTAATTAGCTCTACTTCTGAAACCCTTTTTAATACCTCAGACCATTGGCAAAGACATCCGTAGTATTGTTATTAAGATATCTGTAAAGTTGCTCTTTGGCGCCATTAAATTTGAGTAAGCGTCATCACAAGTAAAAGCTGTGTTTTAGGAGGACGGTAGAGAACAAACGGAAGTCTCGGGGTCGCTCAAGTAATTTGGAATGATCAAGCATGTACATTTTTCTCTCTCGAGTAGTGCATATGAAGCATTTTTATTGCCTGTCTCCCGCGCAATTACAAGCAATCTCGACACCACACACGGAGTCACCCTGCTTCCATTCTCGTTCACGTCGTTGTTATCTGTGTAATAAGGCGCATTGAAGGCTACCATTTGAATCGTCAACTTTAAACAGCTCAACGACGTGCACATCCTTCTTCGTATAATGGAGACAAAAGAGACATACAGACATCTATTTATTTTACTGGCGTCGAACGGTCTAATTATAGAAGACGTCTCTCATATTCTCTTTCCCCATCCCCATTATTGCCCGCATGATAAGTACAAAACTTTGTCTTCACTGATGCCCTCCATACCCCCTCTAAATTCAAAATGAAACCATAAACAAAATCATATCGAATTAACTTTAAATTGAATACAAGTCACAAATGACCCAGTAGATCTTAAGGAAAATGGGTTGGAAATACAAAGCTGTCTCCATTTCTTGTGTGAGCGTGACAGGGAACTTTCAGACGTGGATCTAATGGTGAAGTCCCACAGCCTTGGAACATTACGTAACGCTTTTAAAGCTCAGTTACATAGGAGATCTAATTGTCCGTGAATGAAGGCATTACTGGGGTGCTTGTTTCCAGCGATGCGAATGGGGATTTTTAAGAATACAAAGTTTTGTTTTGGAAAAAGATGTAAAAATCCTGTAGCGCATTATCTTGAGTTTGGTGAAGTAAAACATAGCTTAGACCAATGTCTCGGCTTCCTAAAATGGCATTTGAGAACCATTCGGAAATTTCTAGGATTGTCGTTATTTTTAGGACCTTTCAAAGTTCTTATTTTAAATAAAAGCATTCTTATCGGAGTACACATTATATTTTTGTCTTCCATATTTTTTACAGTGGATGTAGGAGGTCAGGACGTGTGTTTCGATGTGGCACGGAAACTGAATCCTAATTGTAGCTTATTCTAGCTGTGAAATAATATTCCATGTGGCGCCAAATTTGCCTCCGACTACACTGTGTTGTAATGAACACTGAAATAGTGTCCTTCAAATATATGATACAATTCACTACACAGACCATATCATTTTTAAGTATATTTGTATTATTGTTCCAAAAATCCTGAAGATGGCCATACGAGTGGCCGCCAACTTGTTGGTGAACACTACGCAGTAAAATTATACCCATAAAACAAAGCGCATTTGTTGTTTTTTTTTAAATAAATTATGCATCTTTATAAGAAATTCATAGTGTAAGAAGAAAGGGAAAATCTTGTGATATCCATCCGCCATGCGTGTTTATCTAATCAGACCTACTCCTAGTAAACCTAATGTACAGTACTTTAACCCATTGTTGATTGTGTCTGTTCGTTTGATTTTATGACTGAGGGTCATTTCGTCTGTCCGTCTAGGTGTTGTGCCCCTGTTGGGGCTTAAGACCAGATAGTGCAAGTCTGCGGACAAGCACTGTCGCCCCTGATAAAGTTACTCTTACTAACTGACCATCTTAATGCACAAATTCTTGTTTTGTAATATGTTTATTGTATTCCTGTACATGTTTCCAGCACTATTGTGCTCGAAACACGTAGAGGAATATAATAAACTTATTATAAAACAAGAACTTGTGCATTAAGTGGGTCAGTTACTAAGATTATACCGAGATGCAAGGTCAGCAAAACATCAAAATTTAGTACCTAGCAGAGACGCAGTTTGCTCCATCAGAAAGACCAGTCACTTAATCTGCATAGGGAAAGAGTGCCTGCTTGTTGTGAGAATCACGCGGAACAAAAATACAAGGCGTGGACAAAATACAGAGTTTGTGTTCGTACGGGAGCCCCTGGACGTAAAAGGGTTAAATTACTGGAAGTCGTCTGTCAGTAATCCTGAGTGGGTGGTTGACCCCATGTCACTGAACGTTTTAAAGCTCGAGGCTCCGTGCTGGTGTATAAATTAACTGATAGCTTTCAGGTGCAAATGATGTGGTTATACCTTTTAATATGCAAAACCACAAGCGAATTTTACGCAATCCAATCAGCTCATCGTTCCTGCGAATTTTCTCTCTTCTTTTGGTTATTCGATAGAGTTCGGGTCTCGGGAAACGAGAAGCCCTGAAATAGATACGTTTCACCCTTTTTATAGGCCACGAAAGCCCTAAGAGTGAGTAGAGGTGTAGCTCTACTCTTTCTAAGACATCTGCACTAGATGGGGATGGAGGTCAGCCCCAAACCCCGGCCGCCTCTACCCCCGGGAAAGGCCCGGTACCCATTTTACAGGAGGCAGGATGGAAGCCCTGAAATATTCTTTCTTAATTTGGGAGTGAAAATATTAATTATGTCGAAGTTCCGATGTCAATAAACAAAAAGATATAAAACGTCTAGTTGAGAAGCCTGTAGTGATTTCTTAATCTTTATTACTTCGATGAGAGTATCGTTAGGGTTCTATCGCTTTGATTTCTCTGCTAGGTATGCAACATGGGCAATATCCTGACGGGGGGAGGAGGGTGGAGTGTAGGAGTTGTTCAGGGAACATTGGTATTTTTTGGGCATCAGGTGTAATACAGCCGAGCATACTGCTGTACCGGAAAGCAATACACGCTTATCTCAGAAGCGTCTGGTCCAAATCGGTCGGTTTACTGGCTATCCTGACGAAGCGTCCCCGTTGTTGGCTCAGGCTGTCCAAGTGTGTGACGTGGTAGGACCTAAAAACGGGCCATGACGACCACCTGCCAAATCATTGCTAACTGAACATTCTGAACATTTTCCTTCTCCTTACAGGTGATGTAATCTTTGCATATGAGTCCTTACAGTCTTAGAGCAGTAACCGTCACAGATGTCACGGTGTTTTCAATTTGTGTTCCAGCGCTCAGAACGTTTTAGGTTTTCTCTAACGGACAGGCCAGAATGCGACTGTGTAGTACGCTTTATGACTTCCGAACAGACGTCGTCAAAGGCACGTAATTTATAAGGCCTATTTATTTACTTAACATACACTTGCGAGATTGACTTTTCTAACGGCGGTATTGCTGAAGTTTCAGATCTTAGGGATATTGCCCTGTGTCGTTGTGTGAATAAACAGTCCCAGGAACTGCGAATGGTTGTAGTGTCGTCATGCTTAGCGCCAAGCAGTTTTCTGGGTCTGAAGATGATGTCACTACAGTTCTTCGGAATGTCGGGTACGACACACCGAACAACGTGGCGTAACATCCCCAGGGGCTTCCATTATTATTATCATCATCATCATCATCATTATCATCATCATCATCGAATTTCTCACTTTTCAGCTTTGGCTGGGAAATATTCATCTATCCTGGGATGTAGTAATCAACAGGATTAGGCTCGGTGGTCTTATTTGTAGTACAAAAAAGTTTCTTACAATTGAACATGTGCCTAGAATTACAGATTTTTGCAGTTGTGCATGTGTATTCGGGTGCAGGTTAAGTCTTGTATTATTATTATTATTATGTGAAATGTAACCTCAAAGTCTCGCATATTCGCTATGATTGTAATTTGTGGCCTAACGGAAACTTTTATATCAGGTGCGTAGGTTATGTATGTACCATCACTATACCGGGTTGCCGATAAGCCCTTAGCCCGACCAGGAAGGAAACAAGCTGTGTCTGTCAAAAGTGTGATGAGCAGAGGGATGGATTGATTTGGCTAGGGTAGGGAGAGGTGGTGGACTCTTGTGAATGTTGTAATGAAACTCCAAGTTCCATAAAATGCGGGAAATGTAGTTTGGTTCCGTCCTGGTCGGGCTAAGGACTTATCAGCACCCCTGTACTTAATTTGTTACGCCCCCTGTCTCGGCGATTTATTAGTTACCGCAGTCTAACCGAACGCTAAAAAAATGTCTTGCACGGTCGACGGTGATATTTTTGCATTCTAAAAATGTATTACCTCGACAGACTTGCATGTTTTTTCGAGGTCTATTACCATACGTGACTTAAAAGATCTGAAGTGGTGCTAGTCCCACCCCGTCTCAAAATTTCGCGCATGCACCATGTTATTACTGACAGCATGAAAACCAAGTGGGCGTTGAAGTGCCCTCCTGTGGCATAATTTTTCACCCACACTTTACTAAAAATCCTTCAACTGGTTCCAACGCTTAAATGAGATACTCACGCAGTCAGCACGGCGATGTCCTAAGCCTTCCGCTTTAGAGAGGTAACGTCGGCTCAGCAGTGCAGAACTAAAGAATGGTTGCTTGTCCATAAGATGAGAGTATATCACGGTGGTGAAGAGCCTTATTGTGCCTGTGGTGTATGGGGCACCAAACTGCACGACGTCATAAGCTAGGAGACCACAATATAAAGTAATGGGGTCATTGACCTTCCAGTCATTCTTGCATGTAATTCAGTACCACCGGCTGCTCAAGAATGAGCAGTGCCGTGGTTGCCGTCTGATATTATTTTAGTACGACAGCTGTTCTTCTTAACCTATAATTTACATGATGCCATACACGAATGTCATACACAAGGACCGACATTCCTACAGGCCATTCGTCCCTCTGGTATTCTTAATAATGTGCATACTCTTCGCCCAGCGTGTTTAATTCTTAGTTATATTCCTTGCTGAATGGGTAATTTCCAGTTTCTGAGCCTGGCCAACACGCGAAAAACGTGTGGTAAAGCTGGGTCCATGGAATTTCATGCTGTAATTTAAAAACGTGGCTTACGATTACTCACTGGCATGATTTGCTTTCTGGCTGAGCGACCGAAGTTCGAGTCCCTTTAGTGATGCAGACGGTTAGTTACTATCCACCACGTACAGAATACTACTGCGGTTATTTTATCCACCTTGCACTGATGGACATGCTTTCCCGAAGGACATTTCCGTACGACAACGACATAGAGTCCAGAACTGGGTACTTGTAAACGCAGTCAAGCAAGGTGTCTTGTGGTTCGTCGATTAGGCCTTCCTAATCGGCGTAAAAGTGTAGGCTTATAAAATTGCCATGCCCTCTGTGTAAATATGCGTTTGCTTCTTTTCATCTTTCCCAAAAATATGCCGATTTTCACGAAATTTGATATGAACTTCATACCGCTGGGGGACATCCTGACGCCGTACTTTTAATTTCTTGTCATCACGCACGAAGACGTCATGCGGGAACGCCAGTGGCGCCACTTAATTTAGAGCCATAATATATTGCATGTTACACTACTAGCGCAGGAATCTAGGAATCTAAAACAGCAATCAACTCGGTGGCCTCCATAAAAATTTCTGTAGCTTTGAGTCCGACGGAAGTAAAGAATGACACACTGAACTAGGCATGTGAACTTTGTTACAATGATAAACTACAGACATAACTGCATAACAGATGGGAAACGTTGGTTTGCAAATCAACAATGACACAAAGGGGTGTAGGTTTGAATCCTTGAGTTTATATCTGATGAACTTATAGTATTCAGAATCTGTGACCACATGTTATTCTCAGTAGTAAACTAGAACTATAACCATACTAAGAGCTGCAGTAGGATTATAAATCCACCCAGCAGGAAACTAGGTTTAATGTGTGTCCTGCTCGCAACTACTTGTTACACTTGCGGTTGCTATGTGGTCCTTGGGTTTTAACAGTATATGATTATGTGCTACAGATAATTTCTGATAAACTGTAACCAGTTATCTGAACTGGATTTTCGGCTTGCTCTTTGTCGCTATTAATATGATGACTACATTTGAGGCAGTTGTCCAGTGTTTCCTCAGTCAGTGAATACAGCACGATGTGTAAGGGCACAAAAGATCTGGAGATAAAGCTCCACCCTTTCTTAGTACCTTCGTTGTCTGCTGGGTGAACGGTCTGTTTCACCGTCCGACTCCCTTTCCCGGTTAAACCACAGCAGACTTCATAGTCTGTACACATATTCTGAAGTACTGATCTTCTACAGGAATAATACCTTTTGACTTCACTTGAATTAAAAATGTAATCCTGCTAAAGAACAACTACCAGATTAAGAAGCCATGATGACAACTGTATAGAATTACAAGTTCTCGGATGCAGGTATACGCAAAAGGGAAACATTTTGGATATAGGCGAAGACACACGCAAATCAAGCCTTTCCGGTTTGAAAGTAGTTCATCCTTGTTTTTAAATAGCACGATGAATTACATGTGCCATTTCAAATTAGCACTGAAATTCATGACAGAGTGGACGTGTAGACATATTACCCGCAAGTGATATGTTTATATCCAAGTACATAACATGCTTCACGTTAAGGGAGTGGAAGGTTCACTGATAACAGCACAGGACCTAAGGAAAATGACAAAATTAACGCCCCTGCAGTCCCGCAATCTTACGAAGGCCTACCTACAGACGGCTGGTTTTCCAAGTCACAAAATAACATTCTCAGCCGCCGATTCGAGACAACATGCAGTGTTTGCGAAGAATTCGAATGTCTCGTATAAAGTTCGTAATCCTCTCTTCTCAGAATACGTTCCCTCCAATTAAGAACCCTCCCCCACCTCAGATCCTGCAGCAGAGTGACAACTGGGAACTTTCGAGTGTTATCAGGAGTGGCATATACATACTGTTTGAAAAGCACTAATACCAGATGGAACCAGAATATTAATTTTATTAAGATTACTCAACTGGACTTCCATGCCAGTTGACGTCAAAACGCCTTGGATGATTTCTTTCTTCCATATGATTTTTTTTTTTTTTTACTTGTTTTGACCTGTGAGATAGAGCGCGCTTTCAGAAGTTAGAATGTGACAGCATGTGTAGTGTGTGACCGACGTGCTGAGAATATTTAATTTTGTTGCGACATGCTCAGGGCGACAATGGCCACCCCTGTTCCGTTTATAGATTCACCGGTTTCATGTGTTGCTTACTAATAGCGAATAAGGAATGAATGAAAGTTAGCGGTCAGTAATCATAATTGTTCATATATTCTACTGAAGTAATTTACATAATCTTACAAATCTCCTTCAAGACCCAGGGAACACCTTGTGTCATGGTGCTGGAAGGTCATGTCTAGTGATCATGTTCGGGCGAGTGAGGAACTGGCTCCGCAACGCATGAAACGCGCCGACAGGTGTTCTGAGTGGTGTGGGTGGAGAAGAAAGGGGGCATGGAAGTATAGGTTTTATGTGAGAGCCCAAGTGCACAACGCTAGCATTCCATTAAGAAAGGTCTACTAAAAGGAACACGAAGTACAGACAATTCAAAATAACTCTACACCACACATTTCAGACATCTCTAACAGTATGGCTTTACATGGTCGCGTCGTCTGTCTGCAATGCAGTAATAGTAGTTCGACTTCCATATCAGTTATTAATTCGCAACATACCGTAAATATGCGAATTTTACTTTACTAAATAAATAATCCGTCTAAAGTAATGTTTCATCCACTTTCCATGTCTAAGTTTGCAGGCGTATTGACGTTATGATGTTTTCTAACCGATCAGCAGGTTCGGCAATTTACAGTGGTTGGCGTGAAGTGATGCAAACCGGTGGAAAGGGAAATTTCGTGGGATTTTCCTGAAGAATCCGACCAAAAACGACCTAAAATCTATGTGCATCTGTCCACATGAGAAACATGTACCACCTGAATGCAAGTTAGGTGTCTGTCGGTGAGTCGTGTAATTTCGAATATACGGCGAGCATTTTCCTTCAAATAAGCTCACGGCTAAGTATGGGTGACCGTACAAGCGAGGCTTTTCCCAGTTGCACGTCAGAGGCACATTTCCCAGTAAACAGCGACTATTATGGCACGATAGAGCGCTGTGTCTTCTCACTCAGCACAGCAAAACCTTAGTATTAGTTGCAGTGTAGCAGCACACGTCTGCCTAATTCAAAATGCAAGTTCATGTTTTTTTTTCTCAATGCGCGTTTATAAAATTTGGCGAGTGTTTTCCGTAAATACCACAGCGGGAAAGAGAAAATCGTTTTATAATTTGGCCACCTTATTTTCAAGCTTACATATTTTGGTTCAAAATGGAAAGTCTGTGATTATTCAGCGTGCAGCATCAGCAACGCACTGCGTAGTTTAACGTATTTTAGGGCTGATGGTCTGTTACACACTTCATATGTATCAAAAACTGCTTAAGGTTTCCAAGCGTAATATTTATATGCAATGTGAATTCGACTGTGGGATCTCAAGAGTTTGAAATCTGCTTTTTGCTCTATCGCGTCTTCCTCCGTGTACTGTACGATTAGTCCATTCTCCGTCTTAAGTTTTTCTGTTACAAGGCATAATCCAAGAAAGGTGAGGAGATATACAAAATGTATAACCATATTACGTATAAAACATGTAAATCCGAAGTTTATGGACCATTATGCTTCAAACACGTTTCTTGAAAGAGTCAAGAGTTACTTCTGAACCGACGGAGACCATAAAGCTGAATCCAAGTTAATACAAACCCGAAATCCCCGGAACATTGCAACGAAAGGCACGGTCGCACACACATGGAGAGCTGTAGGGCTTGTAGTGTTACATAGTTTTTAGGTGTTTGGTCCACTTTTGGACTTTATGACAAATTTGATACGGGTAGTATACCATAGCGTTCGGAAGTTTAAAGGCGTTAGTTTTTGTTGTTGTCGTCGTTGTTGTTGTTATTATTATTGTTGTAACAACAAAGTTTTGGTTTTGTTTACTGCGTGATTTCCGGTCCCGACGAAGATTTGCTTCGTCTTAATGTGCCCAACCGAGAGCAGACTCCTATCGTTTTGTTTGCCTGAGAAAGGAGACGATGAAGGTCCGAAATGTAGTAATGTTTAGAATTTTAGGTTTGAAATGCTTTAAAGCAAAGTGGTTGCTGTATGTAGCCTACCACCCACTCGAACAAGAAAAAATTACACGTTTCTTTCACAAAATGTGTTTGTTTCATATGAAGGCCGGAATAAATAACGATTGCTTTCGTAAGGAGCATTAATTAATCTCTTGTTCTTTGCAAGGCAGACGCGGTTGTTTCTGTGACGTAGGAACTGAGCTTTTGTGCATTACTAAGATGAGTGTCAGTGCTCAGAGAGTTCATCAGATAACTGGCAATAACTAATAACATGGATTGACGTACAATAGGCCTAGGTGTGATGGAGCTTTATGTTGAATCAAGTACACCGTGCATACTTAAGGAATTTCATGCAGTACACATAACGGAGGCATGGGAAAGATATTTGCGAAATATCCGTATTCATTTTACTAACGCTCCACTAATAATCTGACGGTGAACAGCGGCTGCAGTTGGAATGCTTTGTTCGTACATCAAACAGTGGGTTTGCTCACTGAGACACAGGACTGTTCAGTTTGAGTTCCAAAAACAAGAAGTTATATATAATGCTGAAATCCAATGCTCGAACATCACAAACTTATCCAAGTAGTACGCGTGTTCAGCCCCAATAAATCTACCGATTTTGTTTTGTGAATTCTGTAATATTTTTTTGCGTCTTCGATATTCATTTTTATAAAATGCTATATCTGACGTCCTGTGCACAACATTATACACGTATTTACTTCAGCCTGAAAGTGTCAACTTTATCAGGCGCAACTTTGTTTTAATACGTCAAAAAGTCACCGTTGCTGTGTATTTCATTTGACCAGTCCATGTTGATTTGTTCGTTACACTCAAAACGAGATAGAAATAACCGGGTAAAAACGCAATTATTTCGCACCCCGCTAGTCACTTAATGACATCGTACGTCACTTCGCAACAGTATCACAGAATAATTGAATATTAACGTAGGTTATATTCACACTCCACTTGCGCCGTGGCATACTGGTGACATTGACACTCGTGTCGTTCTTTGATTCGCGTATTCTGAATTTTTAAACTATAATTTAAAAGTGCCTGTTGTCGGTTTGTCGAGATTATGAATAAATTTATTTATCTTAGAATCCATATTAACTTACGATTTATACATATCTTATACTGAATACTCGCTACAAGGTGGACGGTTCGGGGATCGAATACCGGTGGGGCCAAAAGTTTCACTACCGCTTTCGCAAAACCACGCCGTTTGTCCCTGTCATGAGCCATATCGGTCCAAAACAGGCACCCCCCCCCCAACCCGATTTCTTTAAGAATCATTCTTTCCTCACGTCTAAGCCTAAGTCTTCCAAGTGGGCCCTTTGCTTCAAGATTCCCCACCAAAACCTTCTCCACCTCTCCGCCATAGTGCCATATGCCCCGCCCATTTCATTAAATAATTTATACTGTGGATCACTTTGAGGCTTGACTGTTTGAACCAAAGAACATATAAATTATTTCATATATATGATAAATTTATAGTTACGTGATGGAAAATAACGCAAAATTGTCAATCACAGAATACCAAGCCCTTTGATAATTCGGCGTAAAAGGTCTTTATCGTAGGCAAAAGTACGTATATTTGGAGGCCGTCTGACGTTTAACTCCATCTGTCAGACTATACGGTTAACGACGTTCACTGTGGATAAATGACATGCACATTTGTAATCAGTTATAAACTGTCTCGTATTATAAACATAAATGGTGTTTGTTTCAACTTACCGCTCGTCGACTCCTTTGCGTAACATGTGGCATGCATCCACCACACGAATCAGGGCACAATGAACGCTGAAATGACAAGCGGAATATGGGTTAAACAAATACAGTTTCCTAATCTTTCTTAATTCATTGCACTTTATATTTTCAATTTAGGAGTATTTTTAATTAGGCCTGATGGCAATACGTGCAATCAGGTATGATGCAGCTGTAGTTATAATTAAGCACATGTTCACAAATGTTTTGTATACAGATGTCTACAGGAGACTGAGAGTCATCCGGATACATACATACATACATACATAGACAAAAAGCAGTAGCACTTGAAAAACGCAACTGAACAATAGTATTTACCTGGGTAAAGGCTCACGCAGGGAACTATGAGAAAGAGCTTGCTGACAAGCTAGCGAAGGAAGCCGCCAGCAAAGATGATATATCCTTTAACAGGATTCCAAAAAGTGAAATAGCTCAACACGTGAGAGACCAGAGTATAGCCAAGTGGCAAACTCAGTGGAATCGAACTACAAAAGCCTTAACAACAAAAGAGTTTTTCCCAATTATCACGGGCAGATTGAATACCAAAATTAAATTAATACCAAATATCACGGCAATCATAACAGCGCACGGTAAAACCAAGGCATACTTTGCACCGATTCTAAATAACAGTCTCCAGAATGCCCTTGCGACGGCGGGAACCAAACTGTAGACCACCTAATATATGACTGCACCATACTACGGAGGGAGAGAGAGAGAGAGAAACTCATAAGCAAAGTTTCAAAACAAGATAGTTGGCCGGTGACCAAAAGTGATCTGGTGAATAAATTCATTAAACATTCCCTCGAGTTCACGAACACAATAGGTTTTAAGGAACTATGAACTCATTAACTTGTTGAAATAAGTACAAATATATACCCAACACTAACATAGAGTGCTCAAATATATCTATGAGGCAGTGACAACACATAACAACGGAGTACATACGAGCAGCCAAAACTTGATATGCAATATTTTATATGTATATATAAGAACTATTTGTAAACTATTACGCTATGCATGTAGTGTTACCTAATGTAATGGAGCATGCTGTTAATAAATTATATACTAATAATAATAATAATACATACATACACACACATATACATACATCGTAATACATACACACATACATAATACATACATACATATATATATATACATCGTAGATACATACATATCGTATATACATACACTCAGATACAAAGATACATACGTACTTACATACATACATACATACACATACGTACACACATACATACATACATACATAATACATACATCCATTACAT
>Ga0136643_10002550_pt1 | contig 23727 bp, 18 predicted proteins | sample TergutLab28metaG_FD_96883 | JGI IMG/M metagenome (GOLD analysis project Ga0136643, IMG submission 96883) | Labiotermes labralis P1 segment gut microbial communities from Petit-Saut dam, French Guiana - Lab288 P1 (version 3) (version 3) | ecosystem: Host-associated > Arthropoda: Insects >... | reverse complement strand
TTTTTTTTTTTTTTATTTACTTTTTTTTATTTTTTTTTTCTTTTATTTCTTTGATAATTCTTATTTTCTTTCTTTTTTTGTTCTGCCTTTTTTTTTTTTTTTTTTTTTTTTGGCATTAGTTTGTAATATTTTCGTAATGTGTCATGTTTTCCATGTTCATATAAATTGACTTGTTTGTTTGCAGTTGTAAAATTGTTCAATTCTGAGTTAGACATAGAGATTCGTTCTCTAACTCTGGTGTTGAACCGTCCAAAGTATGAAGTAGCAAGAGCCAACATATCACATTTCTCAACTCAAGTAAGGTCACGTGGTGATGAACAGATTATAGAGGGCCGTCTTGGCAGTATGTCTCTGCTTGACCTCACACCACAGGGACTGCTATACAGGGAGCGATTTATCTCTTCAGGCCATGAAGCACTTAACTTCTACATGGTCAGGTAATGGGTGATGATTCTTTTTGCTTGTAGATATCATCCATCATTTAGTTCATTTAGTTATATTATATAACCATCATTCCCATAAGTGTCAACTGAATAATCTTACAAATTGTGCCAACAACATTGTTGGTGGAAGGTATTGGTGTGTGTATGTGTAGTGGGGATGGGAGGGGGCTTTTCAGCTCCAAAAGCAGTATGTAAATATCATGCCACTGGAATCCATCTAACCTCATACTTTGTCATGTATGTTGGTCATCCTTAACATGGAAGACACAAACTTATGAGGTGCAAATAACCCAAACAGTACTTCACTTTTGATTCTGAAGTAATGTACTGTGATAGATGTTTACTGAACAAGGAACTTTAATTATGGCAGCTGAATGATGTTTTCATTTATCCCTTAATTTTGCAATGACAAATAAAGAATTACTTGATCTAGGAGTGTGAAATTTTGTATGAAGATGCAGTTTAACATATTTCTAAAAATTTTCAGACACAAGCAACAAAGATCAGGAACTGATTTGGAGTATGACTCGTTCCTGAAATTGGAGATGTCGTCTGTGTTGTATGTACACACACAGCGATTTGTGGCAGAGATACTTGCATTTTATGAACATTTCTCCCAACTTCAAAGTGTTGTGAACAGTATACACTCAGCAGCAGCTGGAATTGTGGTATGTTGACAATCTGATGTCCAAGGATTATACAAGATCTTGTTTTGTAATATTTACTTCCTTCAGCAACGTTTGTTCGATGGTAATATTTAGTTTTTGAGAACAAGAAACACAGATACAAATACTTTACACATGAGAAGAGGGGTTGATGTGAATACAAAGAAAATTATGTGTTGTTTCTTTTGGGTGATATTCCACTGGCTGCAATGTAGAGAGTTCTGAGAAAATGAATATTATGTTGTACAGAAAACTATATTCTTTTCTGTTGCAAGTTACCTTTTGTTATGGAAACCCATATCATACATATAAGCTGATAAAGAATCACTATGTTCTTAAATCTAGATTTGAATGTGCTACTGCACCATATTTTGCTAAAATATGAGTTCACCTTAAATGGATAATTGGGACAACACTATCCCATTAAATGCATGTCTTTTTTATCAGAAAGGTTAAACAGTGCCCTGCAGTGGTTATTTAAATTGAACTGTACTCCAGATGCAGCAGAAATTTTGATATTTAAAAAGATGTGCACAAAAGGTCAGTTACTTTCCTAACAGCACTGATGTGTTTGTGCTCATGGGAATGAAGAACCGAATGATAGAGTGAGGGTATATTACATAGCCCTATGTAGATTGTGGTCTTATTCGTGACTTTACATAGTCAAGTAGATGGTTGCCAATGATTCGGAAGAATGTGCTGCTTTCATCGTAAGGGTAGAAGAGAGCCAATTTGGGATCAGAATTGTAAAAGAAGGGTGGCTAATGGTGTTGGGAACATGAGAAGAGCTGTGCAAGGACAACTTGATATGATATGATATGATATATTTGTTAACTGCAGTTGGGTAGCCACCTGGTGGCAGTAGTACGGTACACATTTACACGCAAATGATACACAGAATGACACAAAACAAACAATACATAGAACAGCACAAAAATCTGGAAGAATGCGGGCCATGCCCCATCTTTGTGGGTTTTACCCTGGCATTTGCCTTACAACTGAGGAAAAAGCATGGAAAAACCTCAGTCAGGGTAGCCGAAGAGTGCCAGCTGGCACGATGAAGATACGTAAACGTATAATAAGAATACATAGACATAACAATGAGGATACATAACTTACAGTATTAAACAGGTGAAAACCATATATACATTGATAAAAAATAGAACCTAAACAATATATAATCAGCAACTTTATATTGTCTATATTTCTTTTAATAATGTTCTAATAATATTACTGAGACCATCACTACACTGCAACACTTCACTACACTTCACCACACTTCACTCAACTACACTTCACTACACTTATTGACACTTCACTTCCTCTCATTTACATTTCACTACCCTCTCATTTGGCGTAACCCATTTACATTTCCTATTGTTCTATTTCACCTCACATCACTAAACGAGACACAGTACAGTTTTCATCTCCAAACTTATTTCCAAAATAATGAACCGCTTCACTGCCCTAAAGAACCTCTCACCATTTCACTTCACTTCACTTTTTTTTTTTATTATTATTATTTTTCTCACTTATCCTATCAACCCTTCCCTTCACTTTTTATGTCTGGGAATATTATATGTGTACTGAGGAATATGTAACTACATGCACTAAGAAATATAAATACCTACAGTTTATGGTTTACTGGGCTACTGCTGCTGCTTCTTCGAGTGTGGTTTTGCAGCTTATTTTTCAGCCATGGCCTGTCTGTTGCCAGACTCTAAAAACAGTTTTTATGATGTGAGAATGTCAGCCTCATGCCCAACCCCTAAACTGAAGGGCTGGTGTGTCTTTGTCCAACACTTAGCTCAAAACCTCTCTGGTATGGGTAGCCCTACAACTAGGTGGTTTGTCTCCAGCATGGCTGTTGAATTCACTGATGCAGGCAGGCTCCCTAATGCCCCTGAATGTGGTGGAATTACCATCAAGGGATATTTAGCCAATTGCTTCCTTCACTGATTTGTAGGTGCCAGAGGAAACGGTGCAGTCGACACGTCTGCTCTTAGAACTGCATGCAGGATCTCCAGTAATCCTGTTGCCTGTGAGCTCCCAGTCACCAGAAATCATGGTTGCTGACTTGGGAAAGCTGTCAATCAAAAATGCTTTCCGTTATAGTGGATCAGAAGGCACCATCAGTTCAGTACGACAGCAGGCTAAATCAGCAGAGTCTTCATGTGACAAGACACAATTGTCGCATAAGATTCATCATGGTAACTGCTTCACTGTTGCAGGATATTCTCATTCTGTCAAAGAACATTTCCAGATGTTAACATATTCTAGTTTGGTTAAAGTTTGACGGCAGTAACAGTCACTGTATATAAGGACTTAATGTATGTTTCTGTGCTCATCTCAAACATAACCCACATGTAACATGCATTTGTAGGACTGAAAAATGTTTCGAACAGTTTTTGTAGGGTAAATGAATAGTTCTATGCTATCTGAACTGATGGAAGGAAGTGTCTCTGAATTGTTACTCTGTTCATTTTGTAGCTTGGTTATTGGATTTTTAAAGCATGGCCTATGAAAATGTGAGTCTTTTTTTGAACAGATAAAGATGAAATTGTGAAATTAACATGATTTTGTGAAAATAAAACCATGATTATGCAGCATGTCATAAAAATGCAGTAAGTTTCCATGTCACCAAAATATATAAAGAGAATTCTACGGTGAATGCAATGTCTTTTAAAGTTACAGGTTAACCTTCTGGGTTTTAGTGTCTTGTGGTGGAAGAAATGGTAAAGTGTCAAGGGAAAAAATTTAATATACCATATAAATACTCATTACCCTAATTTTTTTTCTGGTAATGATATTCTAATGAAAGAAAAGCTGCTGAGTGTATTTAATTTGTATAAATAATTAATTGTTGCATAATAATACTGAATTCATGTTTTTTAAACTGTGGTTTCTTATGAGGGAAGTAAGACATTATGACACTACACTGTTTAGCTTGGTATATGTATGAGCAGTGTTCCATAGGCAGTTTTTCTGCTAGCTGGTGCCCCCATGCCAGACTAGACAGTGTGATAGCCCAGTAGACCACATTATAAATCTCCGGTGCTGTGAAGTACATTTCTAACAGATATGACAAATATTTGCTTTTCAGTTCCGTGTTTACTTGATGTGATGCAAATTGAATTGGTGAATATGGACCTATATGCTGCGCAGAGAGAAGCTGCTTATTCTGTTAATAAGAAACCACAGTGCACCCTGAAGTTAGGATCCTTTTATGCGAACAAATGGGGCCCTTCCTTTCTCCGTGAGAAATGTCGGCTGAAGCTTCAGGTGGAAAGAAATCTGGATACCCATTTAAATCATGATGGTAAGGATTTAGAACTTAAGTATATAAATGTGAAAGTTAAGTTCACCCTATAACAGGCCACGAAGGCCCAGAGGTGGAGTAGAGGTATAGCTCTACTCTTTCTTTAACCTCGGCGCTAGATGGAGGTGGGTGGTCAATGCCATGCCCCAGCTGCTTTACCCCTGGTAAAGACCAGGTACCTGTTGTATAGTAGGCTGGGTGGACCCCAGAGCCAGTCTGGACTAAGTGTATAAATGTATCAGGGGAAATAAAGTACCAGTATCTTGAAGATGTTGCTGTTTAGTATGTAGTAACCCTGTAGTGGCCTCTTGGTTCAGAAAGAGTCTAAATAACTTGTTTAGTTGTACAGTGGATGAACTTGTGAGATTTGTCTGTGCATGCAAATTGTCTTTTGGTTTTTGACTCCATGTTCACATTGCCATTGTTTTATGCCCCACTTGTGTACTCCTTTTTGCATTAATGTTTCTTGCCAATATAGATCACTTCTTAATTTATTCCTCCTCATTTTCAGTTTAATGCCCTTTGGCTGGCTGTGCTCTGTTATACTAACCTCTACCTAGCCCATTATTTATTGTTGGAATATCATTTTGGATTTATGCCTTTCTGGTTTATACCAGCTTTTTCAGGTACACAGCTATGGTGTAAATGAAAGGCTTGTTGTAATCTGGTATATGAGTACCAACATTTGAAATATGCATCCTGCATACTTCATTGTAATAAGTTACTCCAAAATGTTGGTACCCATCTATCAGATTCCTTGTACCCAGAAAACAGCAGTATGAATCCTGCAAGATTTGAGGTTTTCACAGCGGTGCTGCTGAAGATGTCTTTTGAGTTGTAGAACTGCTTTCATAGCATAACATCCCAGAAGACTTGAATCTTCAGTATGAGTGTTATTCCATCTTATGAAAACCTGAAATCATACTTCAGTGACCAGATATATGTAAAACATTTATTGTATTGATTTAGTATTTCACTTTCCTAAAAGTAATATGGCATTTGTCTTAAAAATTATTTGAATTAAAAAGTGTTGCTGTTGCTATTATGATTGAGGTATATGGCTTTATGGCTTCTTCCGTAACTTGTTGTTATTCTTACACCATTTGGATCCAGGGAATGTAAGTGTATACATATGAACTGATCATCCTACTGTTTTAATGCTGCATAATATCAGATATTGATATTGTTATTAAATAAACCAGAAATAAATAAATTCCATTATGAATGTTTATATAAAGAGTGTAATGTGACCTAGGATATATTGCTTGTGATAGAAGGGCTCATATATTTGTAGTATTCATGTATGTGCACTTGTTTTACAGTTCCAGACATCAGTGTGCAAGGAACTCTGTCAGCACTCGATGGAGCTCTGGATCTCTCTCAGTATAAAATTATTAGAGGACTGTTGTCATATAACATATGTGAAACTCTAGATGATATTGAATTCAAGAGCTCTCAAAGTACTGTGGTACATTTGCATGAGCAGGTGTGTTAAGCCATTACTTAAACTGCTTACTGCTGGTTGAATTAAGGAGCAAATTTTACGCTGATTGAGACTGTTGTGAAGCAAGTAGTCAGTACCATTACACAGATATCACTGTCATATTTGATTTCTTGCAATATGAGTTTTGTGCAAGTGCAGTTTGGTACAGTATGTCCTTGTTTTACTGGCTTGCATTCATGAAAGTCACAGGATATCATGAAACAACATAGAATGCAGCAGTATTGTCCATAAGAATAAATTGAAGTACCTGAGAAAGCAAACTTTATTTGAGTCTGGGCTACGTTCCTTTAGTAAATTGAATGTAATTATTATTCATTCTATGCACAGAATGAATTATATGAAATTTATCAATTCCCACAGACAAGAGTTGTCCATCACTGTAAGTTCAATGAGTATTTTTATCACTGAAACTTGTCATTGTTAAAGCAAAACATTGTTGTTCAGGGTAACATTAAACAAGGACAGGCTGTATGAAATAAATTGCTATTGAAAGTAGTAGAGTAATCTGAGGAAATATCATCTTCCAGCTTAGCATATTTGATATTATCTTTCTTTCATATTTTCTATGTAGCTATAATTGAAGCTACTGATAATATACGTAGGTGTATCAAAAAGTTTCAAGACTAGTTCCATTGAGTGCCAACCAATGGCAGTACGTGAATGTGTGCGCTGTGCTTGGGAGCAGGGAATGTCGCCACTCAGTATGCCAAGTGGTGTTGCTGTGTGAACATTGGGAGTTGCACAACACGAGTGTTTGTCACCACGTGTGCCTTCACATTTGCGATTTCAGCATGGACCTGATAGTGGAGCAGAGAGCAAACGTCAAATTCTGTGTGAAACTCGGCAAATCTGGAGCGGAGACTTCTGAAATGATACGACGTGTGTATGGAAAGGAGGCCATGAGTCGTTCGAGGTGTTTCGAGTGGCACGCGCACTTCAAGAGAGGCAGAACATCACTCGAAGATGACGAGAGGTCAGGGTGAACTTCCATGAGCTCAGCACCTAAAAATGTGGAAACAATTCGGTGGCTTGTGCGTGAGAATCGTCGGAGAATCATTAAGGACATTGCTGCAGTCGTTAATGTGTCATACGGAACAGAGCAGACAATTCTCAAGTGTGATTTGAACATGCACCATGTTGCTGCAAAGTTCGTGCCCAGGCTTGTGACCCTGAAGAGAAAGAGCACCATGTTGCAATTTGTCAAGAGCTTCGTCAGCATATCCTGGATGACCCATCCTTCATGTCGAGGTTCATCACTGGGGATGAGAGTTGGGAATACGGTAATGATCCCAAGACTAAGCAACAGTCTTCGCAATGGAAGAGGCCAGGATCCCCAAGACCGAAGAAGATGAAGCAGAGCCGCAGCGCGACCAAGAGCATGCTCATCTTATTTTTCGACATTCGAGGGATTGTGCACCATGAATTTGCCCCCAAAGGCCAGACTGTGAACGCCGGGTCCAACTGCAGTGTTCTTCGCTGTCTGAGGGAGGACATTCGGCGAAAACGACCTGAATTGTGGTGCGTGGGCAATTGGCTGCTCCATGACAATGCACCCTCTCACTGAGCTCTCGTAACTCGTGAGTTTCTCACCCACAGCAACATTATCACACTTCCGCATCCGCCGTACGCACCAGATTTGGCCCCTTGCGACTTCTTCTTCCTCCCGAAGATGAAGCTGCAGCTAAAGGGTCGCCGCCTTGACAGAATGGAGGAGATCCAGCGGGAATCGCAGAATGTTCTTGGTACGCTTCGAGAACAGGACTTCCAGCACACGTTCCAGCAGTGGCAGTGGCGCTAGGATCAATGTGCCATTGCACAAGGGGACTATTTTGAAGGGGATGCTGCCCAAACTTAAATCAAGTAAATACATTCTAGTGTATAGGTCCAGTCTCAGAACTTTTTGATACACCCTTGTATGTTGATTTAATTATATGCAAAACTTGGAACTCAAAGGAATTTAAAAGATGTTGATTCTAATAGTCTAAAGCATCTTGGGCCTGTATAAAATCTAAGAGCATGACTTGTGTTTGATATAGCATGGTGTCACTGAAAGAGTGTGGACACATATGTCTATTCGTCTGGACCTGGTGGATGTGATTCTGAACCTGCAGCTGAACCATGGGATTACTTCTAACAGCTGTAAATCATCTCTGGCCTGTATAAACTTCATAAAGTCACGGCTCATGGTTGAGACATACAGTAACCAGTCTCGTGATATTGATCTTATCTCCCAAGAAATTCTCATCACTGACGCACGTTTTCAGGGTACTGAAATCCAATTGAAATTATAGTGTTTGGAGAAAGCTACCAGTAGGAACCAGTTTTTAGTGTTTGTGTGCATGCATGTGTGTGTACATGTTTTCACACATGTATATGTGTGTGTGTGTGTGAGAGAGAGAGAGAGAGAGAGAGAGAGATCCCTTCACTTCACTTCACTCTTCTTCTTACTCATAGTTTATCTATGAGTAAGAAGAAAGATACACAGAGGAGGGGATTGAAAGATTTATGTTAAAGCTTGTTAGAAGGTGAGAGAACAACATGAACAGTCCTATATCAAAATACAGCACAAACAGTTTTGTTATGTCTGTTTTAACATTTTGTGGGCTGCTGGCAAACAGTATGAGTTCCTGATGAGAAGAATGTTTGAAATATGCATATACATCTGGTTGAACCAAGGTAATGCATCGAGTATAAGCACTGTAAAAACGTCCAGTTCAACCCTGGTCATTTCTGGATCTGGTTACTGGGTCATAGATAATGTTCAGGACTCACCAAACATTTGTAGAGGTGTCTGGAATATGGCTGCATTCTTGCTGTGTCTTTTCAACACATAGTGTTTTGTCACTTATGCATGATGTTTCCATACAATTACACACTTCTGTGCAGGTTAGCAGATTGGACTTCATGAGAGATATGCTGTTCTTTCTGTGAGGTAGGAATTTAGTTTTTGGATGTTATTTAGATGGATGTTATATTTGGAAAACACAGTGGATTGTGTGAAATAGTATGGTACGATGAACAGCTGACAGTCTTTGTGTGATTGTTGCAGCTGAACCTGTGAACAGGCGATCTAATGTATTTACCAACATTCTGCAGCCGATTCACCATTTGGCTGGCACAGAACTAGTTCAAGCAGAAATTCATCACAGGTAAGACAAAATGTGTGTTACTGAAAGGTTCAATATTGTTGTAATTTAACTCATACCATATAGGGTAGTAGTAACCTTTCTTCATATGCAGTTAAGAGTTTTTATCGTTTTAAGGAGGAGTGCTTAGACACACATTATTTCAGGCTTTACCTTATCTTAGACCTGTGTCTCCTATCTAGTCGGTGCTGGGGTCTCTTTCTTAACTGTGTAAAACTAACAGAATGATTCTGATGACTCAGTTTCATTCAAGTGCTGATGGTTAAGAAGAGTGGACAAACCCCAGGCACCAGGTCATATGGGTTACTAAATTGTGTATGGTGGCAATTAAGATTGGTAGTGTCCATAGTATGGAACTTGCCTTGTGTTGCCCTTCTGGCATGTAGAATTTTGAGGTCACTTCTAGATTTTTGGAAAATTTGTGGATCCCTGGTTAAGAAAGACCGGAGCTGTGTGCATAATAGAAGGCCAAGTTTAAGAAGGGCTAGTGTTGGTCTTTTTACAGTCACACTTAAGTGGTAGTTTTAAGTCTTTAATTTTTGAAGTGTGCAGGAGTATGTGAAATTTGTGAGGGTGTTTACCTGGAAAAGTGGTGTAACGGAATAATACAAGCATTAGTACTGATACTGTAGAATACCTCTTGTGGGTTGAAATGTGTATGTCAAGAAACATTCTGCTGACAGAAGTGCATTGACAGCTGCCTGATTTTACAGTCTGCAAGTATTAAAAGCTGCACATTGTGAAAAATTGTAAAGTGATGTCAATACTGCATTTTGTGAGTTTTGGATTTTCTTTATTCTGGACAGGAGGAGGCGAGATTTCTCCAAATTCACTATCTTGTTGAACAACATGCGTCTCATGGCCATCTTGGATTGGTGGGAAGCTGTCAAAGACTTTATTATGGAGAATATTGAGAATCCGTATGGAGGTTAGCTTGAAGGGTATCTTGTATATGAGGACTGCATGTTACAAAATTACACATTTATCGCTATACACTTGTATGCCATTTAAAATCCATGTGACCAGTAAACGTGTGTAAACTACTAACAGTGCTTTTGATTGGAAAGACAAATGCTTGTGCCTGTGTGTGAAATCAGTAGATTTTTCATTCCAAAAAGCATGTGTTACATGACACTTTTGGGGAAACTGGATGATGGCTGTTGCAAAAATGTTTCAGAATTTGTATAAGATGGTATGAGCTGTTGGTTATGGAGAAGGAGCTTGTGCCATTTTCAATTAATGTTTTGATTTGTATACTGTAAATTTTATAACTTAAGCATGTATTCAAACTGACTTCCTTGTTACAAAGTGTATTTTGTCACTGTATTGTCCATTCCTGTAAATACCTGAACTTCTGCATACTGATGTAAAGAGTGGATATTGTTGTGTCTGTTTCAGCTGTAAGCAATCAGAATGGCCATACTAACACTGCAGCTAAATCAAGCATGGCAGCTAATGGGGCGGCTGGTGGTGTGAAGGGTCGGCCAGTTGAGGAGGTTTCTTATGAACTCAAGCTTAATATCACTGACTCTGAAATTGTAGTTGTGGAGGACACATCTCAGTGGGACACAAATGCAGTCATTCTCAAGGTAACTGGAATTCTCTAAGCAAATTTGTTTCATAATGGGATTCTTACTGCACCTCTTCATCGTACCGTTGTAACATGGCATGTAATATATTTGTTGTATTCCTTATGATGCTCGTACACAAGTACACATACACATACACATACACATACACACACAGTTTTGCAGAGATTAAGGTGTACTGCTGCCTGAATGATGCAGTCCAAAGTATAGAAGGTGTATTTCTTAAAACTTTGCCTGTAAAATCTGGGTTTGTCATTTTAACTTGGACTAATTTGTAATGCCTGTACTGTCACTTCCATCATCTTACTATCCCAATTGTCCTTGCCTATAAAATACGCTTATCTTTTCCGGCACAGCTGCTCTTATTGACCAGCTAGAACCTGATGTCATCAGCAGTTCCTCTGAAGTGGTGGTAACTTTACCTGTCAACACTTCATCACATCCCACAGATATGAAATACAAGAACTTCTGTGGGAACCTGGAGTCTCACACATACATGGTTTATTTTCAACATTAGAATGAACCAAGTTAGGAAAATACATACAGTATTTTTGCCTGGAAAATAATGTATTCTCTGTGCTATATTTCATTATATGGGGGAGCAAATAGTGCATTTACCATTTTTGACTGGATTGTTGCATTGTTCATGTTTGTGCACAAAGGCCAGTGTCACATTTTCTGAAAATAAATGCCGTTTTGCCTCACGTTAAAATTTGGCTACCTGTACGATAGTAGCAATGAATGTAAATCCCTCAAATTACCCATTCACTTTAAAGAGGTATGTTCTCTGTAATAACTCTGATTTCTTTATTTGCATTTTACTTTCTCATTTGTTTGTTTAGTAATTAATTTAATTGTGCTTGACTTCATTTGCATTTTTCTTTCAGAGTACAACTGTGGTGTCGTACCGTCCCGTACTGGCTGACAAGCCTCTGTCCTGTAATCTTAATCATTGTGAGATGTTTTCATGCATACTGGGTATGGAGGATGAGACTGCTCTCTCAATCATTGATCCTGTGACTGTGAACATGGAAGTGACATGCCGACCCCATAACGTAACAACCAGGGGTATTGCAGATGCTATTATCTCACCATCTGACAGGGTGCTGGAAGTAAGTTGTTCTTTTAAACTGAATCTGAGTTGGTATATTTCATACCCCTATTACAGATCCTGTTACTCATATTACTTCTGCGTCATCATCATATCGTAGGGGGTATGCCAAAGAGCTTGCCTATTTCTGGTCATTGTGCTTGATTTTTAGCTCAGTATGTCCCGTTACTTTGCCTCCTGCTATGTCCTTGTACATTTTGGTTGTAGCTGTTGATGACCATTATCCACAGCTATACATTACTGTGAGTAGTTCATTGTTTTATGACACTAGGGTATAATATGCGTGTGTTTCTTCTGTATGATGCAGTAGAATCTGAAATGTTGTATAACAAATGTATTGGTGACATATCTTATAGGTACAAATGTCTATAGCATGTGGATGTTGCACACAGGTGCTGAGTAATATCGGAAGGCTTATATTAGAGACATATTCTATTGCTGTAAATCTTCAAGCGTGTAATCATTGCATACTGTTGGGGCTGATCACCAGAGACTGGTCAGTGTGAGGAGGCAGGGCAATGAGGCGGGAAAGGAACCTGGGGTTCCACAGCAGTAGACACTTTTGTTGATGCTATGAGGCTGACACTGAAGCAGTATTTTGGTGAAACAGATACTTAGATGTTGCATAAAAATGCTGAGTTGTTTCAAAAGGCTCAGGTGCAAAAATTTTCGGATCAGTTAATGTCCTTCCATAAAATTGTATGCATTGTGTTCCAGATCCAAATTCAGCAGCAACTGAATGTTCGACTGTCTTATCATGATATGAGGATGTTCATCCAGATGCTGAATAGTCTTCCAAAGCAGACACTTTGGGCAAGGAGGCATGGTTCAGATTATGACCGGCAACCGGTGAATGTTCAGAGTAAGCAGACATTTGTCTAATGTGTGCTGGAATATAGGAAACTGTCTGTTGTAATTTTACGTGGGCTGCTCTTCAGTCAGAGGACCTTTAATCAGCATTGACATGTTTGAGGTTTGAGTTTCTCACAGGAATGACCATGAAGATAGTGGATGTGATGCACTGTAGTCTGGTGCTTGTGCTGAGTAGGTTAACCTCTTAAAGATGAAGCGCAGACTGCTTTATTTAAACACTCAAATCATACCGCACAGTAAACACTTTTCATCTGGGTTATAAACAGCAATCAGTTTATGTTACATGGAGCAGAAGTCACTGTTTGTTCTGAGATAAATACATACAGTATGGGCAGAATGTATCATTCTTAAGTGTTAAACCTGTTGGTGCATGTAAACAGTAGGGTTTAAAAGCTTAGAGGAATGCACTTCCTATCTTTGGGGTCAGCAGTATGTTTGTTTAAAATGTCAGTTAATATCTGCCACGTTCTTCAGTAATCTTTATGATTTTCTTAACCATAATGTTCACAAATATTTACTAATGACTTCAAAATTTACAGTTCCGTTGCCTGTAATGAAGAATGTAATTAGGTGGTTGTATCAGCGACAGAAGTTTAGTTGAGTGTTCATGTCCCTTTCCAGATCAAATCCGAAAGCTGTCAGCCCTTGGCTTTCATCCTGATGACTGTAAAGCTGCTCTTGTCCATTGTAATGGACATCTGGATGATGCTGCCCTCTGGCTCACTCACAACGCAGACCTAGCAGATACAGCTGTTCAAGGAAAGGAATATGTGAATGATAATCATTCCATATTGTCGTTCAACACAGTAGAGGTACGTGAATGTCGCATGAGACACGGACGAACGATACACTTGTTCTCAAATTGCATGTGTGCGTACATGTGTGTGCACATTTGTGCATGAGAGCATGTGGGTGTGTGTGTGTGTAATTGTAATTGGAATCAAAATAAGGTCTCTTCTCCACTCTTGTGATGTTCTGGAGGCAGATTTTAGCCTGGAGGTTGGTTTACATGACCCACCATATTTTCTTGTATTTTTGAGTCCTTCTGGACATATGCCTGGTTAGTACATACTTCATAGTAAGCCGTGACGTTTCCATCCACCTTTCCAATTTGTTACTGATTTTGTGAGATCCTTGAATGCTACTTTTATATATTAGGTTATTAGGCAGGGTAATGGTGAAATTTGATTTAAATGTGTATAACGTGTTTATTTTCACATATAATTTTCTGTTTCAGGTTAAAGCATCACACATATGTGTTTGTGTGATAGACGACTGTCGTGATTCAGATGTTCCCCTTCTAGAACTCTCTGTATCGCAGTTAGCCCTAGAACAGGAAGTGGACGGTGGTGGTACAGCCAAGTGCATTGTGGCTAGTGACTACTATAACCGTTTGTTGTCTGGGTGGGAACCCTTCATAGAACCATGGCAGTAAGTGTGTGGTGTGCATCACTCTGTTTTGACACCTTATCCAGTAGGCATAATGTTGTTGCTTTTTTCCTGTATGAATACCATTAACCCCAAGTTTAGATGTGGTGACCTTCACCTTAAAAATGGGGAATTAAACACCATATTGGTGTACATTAACTGTTAGTAAGTTGCTTTTTGTTACATTTCAATATTATGAACAAATTTGGTATTATACATATTCCGTGCAGTGGATGTATGTAAAGATTATTGATTTCCTAGTACTTATACAACATTCAGGCAGTTAGTTGGACATAAGTATATTCTTACATGGGTCTCTTGCACTGAAGATGTATAATATCAAATTTGCAAATGCCCAACCGATGAAAATTAACAGATGTGCAGTTAGTTGGAAATAAAAATAATTATAAGTAGAAACAAAGATGACCTGAAATGTAATTTTGTGTTGCAGTCGTGTTGTTGTTGTTGTGATAGTAAATATGGTAGTGTCATTGTTTATGAAACTAAATCAACACATGTAAGGTTTAAAATAGCACACCTTTAAATGCGTGCACAATGTGGTAAAGTTTGGAGATGCGTCTGTGTTTTTAGGTGTGTTGTAAGCTGGGAGCACAGTTTGAGCACTGACTTAAGTCGCAACCGGCTGCAGGTGCACATTTCTGCGGAGGATATGCTGAATGTCAACATAACAGACACATTGGTGGATCTTTATAAGACTGTAAAGGAGAACTGGACACAGGATTACTACAGTCTTACATCTCGTGACAGGTTCGAATCTTGCCAAATAAGGTAGCGGTGCATGAACTCATTTTACAAAAGGAATGTGTTGTTCCTATGTCATTTGTTGAATAAAATTTCATTAAGTAGAATTTAATGAAGTCTTTTAGGTATGATGAAGTGTGTTAATGTGAAGGGCATTCAGAAATGATTTGGACTGGGGCTGCTGTTGTGGCAAGTAAGCTGTAAAATCACATGACTTATCGTCAGATAGTGTAGTCTTAGTACAATATTCAACCACTAAATGACCCTAGTCTTGCATGCTTGTAAAAAACTGTATCGACATTAGCAAGTCTAGTGGTCGAAGTGCATGGACTAAAGTCGCAAAATGGTAGGTGATTTTCATGGGCAGAGATGGACTGCATGGTTCCTGTGGAAAAAAGACATTACACCATTAGACATTTATCTTCCATTATCTGCAATTTATGGAGAGAAATCACATCCATACAGAACTGTGTTTGCTGGGTACAGTTCTTCGACAGAGGCAATGACTGAACAGGTGGCTGTCTGTGAGTGGTATTGCAACATCCCTGAAGAATGGTTCTGTGAAGCCATCTGGAAGCTCCCAAAGAGATGGCAGTGTTGTACAATCTAGGAATGGAGTATTTTGAGCTAGCAGTGGTTTAATATTGAGATTAAAGATAATAAAGTTTCTGCAAATTAGTTGAGTCCAAACCATTTCTGAACACCTCTCATACATCCCACTGTAAACAACAGCAGGAGCATGTAACTCAGTACATGTAAGTTGTGACAGTCTTCGTGATAAAATATCAGTGGCTGTTCTTTCATGCTATTTGTCTAACGTGTAACTTCGGCTCTCAAGATTGTACTGAATGATGTGTTGAAGTGGGGGTTTTGATGTGCTCTGCACTTGCTGTCTTCAGGATTGTACTGAATGATGTGATGAAATTGGGGTTTTGACATGCTCTCCACTTGCTGTCTTCAGGTTAAAGATGTTCACTGCACTGTAGGCCAGAACAGAACAAACTAGAACAGAACAGCTTGAACATATTATATGGGAACACCCCTTTTATAATGTCATTATGTTTGTTGTTGTGTCATACAGGTGTGATAATGGAGTGAATAAGCTGATTGGTAGCCCACCTGGGTATAGACGGCGATCTCCTTTTGTCCCCTTTGCAGTACGCAATCACACAGGTTCAAGGATTTGGTTTACCACACTTATCACATCTCCAGACAGGTGAGCATTGTAAAACAGTTTGTGTTTGCCTTGCATCATGTATATCTCTAATGGCTGTAAATAATACAATTAATCATCTTAATAAATGTTGCAGCATTTCTGATCCATTGCTAGGAAAGGGGTCTGCATTGGAGCAGGATGAATACTGGACATTTGTGGCCCCAGATGACACAGTGCCATTTTCATTTGAAGGTCGAGGTGAGTAGGCACATGTACAATTAAGAGAATTAATGTCTGTAGTTGCTGTTGTAATTGAATGTTATCATAGAAATGTAAATATTTAAGTTCTTTGTGTGTGCCCATTACAGTACAACTACAATTTTATGATTTTGTGGGAACTAAATAATAATGGCATAAAATCCAGGAAACATTGTCCTAATGGACATTGAGCAGGATTGTACAAAGAATACATAAAGTCACAGAAAACACAAAATATGGTAACATAAAACGGGGGTTTACTGTGCATTGTAAGTACTTGGAGTTTTCTGAGAAGAACAGAGATAATACTCTCTTCTGTGTTGTGATGCTGTGTAGTATGACAGATGGTTACCATTATGTTTCTCTGAAATGGGGGTTCCTATACACCAAACTGCATGACTTCACATACCAGATTGCAGTTGTCATCTTTACCACTCTGTGAATCTCAAATCCCATGAAGGTACTGACAGTTATCAAACACAGCATATATAAGAGAAATTATTATTACCTCCAGATCAGTTTTGTTTTGACCAGTAGTATTTGGGCAAATCACTGGTACTTCAATTTACTGGTCTTTTATTACAATAATTATTTGTGTTGAACCCACAGATAAACCCGCCTGTGTGGCCTGCTTATTTTTTGCCTTTGCTGTCTTGTTAGATAGGTACCACTTCTGTATATAAAATGTTATTCCAAACTGTAAATGCTATATCATTAATATAATTGAAATAAAAGTTGTATTTTCCTACTTGAGAGGTGATGAGCTGCCCTTGTATGTAGAAGAACTTAAGTTTGAGACTCTCCCTCCCCACAGGTATGCCAGCCCTGTATTGACTAAGATCTCATGTTGTTTTAAATTCTTTGCTTGCAGACAAGGTTCGGCATCGTGACACACACAAGCTGCATATCCATCAGATTGGTGTTCGAGTGGAGGGATGGAAATGTGTTGGTCCTGTGTCAGTAGACAGAGTGGGTGTCTACTTCAGACAAGCGTTGCCAGAACTTTATAGAGCAGTGAGTACAACATTTTGAGAAACAAACTGTTGAAAGGTGATTTGATGTTCCATAACATTGGTTGTAATGTGGAATCACTCAGTTCTATTCTGTAGAGCTAATAAAAGATATGAGAGAACCTAGAGCAAGGTAGTGTAGCAGGTGTTGTAAGGTAGCAGGAAGAGAGGAAAGAACTGGCCAGAAACTGGAAAGGAACATAGTGGGAAGGTATGATACAACTGATGTGTGACTTTTTTGTTTATCACTTTGTATAGAAAGGAAATGTATGTATATAAATTATAGATTATATCTTTCCCTGTAGGAAATGTAATGTTGGAATTTCTGCTAGCCGTTTGAGATGAACAAAAATGAAAAATAACTGTACAGGATTCATATCTCATACAGGATACCTGACTCTAGAGAAATTAATTCTTTGCTGAAAATAAATATTGTACTGCAACTATAAATGGAATGTTTTTCATTTGCAGAATCTGAGTTTTCCTGAAGGGAGAATTGTTTTTGAAGTTACCTTGGAGGGTTCAGCACTGAAACTGGTGACAGTGAGGTCATCTCTCGTCCTGATCAATCAGCTACCAGAAACATTAGAACTGAAGCTAGAAAACACACCAGTACATCCTGGAGGTAACAAATGTTATCACTTTGAGGTGTGACTGCCACATTGATCCACAGAGCCTTTTAAGGAAAACAGTTTTCTGTATGTGTAACAAAATAACCAACTCTGTAGAGCAGAGTCTGTGAGAAGCTGATAGTTATTCAGTTACTAAGTAAATTCTTTGCCTTTTATGGGAACTGTAAGTTATTACTATGTTCGCAAGTGTGCACTACTGGACCCTGTCCTGGGCCTGATGAGTACTATTCACACAATCTCCTCTATTTCTTTAAGACCCTTTTTTGTATTATCCTCCCCTCTGTGTGCACACCTCTCAAAGTGCAGATGTGTGGACAGTTTCATATTCAATCTTCATTCTGTTTAGGTTTGAATTTTGGTTCCGAAATATGAACTCCAACAAAATATAGTGTGCAGTGTGCACCCGTGTTCCATTATTGAAGAAGTGCCCTGCCCTTTTGAGTATGCCCAATGCAAGAGTGTGCCTATCAGCTGTTAGTCACCTGTCCAAGTAACAACTTGAGAACAATTTAACAGATTTCTCATGAAATTTGTTGTTGGAAAATCAAATAAAGTTTGATAGCACATTCGTGAAGAGTCTGTGTCTCCACAAATCTGGAGCATAACTCACAAATTTTTAATATTTGTTTGAATAAAAAATGCTTTGAACAAGAATTTTAGAGGGGAATATGTCACTATTTTGGGCTCATGTTCATGTTTTCCATAAGTTGTACAATTTTTAAATTATCACACGTAGAAGAAAGAGCATGCCAAAATTGTTTCTGTGTGCATACACTTCTACTTATTCACCCAAAACATAGCAGCTAGCATCAGTTTTTATGTCCAGTATGAGTGTGGACAAAAAGTTTACAAGTCCTATTATTCAAGATGCCAAACTCATTGAAATTTCAAATGCTATTCGTATATATGACAGAGAGCTCTAGTGTTCACAGTCTGGTGATTTGAGATGTGTGTATAGAAGCAGCACAGCTGCATCAGTTAAACATGGTGACCCACTAGGAAAACTGACTTTACTTGGAATTTTGATGGGTTAGGTGCTTTTTGTAGGTGTGAAAACTTGCTGGTTGTTATGGCAGTGATCTGATTTTTTTCTGTGACAATGCCCAGCTGCATAGCACACACAGTACTTGCTGCACAAATTAGTTGGGAAAGAGAGATCCCCAGTACTGTTCAAATTTGGCACTTGGGGAATTTTGTCTGTGTCCCACCTTGAAGGACCGCTTATCGGGACATCATTTACCTGCGATGAAGATGACATCTATCATGAGATGGTTGACTCAACAGGGGCATATCTTCTGTGCATCCAGGATGAATATACTTATCATATGCTGTGACAAGAGCCTTAATTGTCATGGAGTCTAAGTTGAAAAATGGCGTATCAGTGACGCCTTCATCATGTATTGTCAGTTTTCTGCTAAAAAATTTTGCCTTCGTTTTATGGGTACAGCAAACTTACTTTCTGGTCCACCTTTGTTAATTGAGTTTTTATATTGCAATTACACATGGGCAGCTTGAATGGAGTGTGGCTGACTGTAGGTATGATTATAAGTACTTCATCTACAGTTTCTACAAACATCTTCATGTTGTATGACATCGTTATACAAAGGACTATACGAAAGGCACCCACCAAGTCGGATGAGGGTTGCTGTCATCTGGAATGTGAAGCTGTGTAGTCTGGTGTAAGCATACACATTTTTCAGGATCCTGATATCTGACTGTCTGGGTAGATATATCTGAGAAGGCAGCATCCTTTATAATGACTGCCAGAGACTTGCACATCTCACTAATTTGGATGAATTAGTAACATTTGTGACTCACCTCCATCTATTGCGGAGATTAGGAGTGAGTAGAGCCATACCTCCACTCTCTCTATGTGCCTTCATGGTTTGGACAGGGAAAACTTCATCTTTTTGTAACATTTGTGACTTGTATTCAGGGGGTTTTCAGTTTCTACCTTGACTGCTTTGTCACCACTTATTTCAAGTTCACTGAACATATTCATGATAGCAGTAAGTACAACATCATTACATAACCTACACTCATTACTCAGGCAGTTTCTTTTCGGTATCTTGAATTTGATTGTTGTAGATTGTTATGTCATTTACAGTATGTTGTCTCATGCACATGACAGATTAGTTATTTTGCTGGCAGATGAGATACCTGTGATTGCTTAATGTATTATGTAAGGAAAACTTGCATATAGCAACATTTTCATTCTAACTTTGTGTAGTTTGTAGTTTATAGCATGTTAATTTGTAGCTCATTGATATCAAGAATATTTTTTGTTGTAGCAGGAACTGACAATAGAGCTATATATATATTTTTAGCTGCACTGATTGGCATATGTGTTGTTACTGTGCAGTGACGGGTACCAAATGTATGAAAGTTGCCCCAGGTGGAGTTTTGCCCATTCCACTCTCTCATGTCATGTCATACTTGTGGGTGAGACCTGTACGTCAGTCAAATCCTGGAGGATATGGCTATGTGTTCTGCAATAAGCCTATCACCTGGAGTCATGTCTCCCGACCTGGAGAAACAATGGCAGATTTAAGGATGTGCATTAGCAATAAGGATCAGTGTTTCAGGTGAGTCTTGTACTTAATGCTCAGTATTATTTCTGTTGACAGTGGGAACAGCATAGTCAGTATAGCGACTTACTATGGGCTGGACTCTCCAGGGTTTGAACCCTGTGGGGGTAAGATTTTCCATACCTGCGCTGACTAGCCCCAATGCCCACCCACTATCCTGTACAATGGGTACCAGTTCTTTCCCTGTTTCCCAGGCATAAAGCAGCTGGAGCATGGCAGCGACCACCCTCCCCATCTAGCTCCAAGAAAATGAATGGGTATATTTTTAATTTAGTTGCCCCCCCCCCCCTTGCCAATGCCATCATGGTGTGTTGTAGGGTGAACACCACCTTATTTATTTCTGTTACGTGAGACTGAAAGTCATATCAGAATTTTTAAAATTGGCAGCTGGGGTGTCTTGTCTGTATGTTTTTTGATAATGTATCAACAGACATGTTTTTTGGCAAAAGAGACACTGCATGGAGTTATATGAGTCAGGGTAATACAGTCTGTGTAGCAACTAGGCTATGGGCTACACAGTCTGGGAGTTTGAATCCCAGCATAGGTAAAGCAATTTTTTTCTTCTCCAAATATCCAGGCTTGGTCAGGGGCCCACCCAGCCTCTTATTCAATGGGTACAGGTTCTTTCCCAGGAGTAAGATGGTCAGGGCGTGAAGTTGACCTCTGACCTCCATCTAGTTCCAAGGTTAAGAATGAATGGTTGTGTACCTCTTCTCCCTATATACCTTCATGGTTTGGACAGGGACAGCTTTACCTCTTATTACATATATGGAGGTATATATACGGGAAGTCTGAGCATATGCGGAAGGATAGTTTCCATGATGGATGTGTTGTGGGGTTATGGCTCAGTTGCATGAAAGTTAAGTAACAGCCTTACAATAAAGTGGAATTGTTCTTTCTAATGTTGCAGGTTCTGTGCTGCCATTCATCGTGAAAACTTTCCTTATGAGCGGGTTACTGATAGTTGGGTGCAACCTGCCCATACCATCACCCTTCTGAGTCCCGTTACCATTGTGAATCTCTTGCCATATGATCTGCATTATGCTGTGAAAGATGCAGTGACAAACTCTGCGGGCCATATCAAACCAGGACAGTCTTCATTACTTACACAGGTGCCACTACTAAAATGTGTTGTGTACCCCTCGCCCTTAGAAGGTTTGTCTTTGACAGAGGGATGTATTGTACATGCTTATTGCAGCAGTTCAGTTTCTGGTATTTCTTCTGTTTTCACCTTGTAACAATGTGACCACAATGCAGAAAGTCTAGATTTTTTAATGTAAATATTTTTAATATCATACATTTCATTTTACATATCCATCATAGACTTCTTTGATATTCTGCTGATGCAGGTGTTTTATTTGTGTGTTGGACACACAGGTTTATTTTATGTTTATGGTTCCATGCATCGCTGATCTATATTAATAATTGTCCAATGAGATGCAACACAGCAGTCTATTTATTAATCTGCAAGTTCACTCAACATGTTTCAGGTTTCAACCACACCCATCATCAGGAGTACACAAAACTGTAACTACAGCCTCTGGTACTGTGCAGCTACTTCTCTCCATCGTGGCCAACTTGGCCACGTTGGAGGGAAGTAGCTGCACAAAAAATATGACCAGTACCGGAGGCTGTAGTTACAGTTTTTTGTGCTCCTGGTGATGGGTGTGGTTGACACCCGAATCATGGAGAGTGAACTTGCTTGCAGATTTATAAATAGACTGCTTTGTGTTGCATCTCGTTAGACAATTATTACTATAATACATGTTTATGTTGTTAGACATCAGTTTTTCCAATAAATATTTTCTGAACAATAAAGTAGTTGTGAACTAAGGTACAGATATATTAAATGTATTTGTATGGGAAACATGCTTCATTGTCCCATTATGTACATTTCTCTTATATCAGGTGATGTGACTGGGTTGTAAATTGAAGTAGTGGCTGTGTTACTGTAGTGGACAGGTATTAATGAAAGATATTGTGGTTCAGAGATGAACATAATTGAGATGTTTTATTAAGTTTTTGTGCTGTAGGATGGGTAACAGAACATGTGTAAAGTAGGCTTTGTGATCAGTCAGCATGACCAAAGGTTGAAGTGGCCAATCATCAACAGGCAAAGATGTCTCGTTTTGAGGCTTACCAGAATATGTGAACTGTTTGTGACCTTAACATAAAATGGGCTTGGGTGTGGGTCAAATGACCTAATGTTGGAATTTTTTTAACAACTTTTGGTGGAATTCTGCTGTGTGGAACTTAAAACATCTGTGTGTTCAGGTGCAGATACTAGATAACAGATATGACCTCAATTGTAAGGAATTTCTTTTACTCTGCAAGGATGCCCAGCAGGCATAAAATCAAGTTGATGTGCTGGAATTCTGTAGTTGAAGAAAAATAATTACCGGAATAATTGTGTTAAGAATTTATTTGAACATTGTTAGTGACAGAATGATCATCTGTGACAGGTGGATATCGAGAAAGATGTGGAATTATGTTTTCATCTCGAAAATTTTTCCCATGCGGGCACGCTAGTGATTCCAGCGACAGCAACCACGTTCAGCTCTGTAGTGCGGTTGCATGATGAGCAAAGAAGACGATTGTTTCTTCATGGAAATGTGGTGTGTCAGAGAGGAGCAGGTCTGAAAGTAAGAGTTAATGCACCTTCTAAAGATAGTGAATAAGTAAAATATTTGTATATTTTTAGTGATAATGTCATGTATGATTGTCTCATACATTTTTATCTTCCAAGCATATGTCATTTATGTGTGTTCTTGATGCATTTTAATACTGCTCTGTGATAGTGTAATGCAGTTTTACGCTGTTACATTTATTTAGAAGTATCTTCTCAGTGCCTATGGATTGTTTAACTTGACGTATATTCTGTTTTTCTCTGAAAATGTGCATGATCAAAAAAGGCAAAACATCAGTAACTTGATATCTTATTATCTTCCTGGGTCTGTAGTAAAATGGGCAGCATTCACTGTGCATGCCTTCTTCTTATTTTTTGTTAGTGTTTCACATAGCACACAAAACAGGGTAAAGAGTAAAGCTCACCCTAAGAACAGGCCATGAAGGCCCAGAGTGGGGGTAGAGGTATAGCTCTTCTTTTCCATTAACCTTGGTGCTAGAAGGGGGGGGGGGGGGTTGTGTAAAACTACACCCTGGCTGCTTTACTCCTGGGGTGGAGGCCTGGTACTGATTGTAAAGGAGGCTGGGGGGGCCTCAGGGGGGGTCTGGACAGGAACG